>ENA-OQKK01000135-OQKK01000135.1-human-gut-metagenome-genome-assembly--contig:-NODE-135-length-25286-cov-2.812353_pt1 | contig 25286 bp, 25 predicted proteins | sample MGYA00242648_ERZ504797 | MGnify/ENA primary metagenome ERZ504797 (study PRJEB26092, sample SAMD00036412) | human gut metagenome | host: Homo sapiens | study: EMG produced TPA metagenomics assembly of... | reverse complement strand
GGTTTGAGGATGTCAGATTCAGCGCTTTACATTGAAGGCGGCCATGCCGGGTAAACGGCGCTTGCACCCAGATCTTCTTCAATGCGGAGCAGCTGGTTGTACTTGGCAACGCGCTCGGTGCGGCTGGGGGCACCGGTCTTGATCTGGCAGGTGTTCAGGGCAACGGCCAGATCAGCAATGGTGGTGTCCTCGGTCTCGCCGGAGCGGTGAGAGCTGATGGCGGTGTAGCCGGCCTTGTGGGCCATTTTGATGGCCTCCAGCGTCTCGGAAACGGAACCGATCTGGTTCAGCTTGATCAGGATGGCGTTGCCTGCACCCAGCTGGATGCCCTTGGCCAGACGCTCGGTATTGGTAACGAACAGGTCGTCGCCCACCAGCTGGACCTTGCCGCCCAGTTCCCGGGTCATCTCCTGCCAGCCTTCCCAGTCCTCTTCATCCAAGCCATCTTCAATGGAGATGATGGGATACTTTTCCACCAGGCTCTTCCAGTGTGCGATCAGCTCGCTGGAAGTGTACTCGGTGCCGGCCTTGGGCAGCTTGTAAAAGCCCTTACCCTTGGGGCTCTTCCACTCGGAGGAAGCGGCATCCATGGCCAGCATGAAGTCCCTGCCGGGCTGATAACCGGCCTTTTCGATGGCGGCCAGAATGGTCTCGATGGTCTCCTCGTCGCTGGACAGGTTGGGGGCAAAGCCGCCCTCGTCGCCCACGGAGGTGGCCAGGCCTCTGGACTTCAGGATGGAGGCCAGAGCGTGGAACACCTCGGCGCACCAGCGCAGGGCCTCCTTGAAGCTGGGCGCACCCACGGGCATGATCATAAATTCCTGCGTGTCCACGGTGTTGGCGGCATGTGCGCCGCCGTTCAGGATGTTCATCATGGGCACGGGCAGGCGGTTGCCGTTCACGCCGCCCAGAAAGCGGTACAGGGGCATCTCCAGAGAAGCGGCGGCAGCGCGGCAGGCGGCAATGGAGACCGCCAGAATGGCGTTTGCGCCCAGATTGGATTTGTCCTTGGTGCCGTCGGCCCGGAGCATGGCGGCATCAATGGCATAGATGTCGGAGGCATCCATGCCCACCACCGCGTCGGCGATGACGGTGTTGATGTTCTCCACAGCCTTGGTCACGCCTTTGCCCAGATAGCGGCCCTTGTCGCCGTCACGCAGCTCCAGAGCCTCGAACTCGCCGGTGGAAGCGCCGGAGGGGGCACAGCCGCGGGCAACCGTGCCGTCGGCCAGAGTGATCTCGGCCTCAACGGTGGGATTGCCGCGGGAGTCCAGGATCTCGCGGCCGATCACAGATTCAATTTCCAGATAGTTCATCACAGTAACCTCCCGATTTTCGATGAGATATCATATAGATAGTCAAAACTAACTAACTGCCTTTATCCTACCACGTCCTGCACCCTTGCGCAAGAGGGTCTGCGGATGTTTGCCGCTGTAAACATTGATAGGATGCCCGCCGGGGCGGGTGCGTATCCGGCAGAACGCGGGAAAAGGAGCGGTGTGCAGATTTGTGGGTTTACATTCCGAAGAGGGGACGGTAAAATGATAGATGGACAAGAGAGAACCGAAGATTGAGGAGGATTTTTTTACATGAACAAAGACCTGACCGTTGGCTCCCCGTCCAAGGTGCTGTGGCAGTTCTGCCTGCCCATGTTCGGCAGCATCCTGTTCCAGCAGCTCTACAACATTGCCGACAGCCTTGTGGCGGGCAAGCTGATCGGTGAAAACGCCCTGGCCGCTGTGGGCAACAGCTACGAGATCACCCTGATCTTCATTGCCTTTGCATTCGGCTGCAACATTGGCTGCTCGGTCATCGTGTCGCGCTACTTTGGTGCCAAGGAATACGATGACATGAAAACCTACCGGTGGTACACGGCCCTCCATCGGCTCGGCAGTGCTGTGTGCAGCGCTGATGGTGTTCGGCCTGCTGGGCTGCCGCAGCCTGCTGGAGCTCATCAACACCCCGGAGGAGATCCTGGCGGACTCGGCCCTGTATCTGGACATCTACGTTCTGGGCCTGCCTTTCATGTTCTTCTACAACATTGCCACCGGCATCTTCTCGGCGCTGGGTGACAGCAAGACGCCGTTCTACTTCCTGGCCGTCTCGTCTCTGTCCAACATCGGCGTGGACATCCTGTTTGTGGCCGGGTTCCACATGGGTGTGGCCGGTGTGGCCTGGGCGACCTTTCTGTGCCAGGGCGTGAGCTGCGTGCTCTCCCTGTGGGTGGTGGCCCGGCGGGTGCGTGCTGTCCCGAGTGAGGGGGAGCGGGTCTGGTTCTCCTGGAAGATGCTGGGCCAGATCGCAGTGGTGGCCATCCCCAGCATTTTGCAGCAGAGCTTTGTCTCAGTGGGCAATATTATCATCCAGAGCGTGGTCAACTCCTTCGGTGCCAGCGTGATCGCGGGCTTTGCCGCGGCCACCAAGCTGAACAATGTGCTCATTTCCTCCCTGACCACGCTGGGCAGCGGCATTTCCAACTACGCCTCCCAGAATCTGGGTGCCGGGAAGAACGAGCGTGTCAAGGCGGGCTTCGGGGCCGGTGTCAAGCTGCTGGGCAGCATCTGCCTCTGCTTCACGGCCCTGTACCTGCTGGCAGGCCGCCAGCTGCTCATGCTCTTTATGAACAGCCCCACGGGCGAGGCCATCAACACCGGCCTGACCTTCCTGCAGACGATCGCACCCTTCTACCTGCTGCTGGCCTTCAAGCTGACTTCGGACGGTCTGATGCGCGGCTGCGGCATGATGGGCCGCTTTATGGCAACCACCCTTTCCGACCTGGTCCTGCGCGTGGTGCTGGCCATCCTGTTTTCCAGCTGGCTGGGCGTGAACGGCATCTGGCTGTCCTGGCCTGTGGGCTGGTTTGTGGGCACCGTGCTCTCCATGGTGTTTTATCGTACCTCTATTTACCGGCAGGCAGAAGAAAAAACGACGCTGTAACTTTTTTGATATGCGTGAAAGCCCTTCATTTCACGATGAAACAAAGTGAACAAAATGAAAAAATAACCAAAAACAACATGGATTTTTTGGTGGCTTTCACATAAAATGCCGGAAAATGCCCGGAAAAGTATGGACGGTTTGTGAATTGCACAACCCGCCCGGCGAGACTATAATGAATACACGCACAAAGCAGGGTGGCTTTGAAGGAAGCGCCCTGCTTTGTGCATCTATCACACGAAAAACTTCCAACAGGAGGATATTGTATTATGAAAAAGATGATCTCTCGCCGCAACTTTCTGACCGCTGCCGGTGTCGTGGCTGCTGCCGGTGTCCTGACCGCCTGCGGCGGCTCCTCCTCCAGCACTGCCGCATCCGCTGCAGGCTCTGCTGCTGCTTCCGGTGACACCATCAAGATCGGTGTGATGGGCCCCCTGACCGGCAACGTTTCCGTTTACGGCCAGGCCGTTGTCAACGGCGCTGCCCTGTACCTGAAGCAGGTCAATGCCGACGGCGGCATCAATGGCAAGCAGATCGAGATCCTGACCGAGGATGAGCAGGGTGATGCTACGCAGGCTGTCAACTGCTTCACCAAGATGGTGGACGAGGGCATCACCGCTCTGGTGGGCGATGTCACCACCACCCCCACCCTGGCAGTTGCTGCCGAGAGCGCAGATTACAACATGCCCATGGTCACTGCTTCCGCTACCGCTGAGGCCGTTACCTACGATGCCGAGACCGACACCGTGAACGAGAATGTCTTCCGTGCCACTTTCACCGACCCGTTCCAGGGCATCAAGATGGCTGATTACGCTTACCAGAAGCTGGGCTACACCAAGGCAGCTGTCATCTTCAAGAAGGGCGCTGACTACAACGAGGGTCTGGCTGAGAACTTTGTCAACGAGTTCGAGAGCCTGGGCGGCACCATCGTCGATCAGGAGAGCTACTCCGATGGCGACGTGGACTTCAAGACCCAGCTGACCAGCATCATGGGCAAGGGCCCCGAGACTGTGTTCTGCCCCAACTACTACGAGGAAGTGGGCCAGATCCTGTCTCAGGCTGAGAGCGTCGGCCTGAATGTTCCCTTCCTGGGCGGCGACGGCTGGGATGGCCTGGAGGGCTATGCCACTGCCGATCAGCTGAAGGACAGCTACTTCTGCGCAAACTACGCAAAGGGTTCCAGCCCCGAGTTTGAGGATGCCTACAAGGCAGAGTACGGCGAGGATTACCCCAACGGCTTTGCTCCTCTGGGGTACGATGCCGCCAAGACCGTGGTCTACGGCGTGCAGGCTGCTGAGGATGCCGGCCTGGAGGCCGGTACCGATGAGTACAAGCAGGCTGTCATCGATGCCATTGCCTCCGGCACCATCGAGGGCATCACCGGCACCTTTACCTTTGATGAGCACCACGATCCCGTCAAGAAGACTGCGATCCTGACCTATGTGGACGGCAAGCCCGAACTGAAGGAAATGTTCTGATCCCGCTTCTGCGCCGCGCACCGGTGTGCGGCCTGAATGCCGGAACCAGAGAATGAGGTACCCTTGCGGAGGCCGCCGGAACAGGTTGTCTCCGCTTTTTTGGTAGAAAGAAAGGAAGTGTCCATCCAATGACAGTGTTCTTTAGTCAGCTGATCAACGGCTTGTCCCTTGGCAGCATCTATGCACTGATCGCACTGGGTTACAGCATGGTGTACGGCATCATCCTGCTGCTGAACTTTGCCCACGGCGATGTCATCATGGTGGGTGCATACATGTCCTGGTTCGTTATGAACCAGCTGGGCCTTGGCCCGGTGACGGCCGTGTGCGCCACCATTATTACCTGCACCCTGCTGGGTGTGGTGATCGAAAAGGTCGCCTACACCCCGTTGCGCAACGCGCCCCGCATCTCCCTGCTGATCACAGCCATTGGTGTCTCCTTCTTCCTGGAGTACACCGCTGAGCTGGTGATGGGTTCCGGCGCAAAGGTCATCCCTTCCTACTACGGCAACAAGACCTTTATGATCGGCAGTGTGCCCCTGGGCCTGACCTCCGTGATCACACTGGTGGTCACTGTGCTGTCCATGCTGGTGCTGACCTTTCTGGTGCAGAAGACCAAGCTGGGCAAGGCCATGCGCGCTGTCTCTGAGGATATGGACGCTGCCCGTCTGATGGGCATCAATGTCAACAGCACCATCTCCTTTACCTTTGCGGTGGGCTCCGCGCTGGCCGGTATCGGCTCGGTGCTGTACTGCTGCTCCTACCCGCAGGCTACCCCCACCATGGGCTCCATGCTGGGCCTGAAAGCCTTTGTTGCCGCCGTTCTGGGCGGCATCGGCTCCATCCCGGGCGCAATGATCGGCGGCATTGCCATCGGCCTGTGCGAATGCTTCGTCTCCGCCATCGGCCTTTCCGCCTGGAAGGATGCTGTTACGTTTGCCATCCTGATCATCGTGCTGCTGTTCAAGCCCACCGGCTTCCTCGGCCGCAAGGTGCAGGAAAAGGTGTAAGGAGGGCAGGAAGATGAATAAGAACCGTAAAACGATCAAAATGCCCGTGCGCTACCTGATGAACGCGGTGCTGGTGGCGCTGCTGTTCGTGGCGCTTTCCTACCTGACCCGGAATATCCTGTCCACCTACCAGAACAAGGTTCTGATGACGGTGGGCATCAATATCATCCTGGCGGTCTCCCTGAACGTTGCCACCGGCTATCTGGGGCAGCTGCCGCTGGGTCATGCTGGTTTCATGGCTGTGGGTGCCTACACCTGCGCCCTGTTCACCAAGTTCTGCCCGCTGCCGGACGGTGTCTCCTTTGCCATCGGTCTGGTGCTGGCCTGCATCGTGGCTGGTCTGTTCGGTGTGCTCATCGGCATCCCGGCCCTGCGCCTGACCGGCGACTATCTGGCCATCCTGACGCTGGGCTTTGGCGAGATCATCCGCATCACCCTGAACAACATCGATGATGTGCTGGGCTTCAAGCTGTTCTATGGCTCCAAGGGCCTGAAGAACATCCCCAAGTACTCCAACTTCACCAACGTGTTCCTTTGCGTGGTCATCACCTGCTTTTTGATCCACGCCATGATGAAGAGCCGCCACGGCCGTGCCGTGCTGGCCATCCGCGACAATGAGATCGCCGCCGAGAGCTGCGGCATCCAGACCACCTACTACAAGGTCATGGCCTTTGCCTTCTCCGCTGCCTTTGCGGGTCTGGCAGGCGGCCTGTATGCCTGCTACATCGGCGTGCTGAACCCCTCCACCTTCGGCTTTATGAAGTCCATCGAGATCCTGGTCATGGTGGTTCTGGGCGGCATGGGCTCCATGCTGGGCTCCATCCTCTCTGCAACGGTCCTGACCATCCTGCCTGAGGCGACCCGCAGCTTCGACAGTTACCGCATGGTCATCTACTCACTGGTGCTGATCCTGATGATGATCTTCCGCCCGGCGGACTGCTGGGCAGCTACGATTTCTCCATGAGCCGCCTTGTGGAGCGTGTCCTGTTTGGCAAGAAAAAGAAGGAGGGTGCAGACCATGAGTGAGTTCCAGACCAGACTGAACAGTGTCCCCTCCGGCGGCTTCCTGACGGACCGCGATAAGGACAAAAAGCCCATTCTGGATGTCCGTGAGCTAGGCATCGATTTTGGCGGCCTGACCGCCGTGGATGGCTTCAACCTAATGATCGGCCGCAACGAGATCACCGGCCTGATCGGCCCCAACGGTGCCGGTAAGACCACGGTGTTCAACCTGCTGACCAATGTTTACCAGCCCACCCGCGGCTCCATCCTGATCGATGGAATGCCCACGGCGGGCAAAAAGACCTATCAGGTCAACCGGATGGGCGTGGCCCGCACCTTCCAGAACATCCGTCTGTTCAAGGAGATGAGCGTCATCGACAACATCAAGGTCGGCCTGCATGAGTCCATGAAGTACGATCTTGCCTCTTCGCTGATCCGCCTGCCCAACTACTGGAAAGAGGAAAAGCACTGCACCGAGCGTGCTTTTGAGCTGCTGGACATCTTCCACATGGCAGATATGGCCTATACGCAGGCCGGCAGCCTGCCCTATGGCGCACAGCGCCGTTTGGAGATCATGCGTGCGTTGGCCACCAGCCCCAAGCTGCTGCTGCTGGATGAGCCTGCCGCCGGTATGAACCCCTCGGAGACCGCTGAGCTGACCGAGAACATCCGCCGCATCCGCGATGAGTTCAACATTGCCGTGCTGCTGATCGAGCATGACATGAGCCTGGTCATGGGTATCTGCGAGGGCATCGCGGTGCTGAACTTCGGCCGCATCATCGCCAAGGGCACCCCGGATGAGATCCGCAACAATCCCCAGGTCATCGAGGCCTACCTGGGCAAGAAGGAGGGCTGAACCGATGGCAGAAACGATGCTGAAAGTTGATAACATCAACGTCTATTACGGAAACATCCACGCTGTCAAGGATGTTTCGTTTGAGGTGAACGAGGGCGAGATCGTGACCCTGATCGGTGCCAACGGTGCCGGTAAGTCCACCACCCTGAAAACCATCTCCGGCCTGCTCCACCCCAAAACGGGCGATATCCTGTACAAGGGTAAGAGCATCAAGGGGGTGCGTGCCCATAAGATCGTTGAGGCCGGTCTGGCACAGGTGCCGGAGGGCCGCCATGTGTTCCTGCACATGACTGTGGAGGAAAACCTGGATATGGGGGCCTACACCCAACCCTCTTCCACCATTGCGGCCAACAAGGAAAAGGTGTTCACTCTCTTCCCTCGCCTGAAGGAGCGCCGCAGGCAGCTGGCGGGCACCATGTCCGGCGGCGAGCAGCAGATGCTGGCCGTAGGCCGTGCCCTGATGAGCAACGCCTCCATGCTGATGCTGGATGAGCCTTCCATGGGCCTTTCCCCGCTGCTGGTGCAGGAGATCTTTGATATCATCCGCGATATCCACAAGGCAGGCATGACCATCCTGCTGGTGGAGCAGAACGCACAGATGGCCCTTTCCGTGGCCGACCGCGCCTATGTCCTTGAGACAGGCCACGTGGTCATGGATGGCACCGGTGCAGAGCTGCTGACCAATGAGCGCGTCCGCAACGCTTATCTGGGCGGCTGAGACCGCAGTTGGATAGAACGCAAAACAATACGCCCGCCGGGCGGTACGAGAAGTACCACACCCGGCGGGCGTTGTTCTGTCTGTAAGGGAATTATTCCGGCGCTTTCATGCTTTCCACCATGCTGATCTGGCGGACATGGCGGCGCATGAGCAGGCAGACGGCAAAGTTGAAGAGCATGGTGAGCGCCACGCTGAACACAAAGCTGCGGGGGGCAATGGAACGGATGAACATCATCTGGTCCATTTCCACAGTGCGGATGATGAACTGGTGCAGGGGAATGCCCACCACCAGACCCACCAGGGAGCCGATGAGAGAGAGCAGGTCGATCTCCCGGAAGATGTAGCGGTAGACCTCCTTGTCATAGAAGCCCAGAACTTTGATGGTGGCAAGCTCCTTTTTGCGCTCGCCCAGGTTGACGCTGATGAGGTTGTAGAGCACCACGGCGGCCAATGCGGCAGCGCAGACGATGACCAACATGACCACATAGTTCAGGCAACCAATCAGGCCATCGAACATCTGAGTGGTGTCCTCGATGAAGGAGACGGAGCTGACATAGTTGCAGGCCAGAATGGCGGAGGAGAGGGAGGCGCGGGCTGCATCAGTGGGGCAGTGAGTCTGACCGTAAACGGCGTTCCAGGCGGGCAGAGCACCGCCGTTCAGCGTTTTGAGCTGCGCCTGCGAGAGGTACAGCCGGGTAAAGACATAGTTTTCGGTGATGCCGGTCAGGGCCAGGGACCTGCGCCCACCGTCGGTGGTCTCCACCTCAAAGCTGTCGCCCACCGAAAGCCCCAGCTTTTCAGCTGTCTTTTCGGTCAGGATGACGCTGGAATCGTCAAAGGCAATGGCCTTGTGGCCCTGCCGGGTGCGGAAGGTGAAGTATTCGGTCATCTGGCTTTCGTCTGCAGCGGCAACCAGGCTGACGGTCTCTTTTTCCCCTCGGCGTTGTAAAGGGTGACGCTCTTGGTGTAATAGCGGCCCCAGCTGGTGATCCCGCTGCTGGAATCCAGCAGGTCGGCCAGACCGTTCTCCATGGTCAGCGCCTTTTCGTCGCTCAGGGAGATAGTCAGGTCGGCATGGGTCAGCTCGGTGGTCTGCTTGGTCAGCATGGGCAGCAGGGAATCCTGAATGCCGAAGCCGATGAGGAGCAGAGCTGTGCAGCCCGCCACGCCCAGAACGGTCATAAAGAAGCGCTTTTTATAGCGGAACAGGTTGCGGGCGGTGGTTTTCTGGGAGAAGCTCATCCGCTTCCACAGCGGGGTGAGATATTCAAGGAGGATGCGCTTGCCCGCTACAGGCGCACGGGGCAGCAGCAGGGCGGCGGATTTTTCCTTGAGGCTGGCGCGGCAGGCCTGCAGGGTGGCAAGGCCGATGACCGCCGCGCTGAGGGCCATGCTGCCCAATGCCAGGCCCGGGTAGAAGTGCAGCGTAAAGGTGGGGATGGAGAACATCATGGTGCGGTAGGCGTACCAGAAGATGGTGGGGAACACCACAAAGCCTACGGCAATGCCCACGATGCTGCCCAGAACGCTGGCGGCAATGCCGTACAGTAAGTACTTGCCTGCGATACTGACGTTGGAGTATCCCAGCGCCTTGAGGGTGCCCATCTGCAGGCGGTTCTCGTCCACCATGCGGGTCATGGTGGTAGAAGCCACCAGCGCCGCCACCAGGAAGAAGAACACCGGGAACACCCGGGCAATGGCAGCCATCCGGTCGGCGTACTGTTCCAGCGTGACAAGGCTCAGGGTGCTGCCGCGGTCCAGCACATACCACTCGCCGTTCTGGATGTCCGCAATCTTCTCTTCCGCATCGTTGATCTGCTGCTGGCCTTCGGCGAGTTTCTGCTCCGCATCGGCCTTCTGGGTCTCATATTCGGTGCGGGAAGCGTTCAGCTGTTCCTGACCGGACTGGTACTGTGCCCAGCCCTCGTCCAGCTGGGCGAGGGCGGCCTCAAACTGGGTGTAGGCTGTGGCAGTACCGGTGCTCAGCTGGAGCTGGCCCTGCAGCAGCTGTACCTTCATTTTGCGCAGGGCGGCTTTGGCTTCGGTGACAAGGTCCGTGTTGGAGAGGTTGGGCGAGGAGATGAGCCTTTTGGCGTACATCTGCTGCTTGCCGGCATCCAGCTGGGCCTGATAACCGTCCAGCTGGCCCTTGATGTTATCGTAGGCTGCCTGTGCCTTGGCAAGCGCGTCCCGCAGCTCGGTGTATTCCTCGTCCTCGGGCTCGGCCTCATCCAGCGCCTTTTGGGCATTGTTCAGGGCGGTCTCAGCATAGCCCAGCAGCGGGTCAGCCACCTGCTTCAGGTTGACCAGAAGCTGGATCTGCTGAAGCTGATCCTCAAATTCCAATACCTGCTCTTCGCTGCTCACCAGCGTGGCGGCACCGCTCTGCATAGTATTTGGCAGGGCCGCCTTCTGGGCGGCAAGCTCGGCTTCGCCTGCGTCCAGCTGGGCCTTGGCGGCATCCAGCTCCCGCTGCGCGTCGGTCAGCTTCTGCTCGGCTTGTGCAAACTGGCGCTCGGCTTCGGCCTTCTGCTCGCTGTAGGTCTGTTTGGCATCGTCCAGCTGGGTGGTGGCATTCTCGATAAGCTGGGCCCGGCGGGCCACACAGTGCTCCTTGCTGATGGCATCCAGCCGGTCAGCCACAGTATCCACAGCGGTCTGGTATTCATCACTGTAATTGTCATACTGTGCGGCATCTGCTACTTTGAGATAACAGACGGTATAATAATCTGCGGTCAATTCACCGTCCTGCACGAACACAAGAGCATCCAGGATGCCGTCACCGACGGTGCTGGTCTCCTGATTGGCAGAAAAATATTGAGGGTCCTGCACCTGGCCCACCACGGTATATTCGGTGCGGCGGATGTCCTCGGTGTCCTCGGGCAGGGTGACCACGGTGCCCAGCGGGATGGGGTCCGCGTGGCCCAGCACCTGTACCACACACTCGTTGGCGGTTTCGGGCATCCGCCCCTCCAGCAGGGTCAGGCGGTTCATATTGGCCTCGGTATCCGCAGCCGGGTCGGCGGGAAGCTGCTGCACCCGCAGCACGGCTCCGTCGGTAGAGCTTGACCAGCGGCCCTCAGTGTCCAGATACTTCACGGGCATCACGGCGCTTACGCCCTCCGTGGCGGCAATGGCGGAGAGATCTGAGTCCGAAAGGCCCAGCGTAGAGAGCACCCGCAGGTCGAACACATTTTGCTGGACATAGTACTTCTGCCCGGCGGTGCGCATACTGGGGGCAAAGCTGACCAGGCCTGTCAGCATCATCACGCCCAGCGCCACGATGCCGAACAGGGAAAGGAACCGGTTCAGATTGCTCCGGAAATCACGCCGGATATTTTTACGATAGCTTTTCTGCATAGCGGTCACCACTCGATCTGTTCCACCGGCACCGGGTGTTCGTTGACCTTGTTGGACAGGATCTGTCCGCTCTTGACCTGGATGATCCGGTCCGCCATGGCCGTCAGGGCCGTGTTGTGGGTAATGACGATGACGGTGCGCCCTGTTTCGCGGCAGGTGCGCTGGAGCAGGGCCAGCACCTGCTTGCCGGTCTTGTAGTCCAGCGCACCGGTGGGCTCATCGCAGAGCAGGAGCTTGGGGTTCTTGGCCAGCGCCCGGGCAATGGAAACGCGCTGCTGCTCGCCGCCCGAAAGCTGGGCAGGGAAGTTGTTGAGCCGCTCGCCCAGACCCACACTTTCCAGCGTGGCGGCGGGGTTCAGCGGATCACGGCAGATCTCGCTGGCCAGCTCCACATTTTCCAGTGCAGTCAGATTCTGCACCAGATTGTAGAACTGGAACACGAAGCCAACATCATACCGGCGGTAGGTGGTAAGCTCTTTTTCGGAAAAGTGGCTCACATCCTGTCCATCCAGCCAGACATGGCCCTCGTCGCAGGTGTCCATGCCGCCCAGAATGTTCAGCAGGGTGGTCTTGCCTGCACCCGAGGGACCCACAATGATGCAAAACTCGCCCTTGTCTACATAAAAATTCAGGTGATCGGCCGCCGCAATGCGGACACTGCCGGTCTGATAATATTTGGAAACATCCTCAAACTGCACAAAATGTTCCATATACTGCTCCTTGCCTTGAAAAAATTATTGTTCCATCCTAACTATAACATATTTTGCAGCAGGTTTGCAGGGGCAGAGCGCTGGAATTTGCAAAAAGTTAACAGGTCGTATCAAGGATGAAGTCAGCGACCTGCTCGATCTGGAATTTTGCGAAATACCCCTCTTCCAGCGGGATCCACCGGGCGGTGAAGCCGGAATAGCGTTCTCCCTCCCGCGCCAGCAGACGGCGGGCCTGCTCTTCCTTGGAGCAGGTGACGAAAACCTTCAGATCATAACAGTCCGCAAGGGTGGGGTGGCAGCTGTAACTGCCCTCCACGATGACCAGCGGCTGGGGCGCAAAGCATTGTTCCGGCAGGTAGGCACCCGCCCGGCAGGAGTAGGCACGGTAGGGGACGGCCTGCCCGGCCCGGGCGGGGGTGAGCACCTGGGTACGCAGACGCTCCAAGTCCATGTTGGCGCAAGGGATCTGCTCCCAGTTTGCCACACGGTTGGCTGGGGGAAGATAGAAGTCATCGGTATGCACCGTGATGCTTTGGGGGAACTGCTGTGTCAGCTGTGCCGCCAGCATGGTTTTGCCGCTGCCGCACCGGCCGTCCAGCGCCACCAGCACCGGGTGATCGGGATGGGCAGAGAGCAAAGTGGAGAGCTTTTCCACGAGAGGGGAAAGGGTGGTTGAAATCATAATTCCTTCTTAAACGTCAGATTTTTGTATTCGGTCTGAGAGCCGCTTCGGCGGAAGGTTCCATTTTCAGTGGGCGTGAAACCTAGTGCACGCATCACGCCGCAGGAACCGGCATTTTCGGCGGCAACATCGGCCAGAACGGTTTTTATACCGTTCTGTGCACCGAACTGCACCAGAGCGTTTACCATTTCTTTGGCATAACCCTTGCGCCAGCAGGTAGGGTGGATGCAGTAACCGATATCCCAGCAGCTGCCGCCATCCTTGACCACAGCACAGCAGGTACCAATGGGCTGGTGGGTGACTTTGTCCTCTGCAATGACATAATAGCAGTCGGTGCTGTCGCTCAGGTTGCGGAGCAATTCCATATATTCGTTCAGGTCATCGATATCGTCCAGCACCGGGTCGGACAAATATTTTCCGGTGATGGGGTCACCCCAGATGCAGAGTGCAAACCCGGCATCCCGAGCTTCCTGCGGGCGCAGGCGAAGCCGGGCGGTTTCAAAAGGTGTGAAAGTCATAGCATTTCCTCCAAAGGTGATATACAAGAAATACTTTTGTCGATTTGCGAAAATATGAGATCGTATGCATGGGCAGGGAGAGGATGGCGAGGCATCCAAAAATCAAACAGTGCTTTTAACTCTTTAGAATCTCCATAGAGCTGTTTGACTTGTTCGTAAGCAAATGTATTGGCATCGACTTCGTGCGGCTGACCAAGATATAGGTTGGTAAAATAATCTTCATTGCCATCCAATTTGCAGGAGATGTAATGACCATTTACCAGCTTATAGCATGTACCATCATAGCCAATGACATATTGAAGGCTTCGGTGTATTTCGGAACCGAAGTGTTCCGGACAGAGATACTGCGATGCGTGACGCAATTCGTGAAACAGAAAAAATGCTTTCTCATAGTCAGGTTTGGCGTTCAGATGCTCTGCATTGATGAACACAGTTTTGCTTGCAGGGTCAAATGTTCCGCAAGCGGTCTCATAATCAGAGGGCATACCAAAGGATAAGTGCAGATCAAGGGAGCATTCTTTACAATAATCATCAAAGAAGTGCTTGTAATCAAAGATTGATGGCATAGGTTTATATCCAGCCTTTCCTTGACAAAATAAAGGAAATTGACTATACTACAAATAGAAAAGGCGCTGGCCGCAAACGACTAGCCTCTTGCCAAATTAGTCAAGAAAAATGACCGCTCTGGGTTGGGGAACTTCGAGGCGGTCATTTTTTCTTTGCGTTTTTTTATCGCTTGTGGCAATTTTCCATGTGATTTGCAACAACGACGACCGCCGCCAGCGGCGGATCAAGGGAGAAGTTGTTGGGGCAGCGGCCAGCAGGACGCGAGTGCATTTGCACGAAGCGAACGCTGGGAGCCGCAACCCGGGTTCCATAAAGAAAAGCCCCTTTCTGCCCTTAGGCATCCGGGGAGCGGGCAACTCTTCAAGAAACCAGCCATTCCCGGCACCTGGGTACCGGCAAGTGGGCTGCCGCCTGCGTTTTGGACACAGCGCCTTCGCCGCCTTTGCGGGCGGCTGACTATACTATACCATGAATTTCGACACGCCGCAACACGCGCAAAAAGTTTGATGCAGAAAACTTGTCAAAACCCCTTGACACCACCCCAGAGCTGTGGTAAGATAATGCCACGTTAGAAACAGCTAACCACAAAGCGGTCAGCAGGCAAATGGTCTGTGCCGCATTCTTTTAGAGTTTGAAGTTAGAAATGTCTAACTGCTGCACCTGCATAGAATGCGGTGCAGCGGGGAACGCTGTTCCTTCAAATGGATAAAAGCGGAGGAAAGCAGCCATGGAGCGTAATTTTGAGACCGTGATGATCGAACAGTGCGCGCCGGTGCTGGCAGGGCTGAAGCCAGCCGGGCTGTTCCGCTATGAGACCCGGGACTGTACCGACCTGGCTGCCCGGGTGCGCCGCTGGAATGACCAGCTGGGGGAGAAGGGGCTGAAGGTCCGGGTCCTCAAGGGCTGTGCTCAAACCCACCGGTATCTCATTTATGTTTACCGCGAGAGCCGCCTGCGTCAGGTGTTGGCCGATGAGGCGGTGCGGGAGTTCCTGCAACGCGAGGGCTATGCCCTGCCGGAAGATGCTTCCGATTGTGACGGTATGCTGCGGCAACTGTCCCGGCGGCTGTGCTGCGAAGCCGATTTTCCCCATGAGATCGGTGTGTTTCTTGGTTATCCGCTCACCGATGTGGTGGGCTTTATCGAAAATCAGGGCCGCAATTTCACCTGCTGCGGCTGCTGGAAGGCTTACGGCGACCCCGATGCCGCCGCACGTCATTTTGCCCAGTTGAACAAGTGCACCAGAGTGTATCTGCGCCTGTTCCATGAGGGTACCCCCATTTTCCGCCTTGCTGTGGCGGCTTGACAAGTCATTCTCTACCAATACTCTCTTTTTATCCTGGCACCCACCGGAACAAACCACGCTCCGGCGGGAAGAAATCCTCCTTTTGACACGCGGCCGTCCGTTGCAGCCTTGACTACTGCATCGGGCGGCTGTGTCATTTCATGGATAGAAAAAATGACGGTAAAATGTAAACAATGGCTAACTTTTACTCAGGAATTTGAGTTAGTTGTTGTTGATTGTGATAAAAAAACTGGGATATTTGGGCAGAAAAACTGTTTGTTCATATAAACTAACTTTTAATAATGAAAAAAACTGTTGACAACAAAGGTTAGTAAGCGTAAACTATCTATGCTGATAGTTCCGACTGACTAACCCCTCCGGTGCATCAGCAGCCCACAAACAGTATGAAAAAGGGAGTGGAATGTTATGATGCCTCTGACAATGGCGAAGGCGGGCGAGACCGTCACCATCAAGAAGATCACCGGCAAAGATGAAGTCCGCCTGCATCTGGCAGAGCTTGGTTTTGTGGTGGACAGCGAAGTGACCGTGGTCAACGAGATCGCAGGTAACCTGATCGTACAGGTCAAGGAAAGCCGCCTGGCACTCGACAGGACGATGGCAAATCGCATTATGATCGGCTGAACAGCGCAGCGCTGTTTGGGACCTGCTCCGACACTGGAATGGTCTCTGAATAAAGACAAGTAGAGGAGGAAATTTGCATGAAAACTCTGAAGGACGTGAAGGTCGGCGAGACCTGCACCGTGGCACGCCTGCATGGCGAAGGCCCGGTCAAGCGCCGCATCATGGACATGGGCATCACCAAGGGTGTTGAGATCTATGTCCGTAAGGTGGCACCTCTGGGCGATCCCATGGAGCTGACCGTGCGCAACTACGAATTGAGTGTGCGCAAGGCCGACGCTGAAATGATCGAAGTGGTTTGATTCCAAAGAGAGGAAAGGACACGCAATGAGTATTAAAATTGCACTGGCCGGTAACCCGAACTGCGGCAAGACTACCCTGTTCAATAACCTGACCGGCTCCAACCAGTACGTTGGCAACTGGCCCGGCGTTACCGTGGAAAAGAAGGAAGGCAAGCTGAAGGGCGATAAGGATGTCATCATCCAGGACCTGCCCGGTATCTACTCCCTGTCTCCCTACACGCTGGAGGAGGTCGTCTCCCGTACTTACCTGGTCAAGGAGAAGCCCGATGCCATCCTGAACATCATCGATGGCACCAACATTGAGCGCAACCTCTACCTGACCACCCAGCTGATCGAGCTGGGCATCCCCGTTGTTATGGCGGTCAACATGATCGATCTGGTCCGCAAGAACGGCGATAAGATCGACCTGAAGAAGCTGAGCAGCGAGCTGGGCTGCCAGGCAGTTGAGATCAGCGCACTGAAGGGCGAGGGCACCGAGGCTGCTGCCAAGGCTGCGGTTGCCGCTGCCCAGAAGCAGAAGGCCGGTGAGCTGCCCCACGTCTTTACCGGCAGTGTGGAGCATGCCATTGCACACATTGAGGAGTCCATCCAGGGCAAGGTCGATGACCGCTTCCTGCGCTGGTACGCGGTCAAGCTGTTCGAGCGGGATGAGAAGGTCATGGAAGAGCTGAAGCTCGACAAGGCTCTGGCTGACCACATTGATGAGCACATCAAAGACTGCGAGAAGGAGATGGACGATGATGCGGAGAGCATCATCACCAACCAGCGCTACTCCTACATCAACGGTGTCGTTGACAAGGCCGTCAAGAAAAAGGCCCGTGTGGATCACCTGACCGTTTCCGATAAGATCGACCAGATCGTGACCAACCGTATCCTGGCTCTGCCCATCTTCGCGCTGGTCATGTTCCTGATGTACTCCCTGTCCATGGGCACCTCCATTGCAGACGGCGGCTGGGCTATCGGCACCTTTGCCACCGACTGGACCAACGATGTCCTGTTTGGTGAGATCGTGCCGGGCGCTCTGGGCGGCTTCCTGGAGAGCATCGGTGTGGCAGGCTGGCTGTACGGCCTGATCATGGACGGCATCGTGGCCGGTGTCGGCGCGGTGCTGGGCTTCGTTCCCCAGATGCTGGTTCTGTTCTTCCTGCTGTCCATCCTGGAGGATGTGGGCTATATGTCCCGTGTCGCCTTCATCATGGACCGTATCTTCCGCCGTTTCGGCCTGTCCGGCAAGAGCTTCATCCCCGTGCTGGTCGGTACCGGCTGCGGCGTGCCCGGTGTTATGGCTTCCCGTACCATCGAGAACGAGCGTGACCGCCGTATGACCATTATGACCACCTGCTTCATCCCCTGCGGCGCTAAGATGCCCATCATCGGCCTGATCGCAGGTGCAATGTTCGGCGGTTCCTCTGTGGTGGCTGTCTCCGCTTACTTCATCGGCATGGCTGCCATCATTTGCTCCGGTGTTATTCTGAAGAAGACCAAGCTCTTCGCTGGCGACCCCGCACCCTTCGTTATGGAGCTGCCCGCTTACCATGTGCCTGCATGGGGCAACGTTTTCCGTGCCACCTGGGAGCGAGGCTGGTCCTTCATCAAGCGCGCCGGTTCCGTCATTCTGGCAGCTACCGTTGTGCTGTGGTTCCTGCAGGGCTTCGGCTTCGAGAATGGTGCCTTCGGCATGGTCGAGGATCAGGACAACTCCGTCCTGGCCGCTATCGCTACCAAGATCGCCTGGATCTTCGCTCCTCTGGGCTTCGGCAACTGGCGTGCAACCGTTGCTTCCGTCTCTGGTCTGATCGCAAAGGAGAACGTGGTTGGCACCTTCGGTGTTCTGTATCACTTCGGCGGCGAGCTGTCTGAGAACGGTGATGAGATCTGGGCAGCAGTTGCGCAGGATTACACCGCTCTGTCCGCTTACGCCTTTATGATCTTCAACCTGCTGTGCGCTCCCTGCTTCGCTGCTATGGGCGCGATCAAGCGTGAGATGAACAACGGCAAGTGGACTGCCATCGCCATCGGTTATATGTGCGCTCTGGCTTACTGCGCAGCTCTGGTCGTGTACCAGATCGGTGGTCTGATCACCGGTGAGGTTGGCTTCAACTTCTTCACCATCGTGGCAATCGTGATTTTTGCCGCATTCCTGTACCTGATGTTCCGCCCCAACAAGTACGTTGGCGACAACGAGGTCAAGATCGACGTTTCCAAGATCAGTAAAATCATCTGTCCAGTTTGAAAGGGTGTGTTCTGTATGATGGAATTCCTGGCCACGAACTTTAATCTGCCTACCATTATTGTAGGTGCTATCGTGTTTGGCGGTGTGGGCTGGGCCACATGGCACTCCCACAAGCATGGCGGCTGTGGGGGCTGCGGCGAAGGCGGCTGCAATGGCAATTGCGGCGGCTGCAGCGGCTGCCACTGATCGGTAAAAACCGCTGGGCGCGGGTCGAACATCCAATCGGCCCGCGCCCTTTTTTTAGAATGAAAAAAGTTAGCTTTGGATAACATTGGAAGCGGCTTACATTATTATAGAAGAGAGTGATACTATGGAACTGACAGCAGCCCACCTGCGGTATCTGCTGGCCATCTATGAGGTCTCCCAGACGCATCTGGATATCTGCTCCCGCAGCATTGCCGAAAAGCTGAACGTGACCAAGCCCAGCGTGGTGCGCATTATGAACCTGCTGATGGATCGGGGCATGATCGTGAAGGAACACTATGGCAAGATCTATCTGACCGATCGGGGCATCTTTGTGGCAAAGGCAGTCAGGGCTCAACTGGAAACGGTGCTGACGCATTTTCCGCCTGTACGCATCGACATGACCGAGGAGGAACGCTATAATGCCGCTTTGGCCCTGACTTCGGCTCTGCCCGAACGGGCTTTTACCGGCGAATATGACCGCCTGTTCGGCCCGGATGAATCTGAAAAGGAGAACGCTTCGTGATCAACAAGAAACTGCTTTCCTTCGATCGGAAGGCCCTGCGCTATGTGGGGCTGAACGTGCTGTTCCAGTGGCTGGGGATGCTGTGCAATGTGGTGCTGGTGATGACGGTATCTCGTCTCATCGGCGGCGTGTTTGCGGGCAGCCTGACCGGTAATGCCCTCTGGCAGGGGATGCTGCTCTGTCTGCTGACTGTGCCGGTGCGCTATGGCTTTACCCTCTGCGCCTCCGATATGAGCGACCGGGCTTCCAAGGATGTCAAGCGCACCCTGCGCAGCAGCATCTATGCAAAGCTCACCCGGCTGGGGGCCGGTTACAGCGAGACGGTGGCCACCAGTGAAGCCGTGATGCTGGCCAGCGAGGGTGTAGAGCAGATCGACACCTACTTTGCAAAGTATCTGCCCCAGCTGTTTTACAGCCTGCTGGCCCCGGTGACCCTGTTTGTGCTGCTGGTGGGCGTGCACGCGCGCTCGGCCATCCTCCTGCTGTGCTGTGTGCCGCTCATCCCCATGTCTATCGTGGCGGTGCAGAAATTTGCCAAAAAGCTGCTGGCAAAATACTGGGGCGAGTACACCACCCTGGGCGACAGCTTTCTGGAAAACATCCAGGGCCTGACCACCCTGAAGATCTATCAGGCCGATGGCTGGAAGCATGAGCAGATGAACGCCCAGGCCGAGCGCTTCCGCAAGATCACCATGAAGGTGCTGACCATGCAGCTGAATTCGGTGACCCTGATGGACCTGATGGCCTACGGCGGGGCCGGGCTGGGCATCATCAGTGCGGTGTCTGCCTTTGCCAAGGGTCAGCTGAGCCTGACGGCCGCGTTGACCATCGTGCTGCTGGCGGCAGATTTCTTCCTGCCGCTGCGGCTGCTGGGCAGCTATTTCCACATTGCCATGAACGGTGCTGCCTCGGCAGAAAAAATCTTCAAACTGCTGGCAGCAGAGGAACCCGCCGATGGCGAACAGACCGTGCCGGAACAGGCTGCCCTGCAGCTGGAGCACGTTACCTTTGGGTACGAGAAGGACCGCACCATTCTGCAGGACGTGTCCCTGACCATCCCGCAGGGCAGCTTTGTCTCGCTGGTGGGCGAAAGCGGCTGCGGCAAGAGCACCATTGCTGCCATCCTGTCCGGTGCCCGCACCGCGACGGAGGGAGAGGTTACGCTGGGCGGCATCCCGGTCAGCGAATGGAAGCAGGCCGACCGCCTGCGCCTGCTGACACTGGTGCCCCACAATGCGGCCATCTTCAAGGGCACGGTGGAAGCCAACCTCCGGATGGCCCGGCCCGATGCAGCCGAAGCCGAGCTCTGGGCGGCGTTGGAGCAGGTGAACCTTGCAGACTTCTGCCGCAGCCAGAGCGGCCTTGCAACGGCGCTCCACGAGGGCGGCTCCAACCTGTCCGGCGGGCAGCGCCAGCGCCTTGCCATGGCCCGTGCCCTGCTGCATGATTCGCCCATCTATGTGTTCGATGAGGCGACCTCCAATGTGGATGCCGAGAGCGAGAACGATATAATGAAAGCCATCCACAGCCTGGCGGGAAAGAAAACAGTGATCCTGATCTCCCACCGTCTGGCCAATGTGGTGGACAGCGATTGCATCTATGTGCTGGAGACAGGCCGCATCGCCGAGCAGGGAACGCACAACGACCTGCTGGCGGCACATGGGGTGTACAGCCGCCTGTACAACGCCCAGAAACAGCTGGAAGACCTTGGGGAGGTGAGCGCATGAACAACACAAAACACCGCAGCCCGTTTGCCATTGCCGCACGGCTGATCGTGCTGGTCCGGCCCATGCTGCCCATCATGCTGGCGGCCATTGTTATGGGGGTCATCGGCCACTTCTGCGCCACCTTTATCACGATCTTCGGCGGCTTTGCCCTGCTCACGGCGGCAGGCCTGCCCAGCCCGCTGGCGGGCGTGAACACAGCTTTTGTCTGTATCCTTGTCTTTGCCCTGCTGCGCGGCGTGCTGCGCTACGCAGAGCAGGCCTCCAACCACTATATCGCCTTCAAGCTGCTGGCCCTCATCCGGGATAAGGTGTTCGGCGCACTTCGCCGCCTGACCCCTGCCAAGCTGGAGGGCCGTGACCGGGGCGACCTGATCTCCCTGATCACCGCCGACATCGAGCAGCTGGAGGTGTTCTATGCCCATACCATTTCGCCGGTCTGCATCGCAATCCTCTGTGTGACCGGCATGACCTGCTTTACGGCCAGGTATCATATTCTGCCCGCACTGGTGCTGCTGGCAGGCTATCTGCTGGTGGGCATTGCTCTGCCGGTGTGGTCTGCCAGACGGGGCGACAAAGCCGCCCGCGAGTACCGGCAGGCCCTGGCCGACACCAACAGCTATCTGCTGGAAAGCCTGCGCGGTCTGCGGGATATCCTGCAGTACCAGAACACCGCCGCGCGTGCCGAGGGCATCACGGCCCACAGCGAGACGCTGGGGGAGAAGCAGAAGGCCATGAAGTACCGCGAGGGCGTGACTGTGGGTGCCGCCAACACCCTCATCGTGCTGACGGCGCTGGCTGTGCTGGGGGTGAGCATCCGGCTGTATCAGAATGGCCAGCTGGGCGCGGAGGGGGTGCTGGTCTGTACCCTGTCGGCCCTGAGCTCCTTTGGCCCGGTGGTGGCGCTGGCCAACCTCGGTGCCAGCCTGACCCAGGTGTTCGCCAGTGCCGACCGTGTCCTTGACCTGCTGGACGAGGACCCCGTGACTGCCGATGTGATCGACGGCGCGGATACCACCTTTTACCGGTGCACAGGCTGAGCATGTCAGTTTTGCCTACGCCAAGGAAGAGGTGCTCCACGACCTGAGCCTGACTATCCCGGAAAAGAAGATCGTGGGCATCACGGGCCGCTCCGGCAGCGGCAAATCCACCTTCCTGCGGCTGCTCATGCGCTTACTGGGATGTGAGCAGCGGCACCATCCGGTTTGGTGAACGTGATATCCGCGCCGTGAACACTGCCGCCCTGCGCGCCCAGGAAAGTCTTGTGACCCTGGAAACGGAGCTGTTTGACGATACCATAGAAAACAACATCCGGATCGCCCGGCGCGATGCCACCCGTGCCGAGGTGGAGGCTGCCTGCAGAAAGGCCGCGCTGGATGGCTTTAATCAACAGCCTGCCCAAGGGATATGATACCCCTGTGGGCGAGCTGGGCGGTGCCCTCTCCGGCGGTGAGCGCCAGCGCATCGGTGTGGCCCGTGCCTTCCTGCACGATGCACCTTTCCTCCTGCTGGACGAGCCTACCTCCAATCTGGACAGCCTGAACGAGGGGATCATCCTCAAGGCCGTGCGGGATGAGTGCAGGGAAAAGACTGTCCTGCTGGTCTCCCACCGCAGATCCACCATGGCTGTGGCCGACCTGAGTTTCTCGGTAGAGAGCGGACGGCTGAGCTGAGAAAATCGGATATCATGCAAAAAGACGCGCTCTGTGATGAGCGCGTCTTTTTTGTGTGCAGGGAGAAATTTACTGCTTGCGTGCAAACACGATGCCGATGGTACCGGGGCCGGAATAGCCGCCGATGGTGGTGCCGATGTCGGTCTCGTAGACATTCTCAAAATTGCCGTACTGCCGCAGTCCGGCCTTGATGGCCTCCATGCAGCCGGGCTTCGCCTGGGTGGAAGAGATGAACACCATGCTGCGGTCGATGTCCTCCCGGTTCGCCAGCTGGTCGGTGATGTACTTGCCCACGCAGATGGGCAGGCTGCCCCGGTACTTCCGCACGACTTTCAGTTCACCATCGATGACGGCCAGGCTGGGCTTGATGCCCAGAATGTTGGCTCCGAAGGCCAGCACGCCGGAGCAGCGGCCGCTTTTGGCCATGTAGTCCAGCTGGTTGAGCACAAAGCTCAACTCGACCCGCTTGGCAAGGCCCTGTAAGCGCATGGAAATGTTCTTGGGCGGCAGGCCGTCAGCGGCCCACTTGGCTGCCTGCAGGACGAGATAGCCCTGCCCAGTGCAGATATTCTCGCTGTCCACGACATAGACGTTGCCGAACTCCTGCGCCGCCAGCCGGGCGTTCTGGAAGCAGGAGGAGAATTTGGAGCCGACATTGATGTGGATGACGGCATCGTAGTCTCTGGCAAAGGGGGCGAGGAAGTCGGTGTACTCCACCAGATTGGGGGCGGCGGATTTGGGCATTTTGCCGCCGTTCTGGGCATGGGCGAATACATCGGCGGGGTGGATGGTAACGCCGTCCAGATAGCTTTCCTCCCCCATGAGGATGTGCATGGGGATCAGGCTGATGTTCCACTGCCGGAGCAGCGCTTCGGACAGATCGCAGGTGCTGTCCGCAGTGATCTTGATGTTCAAAATGAGATTCCTCTTTTCCAGCCGCGCATCCGGCGGCAGCGTGATAGCTCAAAATTTACAACTATCATACCACAAATACTTCAAAATTGTTAGCTATCAAGCCGATAAAAAATGTAAATCTTTTATGAAGTGTGCAAAAGGGGCGAAAATCCATGGGCTATCTGTACAGTTGTAACAAAAATGTGCCGGAGTTTCTGGTTCTTTCCGAAAATTCGCTCGGAACTGTTTATTTTGTCGGCCAAAAATTATATAATAAGTAGTACCCAAGAATTAAGATGGATTCGGTCTGCCCTGCGGCCGTTTGTTTATTGGAGGTTTGCCTGCTTATGTTCGTTACTGATTATACCATGCATCTGCTGGATAATGTAAAAAAGATCCACTTCATCGGCTGCGGCGGCAGCGGTATGTATCCGCTGATCCAGATCCTCTCTGCCAAGGGATATAATATCTCCGGCAGCGATGTGCTGGACGGCAGCATCATCCGCTCGGAGCGGGAGATGGGCGTGAAGGTCAGCCTGGGTCATGCTGCGGACAACGTGATCGGCGTTGACCTGGTGGTCTACTCTGCCGCCATTGCCAAGGACAACGTGGAGCTGAACGCCGCCGCTTCCTATGGCATCCCCACTGTGGAGCGCAGCGTTCTGCTGGGCTATGTGAGCCGCCTGTACAAGGACAGCATCTGCGTTTCCGGCACCCACGGCAAGACCACCACAACTTCCATGATCACCACCGCGCTGGAGCTGGCAGGCCGTGATCCCTCTGCAGTCATCGGCGGCAAGCTGCCCCTCATCGGCGGCTACGGCAAGGCCGGCAAGGGCGATGATATCGTCATCGAGGCCTGCGAGTTCTCCGAGACCTTCCTCAAGCTGACCCCCTATATGTCCGTGGTGCTGAACATCGATAACGACCATCTGGACTATTACGGCAGCATGGGCGAGCTGAAGTTTGCCTTCAAGCGCTTTGCCCTGATGACCCATTTTATGATCTTTGCCAATGCAGATGATAAGAACACCATGGATGTCATGTACACCCTGGACCGCCGCGTGCGCACCTTTGCCATTGACAATGCGGCCGATTACCGTGCTGTCAACGTGCAGGAGTACAAGCCCGGCTTCTTTGAGTTTGATCTGAAGGAGTGGGATACCAATGAGCTGGGCCACATCCGTCTGGCAGTGCCGGGCCGCCACAACATTTACAATGCACTGGCCATGTGTGCTGTCTGCCGCTCTGTGGGCCTGACCGTGGAGCAGTGCGCCAACGCTGCCCTGAACTTCAAGGGGGCAGGCCGCCGTTTTGAGGTCTACGGCGAGTGCAACGGCGCGGTGGTCGTGGACGACTACGCCCACCATCCCACCGAGATCCGCGCGACCCTGAACACCGCCAAGGAGCTGGGATATGATCGTGTCATCGCAGTCCATCAGCCGTTTACATACAGCCGGACCAAGATGCTGTTCAACGACTTTGTGGATGTGTTCAAGATCCCTGATATCACGGTGATCACCCCCATCATGGGCAGCCGCGAGCCCAACGACCCCACCATTACCAGCGCAAAGCTGGCGGCGCAGATCCCCAACTCTGTGCTGGTGGACAGCCTTGAGGCTGCCGCTGACTGGGTCAAACAGAACGCCCGGGAGGGCGATCTGGTCATCACTCTGGGCTGCGGCGATATCTATAAGGCCAGCAAGATGATGGTGAAAAAAGACTGATCGTTTGGAATAGCTGAAAGCCGCCGGGTCAAAATGAAATGAACCCCAAAAGTTAGACAAAAATTGAATTAAGCAGTTCCAACGGTCTGAATCCTGTATTGCACAGGGCTCAGGCCGTTTAGTTTTAATTTGATTCGGCGATTGTTGTAATAGTCGATGTAATCGATAATGGCCTTTTCAAGCTGGTCAATGGAATCAAATTTTTCCAGATAGAACAGTTCCGTCTTGAGCAGTCCGAAGAAGTTCTCGGCAACAGCATTGTCCAGAC
>ENA-OQKK01000134-OQKK01000134.1-human-gut-metagenome-genome-assembly--contig:-NODE-134-length-25765-cov-4.331071_pt1 | contig 25765 bp, 26 predicted proteins | sample MGYA00242648_ERZ504797 | MGnify/ENA primary metagenome ERZ504797 (study PRJEB26092, sample SAMD00036412) | human gut metagenome | host: Homo sapiens | study: EMG produced TPA metagenomics assembly of... | reverse complement strand
ATGACCTTGTTCCGTATGTAAAGAAAACGAAAAATGGGAATACTGGAGCTCGATATAAACTTTCTTTTTGTATGGTAATAAGAATCTGATAGATAAGAATGTATATGAGATGGGTACCATGGTGTATAAAGGTAGATATAGAATAACAGGTCTTAATCCGTATACAAATTTAGCGTTTCTGTGTTGTCATTTTTACAGAGAAGCTACAGATACCATATGGACGGAAGGAAAAACGTGACGTTACATTATATAAGATTGTGGATATGATGAATTTCATCAGATTTTACAGAGAACAAATAAATTACGATATAATGATTGAAGTTTTAAAGAAGTTAAATATTGAAAAGAAAGCATATTTTACTTTTAAAATCATGACTGAATTTTATGAGTATGAGTTTTTAAGTGAGATGCTTTCAAGGCTTGATGAGTATAAAAGTGGTGATGATGAGATGAAGGCAATTCATGATACTAAGAATAAAACAACAATTTATAGAGATGAAACATTTTTTGAAAAAACATTTGCGAGAGGATAAATAAATGAAACAGGTAAAGATTAATCTTACAGATGAATTGGATTTTAATGAGTACAGAAAACAGATTTGTTTTTTTTTCCCAAAAAATTACCAGTTTTAGACGGGAAGGAAATAGTCTGATAATTGAGTGTGAGGATAATGCTAATACGGATAAAATCGAGAAAAAAGCAAATGATGCCTTAAAGAAAAACTTGGAAAGTAAAAAAAGAGGATATTGTTATAGATGAGCACTTAAAAAAAATGCAAGTATCATAATGATTTTTATAGGGATGGCTTTATTAAAAAGAATTCTGGCGGATTTGTATCACTTGAGGGTGATGCCGTAATTTTGTATGAATTTTTTGATAACGAATTTAGAAAAATTGCTGAGAAATTAGATGCTAAAGAAGAGAGGTATCCTATACTTTTAGGGATTGATACGATGAAAGATACAGGATATTACAGACGAAGTCCTCAGTATACTATGTTTTGCAGTGATGTTACAGAAGATTTTGAGGATTTGGAAAAAATGTCGAATGCTTCATTTGTGGATAAAAACTTGGATGAGGTTATTCAAATTCCATCATTCTCTCTATCTCCTTCTGCATGTTTTCATGTATATGAAAAGTATAGAGGACAGACAATGCCGCAAAATTCTGTTATTACTCTAAATCAAAGTGTATTTAGGAACGAGGGTCGTCTTAACTGGGAGGAGTTTGGACGTCTTAGGGACTATCATGTTAGGGAGATTGTTTTTCTTGGAACCCAGGAATTTGTTGAACAAACTAGGGAAAACATCAGAGAAGAAGTAATGACATTCATAAGAAAGATGAACATGGATGCATATATAACGGTGGCGGCAGATGCATTTATTATGCCTAAGATGATTAAGTATAAAAAGTATCAGAAGATGGAAAAGAGTAAGTATGAGGTGAGAGTTTCATATGACAAGGACCACACACTTGCGGCAGCTTCGCTAAATCTTCATGGAACTGCATTTACGTCACCATTTCATATAAAAGTGAAAGGAGTAGATAATCCTGTTTCTGGATGCGTGGGCTTTGGAATCGAAAGATGGATTTTGGTATTTCTGGCTCAGTATGGAACAGATTCAGCATGTTGGCCGGATGAGGTAAAGAAGTTTATTAGACAAAAGGGATAAACTTCTAATTATCAATCATAATAATTTATTATTAGTTGTGAAAAGACATCGTAAGATATAAAGATTAAATTTAGAAAATCAAATCAGAAAGGTTGTTAATATGAGCAGAGAAGATGTATTAAAGAAGGTAATAAATATTTATTCGGATATAGTGGAAGAAAACACAGGTGAAAGGCCAATAGTGGAAGAAAACACTGTGATAAGTAGAGAAGATGGCTTTGATTCACTTGGTAATTGTAGATTTTTTTTGTTTGCTGTTGAGGAAGAATGTGGAGTTGACCTTGAGGATTCAATTGTGCAGATAAGAGAAGCAAGCGTTATAGAAAATCTTGTGGATATCATATATGGAAGGATATTAGGTTAAAATGACTTGCAAAGAAAAGATTATAATTGATATTGAGGATAATACAAGACAATATTATTTGGATGAAGTAACATGTTTTGAGAAACCGTTTGTGGTACTGCTGAATGATTACAAGAATAAATATGGCCAGTATTTTCTTTTGTTATGTAAAATATTACGGGTATATATGTATGGTAACAATGATGTTAGCGATGATGTAAAACAATGTTTAAGGTTGTTCATAAGAGATATTTTGGGATTAACGCCTATTGAGAGACAAGAGGAATTAGATATTATCTCAGCACTAATCCAGGAAATGGAAAAAGGAAACATAGTCATTTCAGCAGGAAATCTATATGCGTTGCCGTATTCAGAGATTCATTATCATGTTGATAATTGGCCTCATTTGTTTATATATAAAGGATACAATTATGATACGAAGATGTTCAGAATCTTGGATAACATACATATGCATACTACGAAATACAAAGATTTAAGATATTCTGATTTTTTTCTTTCAGAGGATACAGTCAGGAAACTTTATGAAGAGCAGGGAAGGGTATATGACAGAGAATTTGGATTTGTTGTATTTAACAAAAATGAGTATTTTGGAGTTAAATCTGATAGACAGATAGTATTGACGATACTAAGACAGTTGTGTATGCCAAAGACAGGATTTAAGTACAGGCAGATAGTCAAGTTAATATCACTTAATGAAGCTCTCATTAATGGTAGTATTGACAACAGGCAGTTAAAAGATTTGGCAAAAAAAATATTAAATATCAATAAATATAAGACAGTTATGCTAAATGAATTGTCAATTAACATGATGGAAAATGGGTATGACACAATATATATCAACAGGAATTAAAGAATTAGCAGATTTGTTATATGCTGAATGGTCAGATTATGTAACAGTTTCTGTTTCAAAAATTAAAAGAAAAAGATTTGATTCTCCTGAAGCGGTAACAGAAATCAATTGAAAAAAATGGAAGATGAAATTGTAAGTATAACAAAAGGATATATTGATTTTCTGGAAAAAGACGAAGGAACAGATAGAGAAAATAAAAAGATTCTAATGAAATAATTTTTGTTGAAGAGGGGAAAATCATATTCTCAATTACTGATGGAAAAACACATAATTTTTGGTTTGAAGATAAAGCGCCTAAGTACCCACTTTTGAAAAACTGTAATGACGATAAGATATTTGCAAAAGCTAGGATATTATTTAATCAAGAATCTGAGGAGAACTTATATCAAGCGGGTATATACGTTAAGAGTGCTGAAGATAAGGTTTACTATATGGCAATTGATAATGACAGAAACTGTATATTGGACACCATTGGCGAAAATAATCGCAAGGAAGAGTTTGATAATACAAACGAATATCTTATTAAAATGAATCTTGAGGCAGATTGTCTTAAAGTACAATTTATTTCGGATGCAAGCACTAAAGAGTTAAAGATGATGATAGAACGTCTTGCTCCTGTGGAAGTTGGGCTAATGGTAAAAACTTGGGGGAATGGTGGATTTTTAGAAGTTGATTTTAAGGAAAGTCAAGCAATTATTAGTAATAAATGAACGAATTTGTGATATTTTCTCAGTAAATTATCTCGGTTAAAATCGGTCTAAAGCTCAAAAGAATAGTTCCTATCACTTACTACACGCTTGCAGACTGATTTGGTCTCATTGAACTAATGTCGCGTGATCAAAGCCACTGTAATGAGATAGTGCTCTGGCATTTTCTATCATAGTATATAATTGCTTTCATGTTATCTCTTCGTTTGTGGCAGTGTGAAGATATTCATATCTTTTGTGAAAGACATCATATATATTTTTGGAAAAATGACATAGATTAGTATTTAGATTTGAAAAATGACTTTTGTTATATACAATATTATAAGTTTATGGGGAACGGCGGTGTTCTTTATCAAATATCTTAGAACGCTTGGTTTCTCAGCAACCAATGATATTTTCGCAGAAAATGCGTGGTATTTCAGAAACGCACTTGTTCGTGCCAATTATACCAATCTGCAAAAAGATATTCACGAAACGACAGAATATCTTGAAGTGTTCCTTAGAAATCTACTTTTGAACGAGAAAAACGAGCTTCATAATAGAAATTTGCATATAAGTGCACTTTTTAACAATAGAAAAGTAGACATTGGAAGTGAAAAAGTAGACATTCAAGACAAAAAAGTAGACATTGAAAGTGTGCTTTCAGAAAAGGGAAAAGATTTCTCTAGGATAGTCTTTTTATTGAACTTTTTGTTGCATATATAAATGCATTTTTACAGCTGTTAAACCCTTTGAGATTTGCCCAAAGGGTGTAAACGTCAAACCATGCGCCAGTCATTAAAATCAACGCCGCCCATTATTGGCGACGTGGCTTCCTGCATTCGTCCGGAAGACTATCTGACCATGGCATGAGATAGTCCAGCCTACGCCTGTTTAAATGCGTGCCTTATTCACTTACCACAACCTTACAATCCTTCTTAAAGCAAGCAATTCCATACTTGATGAAATTGCGCATGACATCCTGCTTCAGCTTATCCACATATGACTTTTCTTCAATCTGTTTCAGTGCCTCATCGCAGGCTGCGTCCATATCGCCGTTTTCGGCATATTTAAGCTCTATCACGATGCCGGTTCTGTTGTTTGGTACTTCAACCAGGATATCACTGTAGCCGGTGCCCAATTCGGTGTTTGATTTGATGAGCCAGCTTGCTTTGTAGCCCAGCAGACCGAGCAGGATACCGTGGTAGAAATTTTCTTTTTTATCTTTGGCAACTGCGGTATCCCTTATACTTATTGTATTCCAAAGATAATCGCCAAAAAGCTCTTCTATTTTTTCGGTATCCTTATCCACAAATGCATTGCAGAATTGTTCAAGTGTCTTTCCGTCATTTGCAGTTGTATCGCTGAACCATTCGCGGATTTTTTTTATGAAAAGGTTTTTAATCTCGCGGTTTGGTATTGATAAACGCACCCTGCCATCGTCAGTCACGCCCTGCTTGGTCAGGTAACCGGTGGTGAAGAGCACACTCCACAGGTTTGCAATGCTTTTGTCGATTTCATCGTAGGTCAGCTCCAGGGATATTTCTTTTTCAATGTATTCGCTTGCTATCAGGCACTCTATCTCATACTTGGTTTGGACATTGGCCTTGTCAATGAAGTTTCTGACTAAAGCATTTTCACTTGAATTTGACCAGAAATCCTGCGGCTTTGCAGTAGGCTCCAATCTGAGCAGATCCACGTAATTTATCACGTCCCAAGGACAGTATACATTTGCATTTCCAAAGTGATATCCGTCATACCATTCTTTTACATCTGCATAATGCTCTGAAAGATCAAAATACTTAAGTATTTCCTGAACTTCTTTATCTGTAAAGCCAAAGCACTCGTCATACATTGAATCCATGATTGAAACGACTTCAAAGTTGTTTAATCCTGTAAATATGCTTTCCTTCGATATGCGAAGACAGCCTGTCAAAATAGCAAACTGTAAGTAATCGTTGGTCTTTAGTGCCTGTCCGAATAAGCCTCGTATGAGAGAGACCATCTCATGGTAGTAGCCGTTCTGGTATGCCTTGTCGAGTGGCACATCGTATTCATCTATCAGGATGACTACCTTTTGGCCGTAATGCTTATATAAAAGCTGGGAAAGAAGCTTTAATGAAGCGGTAAATGTATCCTTGTCAAAAATAAACTTTCCCTTTTCTATATGAAGTAATCCTTTGAACTGTTCTTTTTCCAAAACTGTCAATTTATCACTTTCTGCCAAAAAGGAGAATTTGCTGATTTCATTTCCTATAATTCTGGAGAATACCTGAAATGCCTCATCATATGATAAACCCTCGACATCCTTAAGTGAAATAAATATCACAGGATATTTGCCCATATGCTCATCACAAAGAGATTTATTTTGTGAAATATATAATCCGTCAAACAGTGATTTGTCCGTGCCAATCTCGAAAAATGAGCGCAGCATGCTCATGCCAAGAGTCTTTCCAAAGCGCCTTGGACGGGTGAACAGCGTTACTTTACTCCAATTGTTTAAAGTCTGCTCGATAAGCATAGTTTTGTCTATATAATAAAATCCAGACCTTCGTATATCTTCAAAATTTTCGATTCCAACAGGCAGTTTTAATATTTCCATGTGAGCCTCCCTGGTTAAAATATGTTCGATACATTCACATATAGTATAACTGATTTTTAGAGGAATTACAATTTCTATTGACTATTTAAAACTGACCCTAAAATGAAAGTAATGTTGCCTAATACTTGAACAATATCATGGGGTTGTCTATAATGTAGTAAAAAGAAAATGGAGTTTTAATAAATGAAACGATTTACAGCAATATTACTTACAGGCATGATGATATTTACCCTTGCATCATGCGGCAAAAAAGCACAGGATACACCGACAGAGCCAGCAACAGAGACACAGGCTGCAGAGAAGGTTGAGATGCCTACGGAAACAGAAGCTGTGACAGAGGTGGTAACAGAGGCCGCAAAAGAAACACAGCAGACAGAAACAAAGCAGACAGAAGCGCAACAGGAAGAACAGACTGCCGAACAGCAGGACGAGGAGCAGAACAATTCAGGTGAAAATAATTCCTCTTATCAGTATGTAGAAAGAGCATCCTATGAGAATGGAGAATCAGTGTCACTAAATCCTTCATGGCAGTATGCAGACCATTCAGCGATAAATTCAGGCTGTGCGGTCATGTACAAGGCTACAGCAAACCGCAAAAATATAGTTGTAGGTGTCAATGCCGGACACGGTACAAGCGGAGGAACTTCGGTGAAGACACTTTGTCATCCGGACGGCTCGGCAAAGACCACAGGTGGTACAACAGGCGCTGGCGCAACAAAAGCAGTAGCAGTTTCAGGCGGTATGTCCTTTAATGACGGTACACCGGAGAGCTCTGTCACACTCCGTATGGCGCAGATATTAAAGGACAAGCTGCTTGCGGCAGGCTATGATGTGCTTATGGTAAGAGACGGAAGCGATGTACAGCTTGACAATGTGGCACGTACTGTCATCTGCAATAATGCGGCAGACTGTCATATCGCTCTGCACTGGGATGGCGACGGACTAAGCTACGATAAGGGCTGCTTTTACATATCAGTGCCTGGAGGCATAAAGGGTATGGAGCCGGTTGCATCACACTGGCAGCAGCATGATGCACTTGGGGCAAGCCTGATAGAAGGACTGCGCGCTCATGGAGCAAAGATAAACGGTAATGGCTCAATGGCGATAGACCTGACACAGACCTCATACAGCACGGTACCATCAGTGGATGTAGAGTTTGGCAACGCATGCTCTGACCACAGCGATGCCACACTTGAAAATCTGGCAGACGGACTGGTGCAGGGAGTCGAGGGATATTTCTAGAATATAAAAAGTTACTGTTGTTTTTTTGGTGTGTATTGGCACTAAACTAAAGTTTGCAAAAACAACTGAATAGCGGATTCAAATGAATAGGACGCATAGTGAGATAAATGCGTCCGGTATGATTTTGTCAGTATAGAGGTGTTATTATAGAAGTGGTACAATGGATAGAGAAAGGGAATATTATGACAGACAACAAATCCGGGGAGATACTCATAATAGAGGATGACAAGGACATTAATGATCTGCTTGCGACAGCGCTTTCAAAAGCCGGATATAGGACAAGGCAGGCATGGTCAGGCACAGAGGGAGAGCTTTTACTTAAGCTGGACAGGGAAGCTTATGCGCTTGTGCTATTGGATCTGATGCTTCCGGGGCTTTCAGGGGAGGAGCTTCTGGCACTGATACGGCAGATGGATGCGTCACTTCCGGTGATAATCCTTACGGCAAAGGATGAGCTGGATGAGAAAATCAATCTGCTCGTGGCAGGCGCTGATGATTACATCACAAAGCCGTTTGAGATAAAGGAGGTCGTTGCCAGAGTGGCTGTGCAGCTGCGTCATGCGGTGGCAGATGTGCCTTCAAAGTCGGGCCAGGCAGGGGAAAACCAGACAAAAGCAGAAAATGATACCGGACAGGGAGATACTGCAAATACATACATAGCGGGACCCGTTAAAATAGAGCACAGACAGCTTGTGCTCGATCGGATTTCAAGACAGCTTTATGTAGCTGATAATGCTGTTGACGGCATCACAAAGCAGGAGTTTGCCATACTTGAGCTTCTCATGGCGCATCCCAGACAGGTGTTTGCCAAGGAGGACATATTTGAATATGCCTGGGATGAGCCGTACATGGGCGAGACAAAGACTCTTGATGTGCACATCAGCAATATCAGAAAGAAGATAAAAAGGCTGAATGATGACGAGTACATAGAGACCGTGTGGGGCATCGGTTACAAAATGAAAGAGTAAAGGTAAACAAGCTTTACTCTTTTTTACTTTTTGTTAGCGATGTATTAGGATTTTACATTTATATTATGATTAAAGGGTTGCTAAGGAAAAAAGAAAAGGAGATTTGATTGTGAGTGAAATATTATTGCAGACAAAGGCACTGACCAAGCAGTATGGGCACCAGAAGGCAGTTGACAATGTGGATATCCACATCAAAAAGGGTGCAATCTATGGATTTATCGGCAGAAACGGTGCCGGCAAGACTACCTGTATGAGAATGATCGGTGGTCTGGCAAAGCCGACAAGCGGAGAGATATCCATGTTTGGATACGCTGGAAAGGATTTGTCAAAGGTACGCTCAAGAGTGGGCTGTCTGATTGAGGCACCGGGTGTATATCCAAACATGACGGCGAAGGAAAATATCGAGATGAAGTGCCGTCTCTTCGGCATCAGTAAAAAGGGCTATGCAGAGGGCATACTGGATAAGGTAGGTCTGTTAAATGTGGGAAAGAAAAAGACAAAGAATTTTTCACTTGGTATGAAGCAGAGGCTTGGAATCGGCATGGCGCTGGTTGGAGAGCCTGACCTTTTAGTGCTTGATGAGCCTATCAACGGACTTGATCCACAGGGAATTGCAGAGGTGCGTGATACGATTCAGAATCTGTGTGCACAGCAGGATATGACTGTGTTTATTTCAAGCCATATATTGGAGGAGCTTTCAAAGCTTGCCACAGATTACGGCATTATAAATAATGGAGCCCTGCTTCAGGAAATTACCAGAGAGGAGCTGCTTTCCAAGTGCAGTGAGAAGATTACACTGACAGTGGACAATCCAAATAAAGCAGTGCCTGTGCTCGATAAGATGGGCTTTGTGCACTACATGATAGTGGACAAAAATCATATAGATGTCTATGAGCGCCTGAATGATAGCGCCGCCTTAAATACAGCGCTGGTCACAGCAGGAGTTTCGGTGGCACAGCTAGCGGTCACAGGAATGGAGCTTGAGACATATTTCCTTAGTATCACAGGAGGTGCGACAAATGTTTAATGCGGTAAGAATGGATATTTACAGACTGATACATACAAAGTCAGCTTATGTTATACTTGTAATAGCTATGGCACTCGCAATAGCTATGAGCGGTATGACAGCTCTTGTCAGAAGCATGGCGACAGAGAGCATCGTGGAAACAACTGATGATGTCACTATGGTAAGTGAGTCAGACAGTGAGATAGCAGATGAATACGATACAGCATCAGCGGAATCGTCAAATGGACCAACGGCAACAGTCGGGCTTGAAGTGGACGACTCCGACATGTCAGATGAGGTACCGACCATAGCAGATATGGTTGAAAGCGATATAGCGGGTCTTGACCTGGCACTTTTACTTGCAATATTTACGGTGCTTTTCTCAACAGCTGACTTAAACAGCGGCTATATAAAGAGCGTAGGCGGACAGGTGAAGCGCCGTGGAGTGCTTCTGTTTTCAAAGATGATAGCGCTTTCGGTATTTACACTTGTGGCTATGGCACTTGATGTGATTGTACAGTGTATTGCGACTCCGCTGTTTTTACATGGAGCAGAATTCGGAGATGCAGCAGACTTATTTAAGATGCTTGGCAGCCAGTATGTGGTCACACTTTTATTTGTATATTTTGTCATGGCAATGGCAATCATTATAAAAAACATGTAATCAGCATGATTATCGCTGTGTGCATGTGTACAGGTATCTTTTCACTGATTTTCAGTGGAATCAATATACTTATTGAAAAAATCGGAGTAAAGAACTTTGATATAAATGATTACCTTATTGTTAATCAGATTTCTAAGCTTGATCTGAGTGCGTCTGCAAAGACAGTAGGCGGTGCATTTGCGATAGCCGCTGTGTGGGCAGTGGTGTCACTGATTGCAGTGTACGGTGTATTTAAACGCAGGGATATATAATGTGTTTTGAATGAGGAATAAAACATGATTTGGAAAATACTGACTGTAATACTTGCAGTTTCGGTAGCTGTCTTAATAGCTGTGCTCGTAAAAATAAGGGCACAGCTTCGTGACATTAATGAACAGCTTGATTTTTTATGTGAAAAGGATACAAATATGCTCCTTTTAACCGATACCAACATGGCTGATATCGGAAGGCTTAAGGAGCGCATAAACAGATTTTTAGAGCAATGGCACAGGCAGCGTGAGGCGGCGGCAAAAAAGGAGCAGATGATATCTGACACGTACACAAATCTGTCGCACGATATCCGCACTCCGCTTACCTCACTGGACGGCTATTTTCAGCTGCTTAGGGATGAGACTGACAAGGGCGCGCAGGAGCATTATATAGATATCATCCAGGAGCGTATCACAAGCCTCAAGGATATGCTCGAGGAGCTTTTCATGTTCACAAAGCTTAAAAATGACAGCTTTAAGTTGGAGCTGTCAAATTGCTGTGTCAGCAGACTTTTAAAGCAGACAGTGTTTTCGTATTATGAGGAGTGGAAAAAGCAGGGCATTGAGCCGTCACTTGATATATGTGAGGACACGATATTTATCACTGCAAATGTGCAGGCGCTCAGGAGGGGGTTTCAGAATGTAATAAAAAATGCGCTGGTGCATGGGCAGAAGAGCATATGCATACAGATGAAGCAGCGGGATTCGTGCAATTGCAGGGCTTCAGATGACGAGCGTACTTCAAAAAATAGGATTGTCCATATTTTGGTTTCAAACGATGTAAAAAATCCTGATGATATAGACGTGGACAAGGTGTTTGAGCGCTTTTACAAAGCCGATGAGGCGAGGAGCATATCATCGAGCGGGCTTGGGCTTTCGATTGCAAAGGAGCTTGTGGAGAGAATGGGCGGGAGTATTGAAGCAAGGCTTGAGGGGAAGCGGTTTGTTGTGGAAATACAGTTTGAATGTGAATAGTTCACTTTTGTAATATGATAAATAATATTGACACACATGAAACAAAATGATATACTGTCAAAGTGTTTGCGGGCATGGTGGAATTGGCAGACGCGCTAGATTTAGGTTCTAGTGGGAGACCGTGCAGGTTCAAGTCCTGTTGCCCGTACTGTTTACAAGAGTTTCAGAGGTTTTTATTACTTCTGAAATTCTTATTTTTTTATCATTTTTCCTATACGAAAGGATACCACAATGCAGGCTTACAAGGATTTAGTAAAAGCACTTCCTGGCTTAAAAGAGGATATGCCACGCGCATTTTACATGCTCGCAGAGCTCTTTGATTACGGTTCATTTGATATATGCAGAAGTGATGACAAATATATAATCCCATATATCATGAATGATGCGGTGGAATGCTATCTGACTTTGGAAAATGCAGTGTTAAAGGGCGATTATCATAGCGAGGAAGAAATTATTACGGCATCGTTGGTTTTAGGAAGTGAAAAAGGCTACGGACTCATTCTGCACCAGCAGGACAATGTGGTCACACTCTGGTTTGATAATTTGCATGTGCATGAAGCATGCTTTAAATACCATGAAATAGGACATTTCTGGGTAAAGGGACAGGAGCAGTGGCGCATGCTTGTATATATGGTAGGAACAATCGCTGACAAGTATATGTACATGGGAAAGGAATACTGCAACGAGACAGAATGTTTTATCCAGAGCCTTATTTACTTTGCACCGTTTCGCAGATGGACACCGGTACCCGGCGATTTGATGGAGTATCATTTTCCGGCCCGCGTAGAGGGAATAGACATTATGGAGGAGCTTTGCAGGGAGGTTTCGGACACTGATTATCTTAAGCTCATTGCACGCTACAGGGCAAATCCATGTGAGAAAACGGAAAAGCTTTTGAGCAGACATTTAGCCGATGCAAAAAGAGTACCACTTTATCAGTATATTTATAAGCTTGTGATAAAGGCATCAAAGGATTATCCGGAGAGAAATTACGGAAATCAGATAAATGAACGCATAAAAGAAAAGCGTAAAGCGCTTGAACAGGAGCTGCTTCAAAAGGGATACACCGGAAAATACCCTGTGTTTTCAAAGAAAAATACTACTGTGCGTGTAATGGAGGAACAGCCCTACGTCACAGCAATTCTCGAGTGGGATGATTACAAATATAAGCAGCAGCTCATGATTTCTGAGTGCAGTTTAAAAAAGTATGATGGAATAAATGCGGGATTTTTTAAAGGAATAGGCAGACACGGACGCATTGTGCAGGTGTAGATACACATAAAACAAAAGCCACGGAGCAATCCGTGGCTTTCATAATACGCTTATTACAAGGATGGGCTTGAGAAGACTCGAACTTCCGACCTCACGCTTATCAGGCGTGCGCTCTAACCGGCTGAGCTACAAGCCCTTGTGTTTTGCACAAAACGTATACTACAATATTTTTGGTGAGAAGTCAAGAGTTTTTTAGAGGTTTTCTCCATCTGTTTTATTTTTCGGATATTCGTTTGAGTGCGCACTGATAACTTCATTAATCCAGTCTACACACTGTTTTTTTCCGTCATCTGTAAATGGAAAGGTATTGTCAGTTTTTTTGCTGTCGTCGGTCAGGTCAAAAATATACGGCCCCGGCCATATCCATGCATGAAATATTGGCTCACCCTTTTCCTCGGGTGTATCCTCGGTGGCTTCCTTAAGGACAGGCTCCTCACGCTTTATGAGAAAGCGCATGTCGTTCATCCAGCCGGTAAAGGTTGTTTTTTTATAATAGTTGAGATTGAGTGCATCGTCGTATGTAAGCATAGGTGGCTCCTTGATATATAATGATATGTAATTATACACCAAATATCCGTTTAATGCCAGAATAACGCCGGTACTTAACAATTACAAAAGTAATCATGCACTGAAAAATTTAATTATTTTTAATGACAAAAAATAAAAATGAAATAAAAATGTATAAATAATGCTTATAAACTGCATAAATTACCATTATTAATGAGTATTATAAAAAATGACTAATTTTTATGCAGAAATGAAAATTATATAGGAAAATATATCCAATTGACAAAGTATGATTTCTGTGTATAATAAAAAGGAATTGTTCGCGTCAGAACGACAGTTGTATCAGACAGCAAGATTAGGGAGTGTGTAATGACAATGAGGTCATTCGCACTTTTTTGCGTATTAGACAAAATACTTTGACGTGGTGCAGTGATAATGCTTTAAAAAATCAAAATAATGCATTATCGATACAAATCCAAGAGGGAGAGAAAAATATGGGTAAGTACATTGTAAAGAGAGTTATTCTCGCGATTTTTACAATCTTCATTATCAGTCTTATTACATTCTTTGCCATGAATGCAATTCCGGGTGGTCCATTCAATTCGGAGAAGGCAAAGAGTCCGGCGGTAATGAAAGAGCTTGAGGCACGCTACGGACTGGATCAGCCACTTATAGTCCAGTACAAGAACTACATGGCAGGCGTGCTGCACGGAGATTTCGGTGTTAGTCTTAAGACAGACCGTCCGATCTCAGATATCATCGGGGAGAGCTTCCCGATTTCAGCGAAGCTTGGACTCTTAGCGGCGCTCACTGCGATAGTATTCGGAGTGGTGCTCGGTTCGATAGCAGCGCTGATGCGAAACAGGTGGCCGGATCGAGTTATAGTATTCTTCGTCACACTGATTACGTCGATGCCGTCATTTGTCATCGCTACGTTATTACTTTATTTCTTCTGTATAAAGCTTGGCGTGGTGCAGGCCTTCAGCTCAGGAAGCAACATGATATTACTTCCGGTGCTGTCACTGTCACTTTCACCGATGGCATATATTACAAGACTTACAAAGACTTCAATGCTTGATGCACTCGGACAGGATTACATCCGTACGGCAAAGGCCAAGGGTGTACATCAGTACAAGATTATATTTGTACATGCGCTTCGTAATGCGCTCATTCCGGTCATCACATATGTGGGACCTATGATTGGTGGTATCCTCACAGGTTCAATGGTTATTGAGAGTATTTTCAATATCGGAGGACTCGGTTCCAAGTTCGTAAGCTGTATCACAAACCGTGATTACACAATGATTATGGCTACAACGCTTTTCCTTGCTGTCATCATGGTAGGCGCGAACCTCATTACAGATATTGTATACAAAGTGATTGATCCACGTATTAAGCTTGATTAAGGAGAGATAAAGATGAAAGATAATATGAAGAGAGCTCCTTTCTCCACACAGATTGACCTTAGCAAGTTCGATATGAAGGATTTTGCCAAGGCATCAGATGAAGAGAAACGCCAGCAGGAGGTTATGGGTGAGTCAACTACCTTCTTTAAGGATGGTCTTAAGAGACTCCGTAAAAATCCACTGGCTATGGGTTCTATTATAGTTTTGGTTTTACTTATTTTGGTTATTCTTCTGGCACCAAAGATTGTGCCTTACGGCTATGCAGATATCGTTAAGGGTGCACAGAACTTAGGACCTTTCCAGTACAGCGATGCTGAGCAGGCACAGATTGATGCAGGTGAGAAGCTGTTCCCACACATTTTTGGCACAGATGAGCTCGGAAGAGACTATTTTATCCGTGTTGTTTACGGAGCTCGTGTATCGCTGGGAGTTGGTGTGTTTGCATCACTGCTTGTGCTTATAATCGGTATCATTTACGGTTCCGTATCAGGCTTCTGCGGTGGCAAGGTAGATATGGTTATGATGAGAATAGTAGATATCATTTATTCATTGCCGGATATGCTGCTCATCATTTTACTCGCAGTTGTATTAAATGAGGTGCTGACACCTGTAATAAAGGGTACAGTGCTTTCAAAGCTCGGTGTCAACATGATTGCACTTTTCATAGTGTTTGGATTGCTTTACTGGGTAGGAATGGCAAGACTTATAAGAGGTCAGATTCTTACCATCAAGCAGAATGAGTACATTCTCGCAGCAAAGTGTATCGGAACATCATCAGCCCGCACTATCAGAAAACACATTTTACCGAACTGTCTGTCAGTAATCATCATTACTACAGCGCTTCAGATACCATCAGCCATCTTTACTGAGAGTTATCTGTCATTTATCGGACTTGGTGTTTCGGCTCCTATGCCTTCACTTGGTTCGTTGGCAAATACAGCGCGTGGCGGACTCCAGAGCTACCCATTGCGTCTTATTTTTCCGGCGCTCACGATTTGTATCATTGTTCTTACATTGAATCTTATCGGCGACGGCTTAAGAGATGCATTTGACCCTAAATTATCGAAATAGTAAGGAGTGAGTAAGATGGAAGATAATAAGTTTGTTCTTGAAGTATCTGATCTGCACACTACCTTCAAGACCGATAACGGAGACGTATCAGCTGTAAACGGTGTCAGCTTTAAGCTTGAGCCGGGAAAGACTCTTGGAATCGTAGGAGAGTCGGGCTCAGGAAAGTCAGTTACAGCATATTCAATCATGCAGATTCTTGCTGAGAATGGTGCCATCACAGGCGGCTCAGTAAAATATAAGGGTGAGGATATCACCAAATGGAACAAAAAGAAAATGGCAGATTTCAGAGGAAAATGCTGTTCAATCATTTTCCAGGATCCTATGACATCGCTTAATCCGGTATTTACGGTAGGCTACCAGCTTGAGGAGGCAGTGCTTCTTCACACAGACCGTACAAAGAAGGAAGCAAAGGAGCGCGCTATAGAGATGCTCACACTTGTAGGAGTAAATGAGCCTGAGAAGCGTGTAAATCAGTATCCTCATGAGCTTTCTGGTGGTATGAGACAGCGTGTCATGATAGCTATGGCATTAGCCTGTGAGCCGGATATCCTTATCGCAGATGAGCCGACAACAGCTCTTGATGTGACTATCCAGGCACAGATTCTTGAGCTTATGCAGTCACTGCAGGAAAAGCTCGGCATGGCCATCATCATGGTTACACATGATCTGGGTGTCATTGCTTCAATGTGTGATGAGATCATAGTTATGTACGGCGGCCGTGTGTGTGAGAGAGGAACAGCAGATGCCATATTCTACAGCCCGGCGCATGAGTACACAAAGGGACTGCTTCGTTCAATCCCTACAAAGACCAATTCAAAAACCAGGCTTGTTCCTATCGGAGGCACACCAATCAATATGCTCAACATGCCAGATGGTTGTGCATTCTGCCCTCGCTGTGATGCCGCTATGAAGATATGTCTCACCGAAAAGCCGGAGGAAATCTGGGTTGGAGAGGATCATCTCGCATCATGCTGGATGAATATTAAGAATATGATGGAGGAGGGAAAATCAAATGAGTAATGAGACAAATAACAACGAGTACCTGCTCAAGGTAGACCATTTGAAGCAGTATTTCCCTGTTCATGACGGATTTAAAAAGATGGAATTAAAGGCAGTCGATGATGTGTCATTTGCCATAAAGCCGGGTGAGACGCTTGGACTTGTTGGCGAGTCAGGCTGTGGAAAGACAACCGTAGGACGTACTCTTTTACGTCTGTACCAGCCTACAGCAGGACGCATTGAGTTCGACGGCAATGTATTGTTTGACAGTGAGGAGAAGATAGATGTGGATATGCATCCTTACCGTAAGCAGATGCAGATGGTATTCCAGGATCCGTATTCATCACTCAACCCTCGTATGACGGTTGAGGATATCATCGGAGAGCCTCTCGATGTGCACAAGCTCTATAATAGCAAGAAAGAGCGCCATGAGATGATTATGGATCTCATGGAGACAGTTGGACTAAACGCAGACCATGCCACACGTTATGCACATGAGTTTTCGGGTGGACAGAGACAGCGTATCGGAATAGCAAGAGCGCTTGCAGTAGATCCGAAGTTTATCGTATGTGATGAGCCGGTATCGGCACTTGATGTTTCAATTCAGGCTCAGGTAGTCAACATGTTTGAGGATCTGCAGAAGGAGAGAGGGTTATCATACCTGTTTATAGCGCATGATCTGCTTGTAGTGCAGCATATCTCTGACAGAATAGCTGTTATGTACTTGGGCCATATGATGGAGCTTGCAGATGCAGATGAGCTGATGGACAATCCAATCCATCCGTACACACAGTCGCTGCTTTCAGCAGTTCCGATTCCGGATCCTGAGACTGCCAGACACAGCAAGCGAATCGTGCTTGAGGGAGATGTTCCTTCACCTCTTCGCATGCCTAGCGGCTGTCCATTCCGTTCGCGCTGTAAATACGCGACAGAACAGTGTGCAGCAGCACGTCCGGAGCTTACAGACAGAGGAAACGGACATATGGTTGCATGCTTCAACCGCTAATATAAGGTTTTTACCGGCATATAGCTTAAGCCACATGTGCCGGTTCTAACATAAATTTATTTTTCATATTAATTAATTAGGAGGAAGAAAGATGAAAAAGAGATTAGTAGCACTTACTCTTGTTGCAGCTATGGCACTTGGCATGACTGCTTGTGGAAGCAAGAGCAACAACAAAACAACTACTAACGATAATTCTGATACTGCTGTATCAACAGCCGTAGACTGGACAAGCTATGATGAGTTAGTAGAATCTATCCGTACAGAAGCAGATCTTGCAAAGCGTGCAGAGATGATGCACCAGGCAGAGGATATGCTTATGGATACATGGTGTGTTATTCCACTTTACTACTACAATGACCAGTATATGCTCAAGGATTATGTCACAGACGTATACTCAACAGTAGAGGGTATGAAATACTTCTACAATGCAAAGAACACAAAGAATGCCGGAAAGTTAAACATCTTCATGGCATCAGAGCCTGATCATATCGATCCTGCATTAAACAGTACTGTTGACGGCGGATGTCTTGCAGTAAACAGCTTTGAGGGTCTTATGCGTTACAACGCTGAGGGCAAGCTTGAGCCTGCATGTGCAGAGAGCTATGAGGTTTCAGAGGATGGCCTCACATACACATTCACAATGCGTGACGGTCTTAAGTGGTCAAATGGTGATGAGCTTACTGCAAAGGATTTCGAGTGGTCTTGGAGGAGAGCAGCAGATCCTAAGACAGCTGCAGATTACAGCTACCTTTGCGCAGTATTCGCAGGATATGATGATACAAAGGGTCTTGCTGCTGATGATGTAGTTGCTTCTGATGATGGAAAGACTCTTACAGTCAAGCTTAAGGCAGTTACACCATACTTCCTTGACTTATGTGCATTCCCATTCTTCTTCCCTGTAAACCAGAAGTCAGTAGAGGGAAATGATGACTGGGCAAACGATGCAAGCGACAAGTTCGTTACAAACGGTGCATTCACACTCAAGGAGTGGAAGCATGATTCAAGCATGACATATGTTAAGAATCCTAACTACTGGGATGCTGACAATGTAACAGTTGATGAGATGAACGTAATGCTTACATCTGATGATGTTTCAGCTTACACAGCTTACCAGAACGGTGACCTTGATTTCATCGATACAGTTCCTACAGCCGAGATTGAGGCAGCTAAGAAGACAAGCGAGTTCTACACAGTTGACAACCTTGGAACATACTACGTAGGCTTCAACATTAACTCTAAGCTCTACTCAGAACTTGGATTAGATGCTGACCAGGCTAAGGTATTCAGAAAAGCAATCTGTCTTCTTATCGATCGTCAGTACATTATCGATACAATCGCCCAGGGCGGACAGAAGATTGCCACAACATTTATCCCAGAGGGCGTTACAGATGGTAACGGTGGCGAGTTCAAGAACAAAGATTACTACGGCACAGATTACGATAAGAACTTTGAGGAGGCTAAAGAGCTTCTTGCTTCTATCGGATTATTAGATGAGAGCACAGGTCAGGTAAACCAGACTGTCGAGTTCTCATACCTTGTAAACAACTCAGAGTCAAATGTAAAGATTGGTGAGGCTATTCAGGCAGATCTTTCAAAGGTAGGTATCAACTTAAAGGTTGAGCAGCAGGAGTGGAACGTATTCCTTAACAGCCGTAAGGACGGACAGTTTGATTTCGCCCGTGAGGGATGGCTTATGGATTACAACGATCCAATCAACATGCTTGAGATGTTCACAACAAAATCAGGTAACAACGATATGCAGTTCGGTCGTTAATCTGATTTTGCTATCATAACAAAGCCGCTCGTGCCATTTGCACGACGATGCGAATAACATGCAGAGTATATAGGAAGTCATACAGCTATTGTATGGCTTCCTTTTTTGCGATTAAAGTAGGCTTTTCAGAGCGAAAAAAGGCTCTTTAAAAAAATATGATAATGGTGTAGAATTGTTATTATATAGTTTTAGAATGATGTTTGAGGGTGTGTGATGATTTTAGGACTAAGTGATACGGAAAAGAAATTTAAGACAGCGATGGATACGGCAGGTGCCGACATGACAGTGGTCAACAGCTGGCTTAAGCTGTATGTCAAAACAAAAAAGAATTCCTCCGGTGTTGCAAAGCGCTATTATGGCGTGAAGACAGGCTTAAGCAGCCTGCTTTCAGATTTAAAGGAGCTTGAGCAACAAGTTATCGGGTATTGTGAGCTCACAGGAACAGACCGGAAGCACTTTGGAGAGCTGATAAAGGCTTGCAAAGCGAAAAGCGGCATGTTTGACGATGAATTTTTAATCAGCAAGGTGGACACGGATTTTCACACGACTCTGGACTCTGTTGTAAAGCAGGGGGAGAGATATCTGTCATCCTTTGACAACGGTATCATTTTACAGAGTGAGATAGAGAATCTGATACACCTGACAAATGAGGGGCTTGAAAGGAAAAAGCCTGATTTGTTTGCTCTGTCATATTTCTATCTGGGGCACAGCAACAAAGAGCTTGCAGAGCTAAATTTCACACAAAAGACTAAGAGAGTGCATGAGATATATTACGAGGAGTTCTGGAAGGATATATTAAAGCAGCTTGAGGCATGTGTGAAGCAGGCTGAGGCCATAAACGATAAGTATGAGGGCACGACAGACCGGCGCACGGCAAGGATACTGTCGGAGCTTAATCCGCTGCTTGTGGGTGTTACAAAGCAATGGGAGCCGGAACAGACAGCAGAATACATACTGCGCGATATGTGCAGGATATTCAGGGATTGACATAGAAAATGCAGATTGATAAAGGAGCAGAATATGGATGTTATAATTTGGGCAATTATCTTAGGAGCTGTTTTTACATTAACAAAAAATCAAAGAGCGCAGGCAGCAAAAACACGCAGCCAAACAAACCGAGACCGCAGCAGAAGCAGATACAGCAGATATGGAACAGCATGCAGAATACAGTTCAGTCGGGTATGAATGCATTGAACCAGACATATCAGCAGAAACCACAGCCACAGATGCAGCAGAGAGCACAGCAGCCTCAGAGACCACAGATGCAGCAGAGAGTACAGCCACAGCAGAGACCACAGCAGAGCAATCCGGATATAGTGCAGAGGGCCGTGAAAAATAACGCACGCTTTGCGGATGATACGACACAAAAAGAGCTTGAGGCTATGCACGGACATAGCGAGGCACAGCAGAGAATGGCTCAGGAGCACTCAAGAAACTGCCAGACACTGCATACCAAAGCGGCAGACGGTGCAAAGATTATAGAGGCTGAGACACAGAGCATGTTTGGCAGTGTTGAGGATCTGATTGCCATGGGATACAGCGGTAATCTGGAGTTTGAGAGAGATTTCCTTGGAGAAGGCTTAGACATGATTAACAACTTTTAAATAATAGGAAAAGAGGCAGAAATGATGGACAGAACACCAAAGCCCGGAGAGCTTTACAGGCATTTTAAGAATAAGCTGTATCAGATAGTTACAGTGGCAACACATTCAGAGACAGGGGAAAAGCTTGTGATTTATCAGGCTTTATATGATGATTTTGGGATATACGCCAGACCACTCGACATGTTTGTAAGCGAGGTGGACCATGAGAAATATCCTGATGTGAAGCAGAAATACAGATTTGAGAAGATCACACTTAAGGATAAGCCGGAGGATATGTCGGGAAAGAGTATCTCTTTGAGCACTAATGAGATTGCAGCTAATGCACCTGAAGCTGTGAGTGTTCAGACACAGGCATGTTATGAGCCGGCACCGGATGCAGATGAAGGCCAGGCACCGGATCCGCGTTTGCTGGAGTTCCTTGATGCGGATACCTTTGAAGAGAAGTACAATATACTTATTTCAATGAGGGATATCATAACCGACCGCCTTATAGATGACATAGCGGTGGTTATGGATGTTGTAGTTCCTGAGGGCCCATTGCAAAAGCGGTATGATGATTTAAAGAATACGATAAAGACCAGGCAGTACTATGAATTTTCCAATCGGCTCAGATAGCTGTTGTGATATTTGCCGGATTCAGTGACATCCTCGCCAAACCAGTCAGGCGCTGTGAATTCATTTGCTGCGTCGACAGAGTCGAATTCAACCTCCACAAGTGTAAGAGGAGCCAGATCACCCTCAAATACATCAAGCTCTGCGGTCAGATCACCGTCAAGAGGTATGAGATAGCGTGTCTTTTCGATGAGACGACCGTCAATCTTTTGGACAAGATGGTCGTAGGCTTCTTTTGTGAGAGGAAGATTGTACTCCTCGCGCACCATAAGACCGGCTCCCTTGTAGGTCATATAATAGCTGTCATTTGAGCGTCTGACTCTGACAACAGGCGAGGTGCACAGATAGCCCTGGGCGATTTTTTTGCTCGCGTAGCTGTCTAAATTGGAAGGAAGCTGTTTAAGTAAGTATTTTCTTTCGATTTCCATGGTATATCCTTTCAGGTTACTGGTAGATTTATAGTTACGGTTTATACTTTTGTTTACCCTCATATCATTTATATATGATTATAATGACCGGTATTTAAAAATTCAAGGACGAACCGCAGCTTTTTATAGTATGATTAAAGGGTCAAAAGGTATCATAGTATTATCAAAGAAAAATAAAGGAGAAAAATATGATTAAAGTAGGAATTTTTATGGCAGACGGCTGTGAGGAGATTGAAGGACTTACAGTAGTAGATATAGTTAGAAGAGCAAAGCTTGAGATTGAAACCATATCAATCACGGAAAAAGCCGAGGTAACAAGCTCTCATCAGGTGACATTTAAGACAGATACCACAAAGGCACAGGCTGATTTTGACAGCTACGATGCAATCGTACTGCCGGGAGGCATGCCGGGTACATTAAACCTTGGCGCGGATGAGACCGTAGTAAAGACAATTAAGAGATTTGCCGCTGAGGGAAAGCTTGTTGCAGCGATATGTGCAGCGCCTAGCGTGCTCGGTGAGAATCATATACTTGAGGGCAAAAAAGCTACCTGTCATCCGGGCTTTGAGGAAAAGCTGCTCGGTGCACAGTGGCTTGAGCAGCCTGTAGTTGTGGATGGCAATGTGATTACAAGTCGTGGAATGGGAACAGCTATTGCGTTTGCACTCGAGCTTGTCAGATACTTCACAGACGATGCCACAGTAGAGCATATTCGACAGGGGCTGGTATACTAGACCGGCAAGCCCCTGTATTATAACAAAAGAGGTCACACACCAACCCCATGGTGCGCGGCCTCTTTTTATGCTTGCATTTGAAGCGTACATTTGAAGCCTGCTATTGCAGAGCTTATTTCATCTGCTGCTCCTGCTTCATGATCATCTGCTTGACCATCTCGCCACCGATTGAACCGGCCTGCTTAGAAGTAAGGTCACCGTTGTAGCCCTCTTTTAAAGGAACTCCAAGCTCTGAAGCAACCTCTTCCTTGAAACGGCTCATAGCCTCTTTTGCCTCCGGTACAGAAGCCTTTTTACTACTTGATGCTGCCATAATGCAATACCTCCTTTTAAAACGTTATACACAAGCTGTATGTGTATGGAAATATTATGCCGTAAAATGACAAAAATATGTTTTGGTATTGCTGACAATTTATGGAATTATACACAAAAGCAAATTTAATGTAAAAAACACTGGAAATAGTGGATTTGTTGTGTTATAATCATCCAATGACTGGGCTTAGCAGTTTAAAAAGCATGCCCCACATTACATTTGATGTACATACCATTCATATATATTTTTAAGGAGGATAACGATTGACATGAGTGTACAGGTTGAGAATTTAGAGCATAATATGGCGAAGCTTACTATTGAGGTAGCAGCTGAGGAATTAGAGAAAGCATTGGATTCTGCATATCAGAAGCAGAAGAAACAGATTAGTGTACCTGGATTCCGTAAAGGAAAAGTGCCAAGAGCTATGATTGAGAAAATGTATGGAGCAGGTGTGTTCTACGAGGATGCAGCAAACATTCTTATGCAGCAGACATACGCAGGTGCGGTTGACGAGAGCGGTGTTGACATTGTTTCACGCCCAACAGTTGAGGTTACTCAGATTGAGAAGGGACAGCCTTTCATCTACACAGCAGAGGTTGCTGTAAGACCAGAGGTTACTCTTGGTAAGTACATGGGCGTTACAGTTACAAAGATCGACACATCAGTTTCTGATGAAGAGGTTGACGCTGAGCTTGAGAACCAGAGAAACAAAAATGCAAGAACAGTTACAGTTACAGATCGTCCTGTAGCAGAGGGAGATACAGCAGTTATCGACTTTGAGGGATTTGTTGACGGAGTAGCTTTCGAGGGTGGAAAGGGTGAGAATCATCCATTAGAGATCGGTTCGCACACATTCATCGATACATTCGAGGATCAGTTAGTAGGAAAGAACACAGGCGATGAGGTTGAGGTCAATGTAACATTCCCTGAGAAGTATCAGGCAGCAGACCTTGCAGGAAAGCCGGCTACATTCAAGGTTAAGATCAACGAGATCAAGGCTAAGGAGCTTCCTGAGCTTGATGATGAGTTTGCACAGGATGCAGCAGGTGTTGATACATTAGCTGAGTACAAAGAGGAAATCAAAAAGAACCTCACAGAGAAGAAAGAGACAGAAGCTAAGAAGACTAAAGAGGATGAGGCTATCCAGAAGATTATCGATAAGTCAAAGATGGATCTTCCAGAGGCAATGATTGAGACTCAGTGTGAGACAATGGTTGAGGAGTTCGCTCAGAGAATCGCACAGAGCGGTCTTACAATGGAGCAGTACTTACAGTTCTCAGGCATGACAGTTGACCAGCTTAAGGATCAGGTTCGTCCTGAGGCTACAACACGTATCCAGAGCAGCCTTGTACTTGAGCAGATTGCCAAGGAGGAGAACATCGAGGTTACTGATGCAGATATCGATGCTGAGGTAGAGAAGATGGCTAAGGCATACGGCATGGAGGCTGATAAGCTTAAAGAGTACATGGGAGATGCTGAGAAGGAGTCTATGAAGAAAGACCTTGCTATCACAAAGGCCGTAGATCTTATCATGGACAACGTTAAAGAGCGTGCAAAGGCAAAGAAAAAGGCTGATGCAGAAGAGTCTACAGAAGAATAAGATTTTTGAATCAAGATTTGATGGACTGGCTCAGAAGCCTATTTTCTGAGCTGGTCTTTTGAGCTTTTATTAAGGAGGTATTTTATATGAGTTTAGTACCATATGTCATTGAACAGACCAGCAGAGGAGAGCGCAACTACGACATTTACTCCAGATTATTAAAAGATCGTATCATTTTCCTTGGAGAGGAAGTAAATGAGACAACAGCCAGCCTTGTTGTTGCCCAGCTTTTATTCCTTGAGTCTGAGGATCCGAATAAGGATATCCACCTTTACATCAATTCACCGGGTGGAATGGTTACAGCAGGACTTGCTATTTACGATACTATGCAGTATATCAAGTGTGATGTTTCAACAATCTGTATCGGTCTTGCAGCCAGCATGGGAGCTTTCCTTCTTGCAGGCGGTGCAAAGGGCAAGAGATATGCTCTTCCAAATGCAGAGATTATGATTCATCAGCCATCTGGCGGTGCAAAGGGTCAGGCTACTGAGATTCAGATTGCTGCAGAAAATATTTTAAAGACAAAGAAGAGATTAAACGAAATTTTAGCAGCCAATACAGGCAAGCCATACGAGACAATTGCAGCTGATACAGAGCGAGACAACTATATGTCAGCACAGGAAGCCGCAGAGTATGGTCTCATAGACAGTGTAATAACAAACAGATAATCAGAAGTTAGATGAATTTAAGAGGGTACCCCATATGGGATGCCCTCATGCAATAAAAGGAGTTAATAATGGCAGGAAAAAACGACGGAAAGATTCGCTGCTCATTTTGCGGTAAGACACAGGACCAGGTAAATCGTTTGATTTCCGGACCTAATGGAGCTTTTATCTGCGATGAGTGTATAGATATATGTGCCGAGATTCTTGAGGAAGAAGGCGTAGAGGGTCATGAGGACAAAAGCAGCGCTAAGGATGATATAAATCTTGTTACTCCGGAGGAGCTTAAGGCATTTCTGGATGATTATGTAATAGGACAGGACCAGGCAAAGAAGGTGCTTTCGGTTGCTGTTTACAATCACTATAAGAGAGTTCTGGCAGGTGATACATCAGATGTAGAGCTTCAGAAGAGTAATATTCTCATGCTTGGACCTACAGGTTCAGGAAAGACACTTCTTGCGCAGACACTTGCCAGAGTGATAAATGTTCCATTTGCTA
>ENA-OQKK01000133-OQKK01000133.1-human-gut-metagenome-genome-assembly--contig:-NODE-133-length-25885-cov-3.008502_pt1 | contig 25885 bp, 35 predicted proteins | sample MGYA00242648_ERZ504797 | MGnify/ENA primary metagenome ERZ504797 (study PRJEB26092, sample SAMD00036412) | human gut metagenome | host: Homo sapiens | study: EMG produced TPA metagenomics assembly of... | reverse complement strand
GCAGAACGGCGACCTGAAAACCGGCGTGCCGACGGGTTTCCGCGATATCGGACGACGTGACCCAGGGTCTGCAGCCCGGCCAGATGGTGGTCGTGGCAGGGCGCCCCGCCATGGGCAAGTCGACGCTGGGCATCGATTTCGCCCGTGCGGCCGCGCTGCATCACAATATGACGTCGATCGTGTTCTCGCTGGAGATGAGCAAGGTGGAGCTTGCGCAGCGCATCATCTCCGCCGAGACCAACATTCCGCTCGCGGCGATGCGCCGCGCCGACGACATCACCGCCGACCGGTGGAACACGCTCAACAATTTCTGGAACAAGTTGCAGAACGCGCCGCTGTTCATCGATGATTCGCCGAACATGTCGCTGATGGAGATCCGTGCGAAATGCCGCCGTCTCAAGCAGACCAACGACCTCAAGCTCGTCGTTATCGACTACCTGCAGCTGATGTCATCCGGCAAGCAGGTGGAAAGCCGACAGCAGGAGGTCTCGGAGTTCTCGCGAGCGCTGAAGCTGCTCGCCAAGGAGCTGGAAGTGCCGGTCGTGGCGTTGTCCCAGCTGAACCGTGGGCCCGAGATGCGCAACGACAAGAAGCCGCAGCTCTCCGACCTGCGTGAATCCGGCTCAATCGAACAGGACGCCGACGTGGTGTTGCTGGTTCATCGACCGGATTTCTACGACAAGGAGGACCGGCCCGGCGAGGCGGATATCATCATGGCGAAGCATCGTAACGGTCCGACGGAGACGTTCCATCTGGCGTTTCTGGGCGCATACTCGAAGTTCAAGGACATGCCGCAGGACTACAACAGCGATCAAGGAGTGTGACGATGGGGTGAGGAAAACGGATCCCAGCCTCGTGAAACATCGCGTGAAACACGGCGCGAGGCGCTGGGCGGGCAGTCGGATGCGGCGCGTCCATGGACCGCGTTCGCTACGCCGCTGATCGGCAAAGCCGTACGCGGCGCCTCTCGGCTGCTGCGGCACGGCGGCAGCGGTCCTGCTGGCCCCCGGGCGGCGGGCTGAGACCCTTGCCGCCTGTGCGGGCGGGTGTGTGCTGGGGGTGCTCTGTGTTCCCGCCCCCGGCACGGCCCTGCCCCTGCTCCTCAGCGCCGGGCTGGGCTTTGCGGCCCCCGCCTTTTTCCCAAAACATTGGCTGACACCGGTACCGGAAGCCCCCGCGCCGCCCGAGGAGCCGCCACGGCTTTCTGCCGCCGCCACCCGGCTGGAAGCAGTGGCCGAGAGCCTTTCCTCGCTGGCCGAGACGGTGAACGCTGTGTACGATGCGTTTCCCCGCCGGTGCGACACCTTCCGCTGGGTCATCGACAACACCCACGACAGCCTGTGCTTCAACTGCGGGCGGCGGGAAACCTGCTGGAAGCAGGAATACACCGCCACGCTGGAGGGGATGAACGCCCTGCGGCCCATTCTGGAACAGCAGGGACACCTGCAGGCCAGCGATCTGCCCGGCCAGCTGTCCAGATGCATCCACCCGGCGGCGCTCTGTGCAGCGGCAAACCGCTCCTTTGCGCTCTACCGGAGCCGGAAGGAGGCCCATGTCCACGCCGAGGCCATGCGCACCGCCCTGACCGAGCAATACAGCGCCATGGCCGATGCCCTGAGCGTGCTCAGTGAGCAGCTGGGCCGCCCCGGGAACCCGGAGCCTTACAAATCCGGGCGGGTGGCCGCGTTTTTTGCCAGCCTGGGCACGCCGCCGCTGGAATGCGCTGTCACGCTGGACGACCTGGGCCGGACACGGGCGGCGGTCACCCTGCCCCGTACCCGCTTTTCTTCCCCCGAGCTGGCCGCGCTGGCGCAGGAGACCGGGCGCATCTGCCGCCGGGACTTCGACCCGCCGCAGGTACTCTCCTGCAAAGGGATGACCACCCTGCTCTTCTGCGAAAAGCCCGCCCTCCGGGCCGTGTTCGGAACTGCGGGCACGGCGGCAAAGGGCACTGTCTCCGGGGATGCGGTCCAGCAGTTCTGCAGCCCGGCCGCTGCCCAGATGATCCTGTGTGACGGTATGGGCACGGGCCGCCCGGCCGCCGTGGATGGCAGCCTTGCCGCCGAGCTCACAGCCCGCCTGTTGAAAGCCGGTTTCACCGCTGAGCTGGCGGCGCGGCTGGTCAATGTGGCGCTGGCCCTGAAAAGCGATGAGGAGAGCGGAGCCACCCTCGACCTGATCAGCGTGGACCTTTACACCGGCACGGCACGGATCTTCAAGGCCGGGGCCGCCCCGGGCTTTCTGGTGCACGGGGGCCGCGCCCGTCCGGTGGGCGATATCAGCCTGCCCATCGGCATTCTGGGCGGTGTGAACGGCCAGAGCCGGGTGGTTCATCTCGCCGCCGGGGACTATGCCGTACTGGTCTCGGACGGTCTGCTGGTGGACGGCCCCGGCTGGGTGGCCAAGCAGCTGGAACTCTCCGCCGCCGCAGGCGACCCGCCCGAAAAGGTGGCCCGGATCCTTGTGGAGACCGCCCGCGCCCGCGCCGAACAGACCGGCCGACCTGATGATATCACCGCCGCCGTGCTCCGGTTAGAGCCCTGCGGACATTGAAAATTTCACAAAAGGGGCATATAATAGCCTTATCTTTTACAAGGGAGGACTGCCCATGTTAAAACTCACCGTTTCTCAGGACGGCAGCGGCGATTTTGCCAGCATCTCGGAGGCCCTGCTGGCGGTGCCCTACGAGCTGGAAGCAGAGATCTGCATCGGCCCCGGCATCTACCGGGAAAAGCTGGTCTGTGAAAAACGGGCGCTCACCCTGCGGGGCGCGGGAGCCGATGCCACCACCCTGATCTTTGGGGACGGCGGCAAGCTGCCCCACCCGGATGGGCGGCCCACCCACACCTTCCGCAGCTACACCGCCTTTTTCAGCGGCGGCAGCGTAACGGTGGAGGATCTGACCATTGCCAACGATGCCGGTCCGGGCAGTGCCGTGGGGCAGGCCATTGCCGCCTATGTGGATGCCGAAAAGGCCGTGTTCCGCCGGGTAAGGCTGCTGGGCAACCAGGACACGCTCTTCTGCGCACCCCTGCCCGAGGCTGAACGGGAGAAGGACGGCTTTCTGGGCCCCCGCAAGTTTGCGCCCCGCCGCCCCTCGGCGCAGTATTACCAGAGCTGCGAGATCGCGGGGGACATCGACTTCATCTTTGGCGGGGCCGATGCCCTGTTTGAGCAGTGCATCCTGCGCACGGTAGACAACCACCTTCCCCACAGCTACATCACCGCCCCCTCGGGCAGTGCCAACGGGCTGGGCTTCGTGTTCTGGGACTGCGATTTCGTCTCCGACTGCCCCGCCGGAACGGTCTATCTGGGCAGGCCCTGGCGGCCCACCGGCAAGACTGCCGTGCTGGACTGCCGCCTTGGAGCCCACATTGCACCGGAGGGTTTTTCCGGCTGGAATGACCGCACGGACACCTGCCTTGCCCGCTTTGCCGAGACCGGAAGCAGCGGCCCGGGGGCACGCCAGCGCCCGGACTGGGTCGCAGCGCCCTCTGCCGCCGATGCTGCCGCCCTGCTGGCCCGGGCACGGAGGCTCTGCCGCCCCTGAGATCAAAAACAAGGAATACGAATATGAAAAAACTCCCCAACGCCGTAAAATGGCTCATTATCGTGGTGGTGCTGGCCCTGATGGGCTGGATGCTGGTCAAGGTGAACGACCGCGCCTCCCGCGTGAAGATGCCGGAACCGGACAACAGTCTGGGCATTTACCGGAAAGCAGATGCTTAAAAAGAGCGACCCTCTCCGTCATTGTTTCGGAATGACGGAGAGGGTCGCTTTACTTTGTATCCGTTGCAATGAACCAGAAGGTCGTGCCCTTGCCCAGCGTACTCTGCACGCCGAAGCGGAAGCCGTGCTGCTGGAAGATGGCCTTGGTGATGGAAAGCCCCAGGCCGGTGCCCTGCTTGCCCGCATCGGAGCGGGAGCGGTAATACCGGTCAAAGATATAGGGCAGATCCTCGGCACAGATGCCGGGGCCGTGGTCCTCGATCTCCACCGGACCCCCTCGGGCACCTTAGAGGCCCGCAGGAGGAAGATGCCGTCCCCGCCGATGTGGTGCATGGCGTTGCCCAGCAGGTTGTGGAGGGCGCGCTGCATCATGTTGGGGTCGGCATAGACAGGCAGCTCTTCCTCCGGCAGTTCCAGCTTGAGCTGCCAGCCATTTGGGCACAGACCGCGTCATAGCGCTCGCTGACCTCATCGCAGAGCTGGCCCATATCAAAGTGGACCTTCTCGCACTTTTCCGCGCCGCTGGTCACCTTGCTCAGCTCCATGACGCTGGAGACCAGCGCCGTCAGCCGGTCGGCCTCATCCACGATGATGTTCATCTGCTCGTCCCGGTGGGCCTTGTCGTCGCCGGTGATGTCCCGCACCGTCTCCGCATAGCCCTTGATGAGGGTCAGCGGAGTGCGCAGGTCGTGGGAGACATTTGCCAGCAGGTCGCGCTGCATCTGGGCCGCATGCTGGACTTCCTTGGCCATGTGGTTGAACTCCTGCGCCAGGTCGCCCAGTTCGTCCCGGCGGTTGGTCTCCACCTGAACGGCATAATCGCCCTGTGCCACCTGCCGGGCCGCCCCCGAAAGCTGGCGCAGGGGCTTGGTGAACCACTCGCTGAACAGCCACGCCGCGCTCATGGAAAAGGCAAAGATCAGCGCCGCCGCCAGCGGCAGCACCGTGCTCATCACCTCACCGGCCTCCGAGACATGCATCAGGCTGGTGGTCACCAGCACGGTATAGCTGCCGTCGGAGGTCGTTCTGCCCACCATCAGCTCCACCGTGCCCGAGGGCGTGGGCGGGTTGATCTTCCGCACACAGTTGCCGGTCTCGCGGCAGAGCTGGCGCATGGCGCGGGCGGTGCTGTAAGAGGGCAGCTCGCTGTTTTCATCGGTGGGCCGGGTGCGGTGAAGGTTGCAGTAGGAGAGGTTCTCCACCTTGAAGATCTGCCGCAGCGTGACATCGGAGATATCCACGCAGAAGCTGCTCATGCCGCCGTTTTCGTAGATTTCGCTGCTGAGCTGGTTGAAAAACTGGCTGTTGACATAGAGCTGACTGCCGAACCCCCAATAAGAGAGGGTCTGGCCGTCGGCAATGGCATCGTCCAGCTTCTGCACGATGGCATCCGCCTGTTCGGTCAGCTGCTTCTGGATATGGGTGGTGTACAGGGGCTCCAGCAGCTGGGTGCACAAAAACCAGAACAGCACCAGCAGCAGCAGACAGATGAAGCAGAGGAACCACATCAGCTGCCCGCGGATGCCCACGGTACGCCGTCTTTTTTTCGGGTTGCCGCATCAACCGCAAACCTCCTGTTTAACGCGCTGCATCCGGGTCGAACTTATAGCCGATGCCCCACACGGTGGCAATATAGCCCCGGCATTTGCCCAGATGACCACGCAGCATCTTGACATGGGTATCCACGGTGCGGTCCTCGCCAAAATAGTCGTAGTTCCACACCTTCTGCAGGATCTTCTCCCGGCTCAGGGCAATGCCCTTGTTGGAGGCCAGGAACACCAGCAGGTCAAACTCCTTGGGGGTCAGGCTCACATCCTCGCCCGCCACCCGCACGGTGTGACTGGCCGTGTCGATGGTCAGTTCGCCGAAGGTCATGGTGCCGTCCGATGCCTCGGAGCGGGGCATGGTGCGGTTGAGCACCGCCTTGACACGGGCCACCAGCTCCCGCGGGGAGAAGGGCTTGACCACATAGTCATCCGCGCCGCCTTCCAGACCGGCCAGCTTGTCATACTCCTCGCCGCGCGCGGTCAGGATGATCACCGGCGTGTTGATGTGGCGGGCGCGCATCTCGCGCAGGCAGGTCATGCCGTCCATAAAGGGCATCATCACATCCAGGATCACCAGATCAAAACCGCCGCCGCTCAGCAGCGAAAGGGCGGCAGAGCCGTCGCCCGCTTCCTCGCAGACATAGCCTGCATATTGTAAATGCTCCCGGATCAGTTCCCGGATGCGGGGTTCATCATCAACGATCAGTATCTTTGCCATCTGAGGTTTCCTCCTCGTTATCAAAATAGCTCCAGTTTCTAGGGGTATCATAATATAATTATTGGAAAATTTTGTGAAGTTTAAGTGAATGGTTTGGAAAACCGCCGCCCCATTTCTTTTAGTATACCACAAAAGCTCTGCAAGAAACAGCAGGAGCCTGCCGCCCGCTTGCTTCTCTGCTATAAAGTGTGCTATACTGATTTGATAAAAACAACCATCAGAACAAAGGAAATCTGCCTATGCGCATCGGATTCGTTGAACTGCTTCTCATCCTGCTCATCGCGTCACTGACCATCGGGCCCAGTGCGGCACTGTGGGTAGACCGCTGGCTTCGCCGCGCCAACCGGGCCAGCGCCGCCGCTGCCCACCGCCGGGCCGTGCAGGAGGCCCAGCGTGCCGCCGAGCGGGAGGAAGTGCTCCAGAGGTTCCAGAAATTGAGCATCGTGTTTACGCTGGCCGCGGCTGCTGCGCTGGTCTGGGCGCTGGTGCTCCGGCCCGTTGAGGCCCCGCCCAAAACCTACACCGCCCCGGATCACCGGCAGGCCTCCGGCGCAGCGCAGGCAGAGCTTTCCACCGACCGCAGGGAGATCTGGGATCTGGGCGGGTATCAGGGTGTGGACTGCATCCGCACCCGGGATGGCCTTGTCTATGCGGCGGCGTGGAACGGCTCCTCCCTGAAAAAACGCACCAGCGATCTGGTGCGCACCGACGGCGGCAACGCTGCGGTCATCCTGAGCGTAGAGGGCGAGCTGACCGGCTTTGCGTTCGATGCTGCAGGAGATCTGTGGCTCACAGTCCTCACCCCTGCCGGGGGCACCCTATGCCGCGCCCGGCACGACAGCTGGGGCGCTTCGGTGGAGCAGGTGGTCACGCAGATCGACGGAGCCCCGCTGGGAGCCCTTTCTGCCGTGGAAATCGGTGCGGACGGCAAGGTCTACTTTGCCATGGTCGGGCAGGAGAGCGCGGAACAGGGGCTGGAAAGTGCCCTGCGCACCGAGCTGCTGGCCCACACCGGAACAGGTGCGGTATACGTTTATGATCCCGCTGCCCGCACCGTGGAGCAGGTGGTGGGCGGCATTGCCGGAGCGTCCGGCCTTGCGCTGGACGAGCGCACCCAGACCCTCTACATCTCCGACCTCGGCAGCCGCCGCATCTGGAGCGCTGCGGCCTCTGCCCGCAGCCTGACTGCAGGGGGCAAGGGCTGTCAGAGCAGCTTCAGCGGGCTGCCGGGCTATCCCGGCGCGCTGGCGCTGGATGAGGACAGCACCCTCTACATCAGCTACCGCTGGGCCAGCTCCAGCTGGCTGGAGCGCCACGCAGGCAGCACCTTCCTGCGCGGTGTGGCCCTGCGGCTGAGCGAATCGATGCAGGAGAACCTGTTCTCCCTGCCCGCCGACGGCATCCGCGCCGAGCCGTTTCCACCGCCAGCGGAAGCTGGCTGTGGAGCTTTTCCGGCAAACCTCAGGGCAGCAGCTCTGCCCTCTGCCCGGTGGAGAACCGGGTGTATTTTTGGCATTGCGGGAGAAAAAGCGCTTTATTCTGTACGGGTCTGAACCGCTCCGTCACGCTTCGCGTGCCAGTTCCCCTGCCAGGGGAGCCCTTGGCATCCCGGAAAAATTGTTGTAAACGCTTGGGCCCAATCGAATACAGAACATCGGGTCATCGCGGCAACCGATCGATACGAGGTAATTGATATGACAGACGCATTCAAACAGCAGATCCAGGCAGAAGCCCGGCAGGCAGTGGAAGAGCTGCTGGAACAGGCAAAGCTGAAAAAGGGCGACGTGTTCGTGGTGGGCTGCTCGTCCAGCGAGATCGTGGGCGGGCACATCGGCAAGGACAGCAGTCTGGAGGCAGCGCAGGCCGTCTATGCAGGCATTGCACCGGTGCTGGCCCAGCGCGGCATCTGGCTGGCGGCACAGTGCTGTGAGCACCTGAACCGGGCCATTATCATGGAGCGGGAAGCCGCCGAACAATACGGCTGGGAGGAAGTGTGTGTCGTACCCCGGCCCCATGCGGGCGGCAGCTGGGCCACCACCTGCTGGAAGCAGTGCAAAGATCCCATTGCCGTGGAGGAGATCCGCGCCCACGCCGGTATCGACATTGGCGGCACCCTGATCGGGATGCACCTGCGCCGGGTGGCCGTGCCGGTGCGGCTGAGCCTGAACCGGATCGGTGAAGCAAACATTCTCTGCGCCCGCACCCGCCCGAAGCTCATTGGCGGAGAGCGCGCAAAATATACCGAGGAGGACTGATGCCTTATGGCAGAAAAAACACCGGAAGAGATGCGGGAGGCCGTGCTGGCCATCCGTGAAAAGATGGCCGCTGCTGCCCGGGAGGCAGGCCGCGACCCTGCCGAGGTCCAGCTGTGCGCCGCCTGCAAGACCCGCACCGCTGAAACCGTGGCCGCAAGTGCCGCCCTGCCCATTGACGTGTTTGGCGAAAACCATGTGCAGGAGCTCTGCGCAAACTTTGACGCAGGCGCTTACTGCGGCAAGCCAAGCCATTTCATCGGACACCTGCAGACCAACAAGATCAAAAAAGTCCTGGGCCGGGCCAGCCTGATCCAGAGCGTGGGCAGTGAACATCTGCTGACCGCCATCGAGAAGGAAGCCGCTAAGGCAGGCATCGTGCAGAACGTCCTGCTGGAGGTGAACATCGGCGGGGAGGAGAGCAAGAGCGGCGTTTCGCCGGAAGCGCTCTGGCCCCTGCTGGATGCCGCTGCCGCGCAGGAGCACATCCGGGTCAAGGGCCTGATGGCCATTCCCCCGGTCAATGATGACGATGCACAGAACCGCCGGTATCTCGCCGCCGTCCACGACCTGTTCGTAAAGGCCGGAGAGCGCGGCTATTCCAATGTGGAGATGCAGACCCTCTCCATGGGCATGAGCGGCGATTATGAGAACGCCATCCGCGAAGGCGCAACGCTGGTGCGCATTGGCACCGCGATCTACGGCGAACGGGATTACAGCAAAAAATAAACCTCTCCGTCATCGCTGACGCGCAGACTGAGAAGTTGAAATCAAGGAGGAACCATGGCAAAACAGAACATCAAAGACCCCGGTGCGCATCACAACAGCAGCGGCGCGCTCATCCGCCGCTTTTTACCCTATCTGGCAAAACACAAGGCAGTGCTCTTTCTCGACCTGTTCTGTGCCGCGCTGACCACACTGTGTGACATCTTCCTGCCCAAGATCATGAGCACCATCACCAACTCGGCCATGGGCGTGGGCATCACCCTGACCACCGGCATTGTGCTCAAGCTGGCGGGCATCTACTTCGTGCTCCGCATCATCGACGGCGCGGCCCAGTATTTCATGTCCGGCATCGGCCACATCATGGGCGTACACATCGAGACCGACATGCGCCGGGATGCCTTTGACCATCTGCTGCTGCTCGACCACACCTACTACAACAACACCAAGGTCGGCACCATCATGGGCCGCATCACCAACGATCTGTTCGATGTGACCGAGTTTGCCCACCACTGCCCCGAGGAATTTTTCATCGCCTTCATCAAGATCCTGGCCTCCTTCATCATCCTGTGCCAGGCCAGCATCCCGCTGACGCTGGCGGTGTTCGCCTGCGTGCCCCTGATGGGCGTGGTATCCGTTTATCTGAACGGCCGTCTGCGTGCCCGGTTCCGGCAGCAGCGCATCCAGATCGGTGAGCTGAACGCCACCATCGAGGACAGCCTGCTGGGGCAGGGCGTGGTAAAAGCCTTTGCCGCCGAGGAGCAGGAGCGCGCCAAGTTCGAGCAGGGCAACAAGGACTTTGAGCACATCAAGACGCTGGGCTACTACGCCATGGCGGCTTTCAACACCTCCACCCGCCTGTTCGACGGCCTGATGTATCTGGTGGTCATTCTGGCGGGCGGCCTGTCGCTGGTCAACTGCAAGATCACCGCCGGTGACCTGGTGGCCTACATGCTCTATGTCACCACCCTGATTGCTACCATCCGCCGCATCGTCGAGTTTGCCGAGCAGTTCCAGCGCGGCATGACCGGCATCGAGCGCTTTGCCGAGATCATGGACACCCCCGTGCCCATCCATGATGCCCCAGATGCAAAACCCCTGCAGCCCGGCCCCGGTGCCATCCGCTTTGACGATGTCAGCTTTGAGTACCCGGACGACCACAACAAGGTGCTCCATCATGTCAGTCTGGACATCAAGGCAGGCGAGCGGCTGGCTCTGGTCGGCCCATCCGGCGGCGGCAAGACCACTTTGTGCAACCTCATCCCCCGCTTCTACGATGTGACCAGCGGCCACATCTACATCGACGGGCAGGACATCCAGCAGGTCACCCTCAAGAGCCTGCGCGAGGACATCGGCATCGTCCAGCAGGACGTGTATCTGTTCAGCGGCTCTGTGGCGGATAACATCGCCTACGGCAAGCCCGATGCCACCCGGGAGGAGATCATCGAAGCTGCCCGTCTGGCCGGTGCAGAGCGCTTTATCATGGCCCTGAAGGACGGCTTCAACACCTATGTCGGCGAGCGCGGTGTCAAGCTCTCGGGCGGCCAGAAGCAGCGCATCGCCATTGCCCGGGTGTTCCTGAAGAACCCGCCCATCCTGATCCTGGACGAGGCCACCAGTGCACTGGACAACGAGAGCGAGATCCTTGTGGGGCAGAGCCTGGAAAAGCTGGCCCATGGCCGCACCACCCTGACCATTGCCCACCGCCTGACCACCATCAAGAACTACGACCGCATCCTGGTGCTTGGCTCCGAGGGCATTGTGGAATCCGGCACCCACGACCAGCTGCTGGCAAAGCAGGGCGTGTACTACCGCCTGTGGAACCAGCTGCCCGGCGAGGACACGCTGTAACCCAAGAATTCAGAGATGACAAAAGCGGAACCGCTGAGTTTTCAACGGTTCCGCTTTTTGTTGTGGAAAAATAAAGGGCTGTCCCCTCTTCGTATGTATAATATTATTCCTCATCCTTCGGGTTGTCCAGATGCTTGCGCTGTCTGCGTGTCAGTGCGGCGCACAGCTGCAGCAATGCAAAACACAGGATACCGGTAAAAACACCGGCAATGACAGCACCGACCCAGTATCCATAGGAAAAACCGCTGATCAGCGTAACCGCCACCACAGCAACCAGAGAATACACGGCATTGGCCGGGGCCGTATCCAAAAGGTGACGATCCCACAAACCATTGCGCAGACACGCAACACACATATAGATGCAGCCGATCATAAATACAACCCACTTTCCGGCAGCCTTGTCCGCAGCCCCGAACATCGTCTGCACGATCCACGCCGCCAGAAGGCCGCCCCACATCAACCAGAAGCCACGCCCCTCAATTTTGCGCAGAGTTTGCTCCTGCATCTCGTCCAACTGGTTTTTCTTGCTGTACAGTGAAAATTTCATTTCTCATTCCTCCCAGAACAGTTCATCCAGTGTTTTTCCCAAAATTTTGCAGATGCTGCGGCAGAGATTGATAGTGGGGTTGTACTCGCCCTTTTCGATCGCGTTGATGGTCTGGCGCGAGACCCCAGCCGCTTCTGCCAATGCCCCCTGCGTCATATCTTTTTCCGCGCGGGCAGCTTTCAGTTTCAGATTCTTCGGCATCCTGTCACCTCGTCTATTTCCTGTGAGGGTGAACTCGTTCCCTCTGGATACAGAATAGCACTCACCAGACATTATGTCAAGTATAATTTACTTTTTGTCTTGTATTTTAAAAATAGAAAAAGCCCCGTGTCCGGCATATCGCACCGGCACGGGGCTTTGCAATGATTTCAGAAAAACATTCCCGACCCGCCGGGATGTAAGGATGCAACCGGACGCGCTCCAAAATCCCGGAGATAGTGCTGTTCCAGTTCGTCCGTTTTTGCCTCAAAAATAACCACGGCAGATTTACAATCGTTTTTTCATCAGCCTCAGGTTCGTTGCTTCTGCCATCCCGAAGCCGCCGTAAAAGTGCATGTGGTGCGCATCATCCGGGCAGACCAATTCAATCATCTGTGCGCCGCGTTCCCGCACACGCTGTTCCACTTCTTGGAGAAGTAATCTGCCATACCCCTTGTTCTGATACTCCCCGAAAATCAGGATCTCGTCGAGATAATAGAATGTAAAATCATCGTAGCTTTCCAAAAAACCGATGACAAGCCCTGTTGGAATATCGTTGTCATCTTCTTGCATCAGGCAGAGGGAATCCTCCATCGTTACCATTTGATGGATTCGCTTATATGCCTTTTCATAAGTCCAGCACCCGCCAGAATGCTGGTTGTAGTGGTTCATATAAAGTGTTGCTACTTTTTCAACATTTTCCTCTGTAATAGGGGTATAGTTCATTGATTCAGCTCCTTCTTCTTATAAAATAAAAATCCCCATGCCCACACGATTGAGATGCGGGCATGGGGCTCAACCATTTCATCAGGTCGCAGCTTTCTGCAAGTAAAACTCACTTTCTGCCACACGGGTCACAAAGTCGTATTCCAGACGGGTCGCTCTGGATGGATTGATATTGTACCTCTTACAAACTGTGCGGAAATAGGAAAAATATTCCCGATCTTCCTCATTCAGCGGTGTGACCCAGCTTCTTTCCATCGGTTCATTCATCTGCATTCACCTCGTATTCTGCAATCAATCTTTGTGCAGCATCTTCCCAGAGTACTAACCGGAATGGGTCATATCTCCCTACCGGACGTGCTCCAAATTCGTGAAGATAGTATTCCAGAAGAGTATCCGTTTTTGCTTTGAACAGTACCACGCCATCATAGCCATGATTGATAGATTCCTGTACTGCATATGCAAATAATGCCTTTGCAATTCCCTGATACTTCTTTTCCTGTCCATTCTGATGCAGAAGATTTGCATTGCTTTCCGGCTGACTTTCCAGATAGACAAGTTCTACTGCCAGAAATCGATCATCGCAGGAGTAAGACATCAAACCCAGCAATTCCTGTTCTTCTGTTTTCAGTGCAACACGATTCGGGAAATATGCAGTGTCCATCGTTTTCCAATTCGACTGCCATCCCATGCTGGCAGTCTGCTGAAAATCCAGCTTTCCCGCCGCCACAACATGTACTGGCACTTTTGCACCATCCTGCAACCGGGTAACTTGCAGATTCAGCTTCATCTTATTCTCCCACGATGAGCCGCACGGCACCATAGATGCCGGCATCATTGCCGAGGGTAGCGGCAACGATGGGGGTCTCGCGGCAGGAACTGAAGGCATAGGTCTTGAAGTGCTCCCGCAGGGGGTTGAAGAGGACATCACCGGCACGGGCGACACCGCCGCCCACCATGAACATCTCGGGGTCGGTGGTAGAGGCAATGGAGGCCAGCGCCATGCCCAGGGTGTCGGTCATCTCGTCCACCTCACGGGCGGCCAGTGCATCGCCTGCACGGGCAGCATCAAAGACATCCTTGGCGGCAAAGTCGGTGCCGCGCAGGGTGCAGGGGGTGTCCGGGTTCTCGTCCAGCAGCTTCTTCATGCAGCGGACCACGCCGGTGGCGCTGGAATACTGCTCCAGACAGCCGTGCTTGCCGCAGCCGCAGACCGCCGTCTCGTGGGGGTTGACGGTGATGTGGCCGATCTCGCCGCCTGCACCGTGTGCACCCTCGGTGATCCTGCCGTTGACGATGACACCGCCGCCGACACCGGTGCCCAGCGTGACCATCACCGCGCTGCGGCAGCCCTTGGCACAGCCCATCCAGATCTCGCCCAGCGCGGCCACGTTGGCATCGTTGCCCACCAGCACCTTGATGCCGTCCAGCAGGCCGGACAGCTGGATAGAGACGTTCCGTTCACCCCAGCCGCCGAGGTTGGCGCAGACAATGGGCACGATGCGGCTGTCCAGCACAGGGCCGGGCACACCGACACCCACGCCCTCCACCTGCTCGGCAGTGATGCCGTTTTCCTGCATCTTGTCCTTCACGGCCTTGGCCAGGTTCCCGAGGATGTGTTCACCTGCATTGGAGGTGTCGGTGGGCACCTCCCACTTTTCCAGCAGAGCGCCTGCCGTGGTGAACAGGCCCACCTTGGCCGTGGTGCCGCCCAGGTCGATGCCGAATGCGTACTCTTTCATATTCATTTACCCCTTCTTTGCGGCGGTCAGGCCGCCGGTTTTCTCATCGTTATCATTATAGCATATCCATTTGCAAAAGACAGAGGCTGAAACAGGATTTATGCAAAAAGCCGAAAATCCGTTTCGATTTTTGGCAAAGCAAAAGGCCCTCCCGCAGTGGGAGGGCCGGAAAGCCTTGGGAGAACTTACTCCTCGTCAGAGGATTCCTCTTCGTCATCCTCATCCTCGTCGTCATCATCCGTCTTGGGCTTATAGAAAATGCCGCTGAGGAAGATGCTGATAAAGTACAGCAGGCACATGGGCACAGCCACGAAGCACTGCGACACGATATCGGGCGGGGTGATGATGGCTGCGACCAGGAAGATCAGGACAATGGCAACGCCGCGGCCCTTCTTCATGATCTCGGGGTTTGCAATGCCCATCTTGGCCAGAATGATGGTGACCAGAGGCATTTCAAACACACAGCCGAAGATGATGAACATGGTCAGGCAGAGGTTGATGTAGCTCTCGATGCTGATGGATGCCGTGATGTAATCGGTACCCTCCAGCGTAACGAGGAAGTTCAGCATGAACGGCAGGGTGACCTTGTAGGCGAACAGCACACCCACGCAGAACAGCGCCAGACCGAACAGCAGCACCAGCCGGAAGAAGAAGCTCTCGCTCCGTTTCAGGCCGGGTTTTGCAAAGGCGTAGACCTGATACAGCGCCACCGGAATGGTCACGATCACCGCAGCGATCAGGGACACCCGGAAATACTGCATCAGCTTTTCCTGCGGGGCCAGGAACACGAAGGTGTAGTTCGCATTCATTGCCATGGCCGTCAGCAGGTCGATCAGCTTATCCGAAATTGCCAGGAAGCCGATCACGCCCACTACAAACACCGCCGCGCAGATGATCAGCCGGTTCCGCAGCTCTTTCAGATGTCCGGTCAGCGTCATGCTGCCGTCGTCCGACATGACTTCGGCTTTCTTTTTGCGCTTCACGTTGGTAGCCACAAATTACTCCTCGTCCTTCTTCTCAGCCTTTTCCTCGGTCTTGGTCTCGGCAGGCTTGGCATCGCCGTTCTCATCCACGTCGTCCATGCCTTCCTTAAAGTTCTTTATGGTCTTGCCGAACATCTTGCCCAGCTTCGGCAGGTTCCTGGGTCCAAAGATGACCAGAACGATGATCAGAACAATGATAAGCTCCTGAGGTCCGATTCTCATAATAATAATCTCCTTTTTCCTCTTGCCGCGCCGCTCTGGCGGGCTGGATTCCAGTTTTTATCCTACAACCGCGGGCGCGGGTGTATCCATGTACTTAGACCTTTGCCTCTTCGGCAGGGGCAGCCTCCTCAGCGGGAGCAGCCTCGGCAGGGGCTTCGTTTGCAGCGGGGACCTCCTCGGGCTTCTCCTCTGCAGCAGGCTCTTCTGCCTTTTCCTCTGCCTTCACAGGCTCAGCGGCAGGCTCCTCCGCCTTGGCGGGCTCTTCGGGCAGCTCCTCCACGGTATCCTCCAGCTCGGCCACTTCCTCGACCTCTTCGGCCTTCTTGGCTTCTTCCTTGCTGGTCTTACCGATGTTGGTAAAGCTCTTGGTGACATCCTTCATGCTGTCGTCGATGTCCTTCTTGATGTCGGTCAGGGGAGCAACGGCTTCCTTGATGGGGGCCTGGATCTCGTTCAGGGGCTCCACCACATTCTTCTGGATCTCCTCGGAAGCGGCACCGGTGTACTTTTTCAGCTCCCGCAGCATCTTGCCGAGCTTGCGGGCGTACTCGGGCAGCTTATCGGGGCCGATGACCACGAAGGCCACGATGGCCACCAGGATCAGCTCTGTAAAACCAATTTTCATAGCGTTCCAATTCCTTTCCTCTCACACAACAGGCATCCTTTGCGGCCTGCCGTGCTGTTACTGCACAGGGGATGCGGCGCGGTGTGCGCCTTTGTTGCCCTATGTATACCGGAAGTGTATGAACTTCAAATGAACTTATTTTGAACAGTATATGAACAAGAGCAATTTTCCCGTTAATTATATAACAGTTCATATACCCCATCAATAATATTACATTTCGGAATCACTTGACCGGATTGGTCAGCGTACCAATACCCTCGATCTCGCACCGCACCACATCCCCGGGCTTGAGGAACTGCGGCGGGTCCATGCCCATACCCACACCCGCCGGGGTGCCGGTGGCAATGATTGTGCCCGCTTTCAGGGTCATCCCCTGCGAAAGCTCGGCAATGACATGGTCGATGTCAAAGATCTGCAGGGCGGTATTGGAATCCTGCCGCTTCTCGCCGTTGACAAAGCTGCGAATGCCCAGCCTGGGCGGGTAGTCGGCAAAGGCATCTGCCGTGACGATGCAGGGCCCGATGGGGGTAAAGCCGTCCAGACTCTTGCCAAAGTACCACTGTTTGTGCGCCGTTTGCACATCCCGGGCCGAGACATCGTTCAGGATGGTGTAGCCGAAGATGTAGTCCCGGGTCTGACCGGCGGGCACATCCCTGGCATCCCTGCCCAGCACCACAGCCAGCTCACACTCATAATCCAGCTTTTTCACCAGATCGGTGTGGGCCTCGATGGGGCCGCCGTCCGGCACGGCGCGGGTCACGCGCTTGGAAAAGTAGATGGCATCCTCGTGCTTGGTGGCAAAGGCAGCGGCAGAGTATTTCTCCGCCTCATCGGAGTGGGCCATATAATTGATGCCAAGGCAGATGACATCCTGTGCCGGGGCCGGGATGGGGCTTTCCAGCGTGACAGCCTCCACAGGCAGAGCGGGAATGCCCGCAATGGCCAGCGACAGCCCATACCGCACCTGCGGGGTCAGAAACGGGATGGCCTCGCTCAGGGTCTCATAGCTCAGGCCCAGCCAGCTCAGCGGCCAGACCTGCCGCCCATCCTCCGATAAGATCGCCGGGTCTTCCACGCCGTCCGGCAAACGGCAGGTAATAAAGCGCATACCGCATCCCCCTCTCAGTGCCGATACGCAATGGCGTTCCGGATACGCTCCGCCTCGGCCTGACCGGCCAGCTGGCGCACCAGTTCCAGTGCAAAGGGGATGGCACCGCCCAGCCCATAGCTGGTGGTGATGTTGCCATCCACCACGACCTCTTCATCGTGGACGATGGCACCGGCCAGCTGATCCTGGAAGCCAGCGTGGGCGGTGGCGTTCCTGCCCTCCAGCAGGCCCAGAGAGGCCAGGATGCTGGGGGCGGCACAGATGGCGGCCACCTTCCGGCCCGCCTTGGCAAAGGCGGCACAGGTCCCGGTGACCGTCTTGTTGGCGGCAAGGTTGGGTGTGCCCGGGATCCCGCCGGGTAAAACGACCATGTCCACATCGGAATAATCCACTTCCTCGGCCAGTGCATCGGCGGTCAGGTGGATCTTATGGCTGCTCACCAGCTCCCTGCGGCCCATGGCAGAGGCCACGATGACCTCCACCTTGGCGCGGCGCAGCAGGTCTACCACCAGCAGAGCTTCGCACTCCTCGGTGCCATCGGCAAAAAAATACAACTGCCTTACTCATCTTTACAGACTCCCTTCTAAAAAAGCGCACCGCAGGGCGGGTGCTCCCCTGCCCCGCGGCGCGCGGTCCGTGTTATTCTTCGGCGGGCTGTTCCGCCTTCTCTTCCAGCAGGCGGCGCAGCACACTGTCATCCTTGCTGATGACCCGGCTCACCCGGCTGATGATGGCGCTGGACGCACCAATGTTGCCCATGATGCTGGTATAGCTCTGCTTGTTGACCAGCTTTTCCGCGATGTTATACCGCTGCTCCATTGCACTGAGCTCGGCGTAGCTGCACACATCCTGCAAAAAGCGGTAGCACTCCTCAGGCGTTTTCAGCTCCAGCAATGCAGAATACAGGCCGGACTCTCCGGTGGGATGATCTTTTGCCATGGCTTGTTCCTCCCCTATCGTTCAGGTTGGGTCTGGCCCGCGCGGGGCACTTCAATACACTACTTTATTGTAGTGCAAACGCGGCAAAAAATCAACGGGAAATTTACAGCATTTTTTCCAGCGTGGTCAGCTGCATGGAAATGCCCGCAGCTTCTGCCTCGGCGGGGCCCAGCACGCGGTAACCTTTGGTCTTGAAGAACTGCAGCACCGGCAGGCACTTGGTGTGCACCTCGCAGTACAGGCGGCCGCGGCCCTCACCCCGGGCCAGACGCTCGCAGGTAGCCAGGATATCCCGGCCCAGTGCCTTGCCCCGGTACTCGGGCCTGAGGTAGAGGTGGAGCAGGTGCAGGGCCGTGTTCTCCATCTTCCAGGCAAAGTAGCCGATGGTCTTGCCGCCCAACACCACGAGGAAATAGTTTACATCGTTGTCGATGTCTGCCTCAATGGCATCGGCGCTCTGCAGCGTTTCCACCAGCGTGTCCAGCTGCTTTGCAGGGTAATAGCGCTTGTAGACCTCGTGCCAGATCTCACTGGCAAGATCAGCGTTGGCGTGAATGTATTTGGCCTTTGCGACCAGCTTGTAATCGGGTTTCATAGTGCTCCTTATGCGTATACGATATAATCCGGCTTGCGGGGGGCGGCGGGGCGGGGCTCCTCTGCCGGGTAACCCAGAATGCAGTGGCCCACACCGATATAGTCCCCTTCAATGCCCCACTTCTTCAGCAGGGCCTTGCCCTCTTCGGTCTCGAACTCTTCCTTTGCACGGTTGATCCAGCAGCTGCCCAGCCCGATGGCGGCAGCAGCGTTCATCAGGTTGCCCATCACAAGGCTGCCGTCCTGCACGCCACAGCGGGCATTGGCATCCGCCAGCACCACCAGAATGGTGGGGGCACCGTACATGGGGTCGCCCGTGTTGCCCATCACGGCGGCATTCATCCGGGTGAGCTGGGCGCGGGTCTCGGCATCCTGCACCACCACGATCTTTGCGCTCTGGCGGTTCATAGCGCTGGGGGCAAAGGTGCCTGCACGCAGAACGGCTTCCAGCTCCTCTTTCGTGATCTGCTCCGGCTTGTAGGCGCGGCAGCTGCGGCGGGTCTCAAGGGTATGTAAGGTCTCATTGGTCATAGCAATTTCCCTCCCTGAAAGTTCTGGTTTTATTGTACCATACAACGCCGTAAAGTGCAAAACAAAAAGGCGGCTGCGCCTTCCTTTTTGAAAGCGCAGCCGCCTGATTGCTCTTCGTTGGTTTGGAACGAGATGTTTTACAGCGCGGTCTTGATGTTGTGATGCGTGGAGCTGTAACGAACAACTGCTTCCATCAGGGCAACGGGCCACAGAATGACCTTACCCAGGATCTCGGCCGGCTTGACATCCACCGTATCCATGCTGTTGATGCCGAACAGAACCAGACAAGCAATGCCGCAACCCAGAATGTAATAGTACATAAGTCAAACCTCCTATATTTTTCTCACAGGCTTACGCCTGAAGCTCATGTGTCGGCGGGGTGCTTTCCGCTCTCCGCATCCTTACTATACCGCAATTTTGATGTAAAGTCAATATCCAAAAACGTGAAACAAATTAAAGTTTCTTTTGAAAGTCATTTTGTTCATGTAAATAAAGCAGTGAAGTTCGCTTTGCTTTATAAACGTGAAGTCAGTGTCCTGAATTGGCCGTGAGCCGGAAACAAATTGTTCCTATTCTGCCCTGAAAGAGGCCGGAAACAGGCGTTTTGTCCTTGCAAAAAAAACAGGAAATGGTGCACAAAGCTCCATCTGCAATTTTGTGCAGAGCGCCCTGCAATAACAGCTGTTTTTCATACGTTTACAGGTTAAGGAAAGACGTGTCGGAATTTTTTGTTTTTTGAAGTGAGGACACCGCCATGAAGAAAATTTTTCGCAAAAAAATTTTTGCCTTTTTCCTCTCGGCCCTGCTGGTGCTGGCCCTTTCCCTGCCCGTTTTTGCGGACATGGGCCCCAAGCCCTCGGTCACGCTCAAGCTCTATTACACGCCGGGCCAACGCTATGCGGTCACCCTGCTGGGCAATACCAGGGTCAGCGGGCCGTGGGGCTCTGCAGACCAGTACCGGGAGCGGATGGGCTCCCGGGAGACCTGGGAAGCCTTCAAAAACTACCCCGCCCCGGAGGGCTACTACTTCCTCGACTACTTCCAGGAATACCCCGGCGATGCCGATGCAGAGTTCGTCTGGGGCTACTACCGCCCAACAAGTTCTATGTTCTGCTCTATAATATAGAGACCGGTACATTCTACCGCAGCGAGGAGCCGGTGGAGCGCTATGCCTTTTCCAGCGAGTGGCAGGTGCTTCTCGATTCCCAGGACGGCCTGCGGGTCTACCACAACCGCAACGATTCCGACATCCTTTCCTCCTTTGCCGCCCGGGTGCTCATCACCCTGATCCTGGAGCTGACGTGGGGCATCCTGCTTTTCGGGCTGCGCGGCCCTGCCCAGCGCAATCTCATCGGCAAGGTCAACCTTGCCACGCAGATCATCCTGAACCTCGGGCTGTGCTATGGCACGCTCTATCTCGGGCCGATGTGGGGCAATTTCCTTTATTTTGCACTGGAGGTGCTGGTGTTCTCCGTGGAAGCCTTTGTCTACAACCGGTATCTGCCCTGGCCCGAGGGCAAAAAGCCTCACCCCATCCTCTATGCGCTGACTGCCAATCTCTTTTCTTTCGGCATCGGGCTGGAATTGAACACCCACTGCACCAACACGCAGATCCGGCTGATCGCGCTTGTCTGTCTGGTTCTGTGGTACGCCGGGCCGTGGCTCTGTCGAAAGCTGCGGAAAGTGCAAAATGCACAATAAAAAGAAAAAAATTCGTCAAGAATCAATCTTGTTGCGCACCGGGAAATCCGCTATAATAGAAGCGTCAAACCAGATTTTACCGGAAAGGAGACACGGACGTATGGCAAAGGCATCTCAGGTCGTTTTACTGGAAAATGAGTTTTACCTCATCAAGGCACCCAATGGGAAGGTGTTGGAGATCAAGAACTTCAACACGGAGAACGGCGCGGCCATCCGTCTGTGGGGACTACGCCGGGCATCCGTGGCAGCAGTGGCAGTTCGTGGACGCTGGCAGGGACGCTGGCGGATCAGGAACCGCTTTACAGGCAAGTTCATCGATCTGGCCCTGGGCGGCGTGGTCGAGGGCACCTGGCTGCACCAGTGGGGCCGCACCAGCGGGCTGAGCCAGTGTTGGGAGCTGGAGTCCACCCGGAACGGCCGCACCCGCATCCGCAATGTGCTGGCTGACAAATACATCGACCTTGTGGGCATGAACACCTCCAACGGTGCACAGGCCCAGATCTGGAATTACGTCTCGGGCGGCAATCAGGAATGGAACCTGGTGCGCGTTGACCCCGACACCGCGCAGACCAACGCCCGTGCCGAGGAAAAGCGGGACCCGGAGCCCACGCCCTCCCAGCGCAAGCACCAGAATGATCTGGTGCGGAAGCTGAACAACGCCGGAAAAGGCCGGGCCGCACGGAAATAAGAAACGATAAAAACGCGTCCCACAGGGGGCTCCCTGTGGGACGCTTTTTTGTAATGCTGACAGAAACGGAGAATTGCTGATGGATTCCAAATTTCCCATGCGCAACACCACCCTGTGCTATCTGGAACAGGATGATGCCTACCTGATGCTCCACCGCGTGACCAAGAAGAACGACCTGAACCACGACAAATGGATCGGTGTTGGCGGCAAGTTTGAGCCGTTTGAAAGCCCGGAGGACTGCCTGCTGCGGGAAGTGCAGGAGGAGACCGGCCTCACCCTGACCTCCTACCGCTGCCGGGGCGTAGTGACCTTTCTTCTGGGTGAGCTGACCGAATACATGTTCCTTTACACCGCCGATGCCTGGACAGGCACACTGGTAAAGGATGCCGCCCGGAACGAGGGCATCCTGGAATGGGTGCCCAAGGAGCAGGTGGAGCAGCTGCCCATCTGGGAGGGCGACAAGATCTTCTTCCGCCTGCTCAAGGAGGACAGACCCTTTTTCTCGCTCAAACTCCGATATGAAGATGATACGCTGGCTGAAGCCGTGTTGACGGGAAACCTTTATAACTCCCTCAGTCACGGCTTTGCCGTGCCAGCTCCCTCGGAGAGGAGCCTTTTAGCCTCCCTCATTGAGGGAGGTGGCATCGCGCAAGCGATGACGGAGGAGTTTAATTCAGCTTCAGATCGCCCTCTTTGATCCAGCCCAGCTTGCGCTCGATCTCGCAGAAGAGAACGCTCAGGACAGCGGGCAGAACAAAGCAGATCAGGGCCATGGCGGCCCAGTCCATGGGGGTGATGGCGGCCTTGGTGCCGGCGGCGATATCGTTCACCCAGCCGGTGTACACGCCAATCTGGCCCACCAGACCGCAGGTGCCCATGCCGGAGGAGACCGCCGCGCCGTTCATCTCAAAGCGGAACAGGCAGGTCGCCAGCGGGCCGGTGATGGCCGAGGCCAGCGTGGGGGCGATCCAGATGCGGGGGTTCTTGATGATATTGCCCATCTGGAGCATACTGGTGCCCAGACCCTGGCTGACCAGGCCGCCCACACCGTTCTCCTTATAGCTCATCACGGCAAAGCCGACCATCTGGGCGCAGCAGCCTGCCACAGCAGCGCCGCCCGCCAGACCGGTCAGGCCCAGGGCCGCGCAGATGGCGGCAGAGGAGATGGGCAGGGTCAGCGCCACACCCACGATGACAGACACCAGAATGCCCATGACCAGCGGGGCCTGCTCAGTGGCCCACATGATCAGGGTGCCCACCTTGCTGGCGGCAGCACCGATAGGAGCCGCAATGAGCATGGAGAGGCCCACGCCCACAAAAATGGTCACCAGCGGGGTGACAAGGATATCGACCTTGGTCTCCTTGCTCACGGCCTTGCCCATCTCAGCAGCCACAATGGCAATGATCAGAACAGCCAGCGGGCCGCCTGCGCCGCCCAGCGCATTGGCCGAGTAGCCCACGGTGATCAGGCTGAACAGCACCAGCGGGGGGCAGTGCAGTGCCCAGCCGATGGCGCAGGCCATGGCCGGACCGCTCATGGCAGAGGCATAGCCGCCCAGATCGACCAGCACCTCCAGCCCGGTCTGCTGGCCCAGCGTTTTGATGATGGTGCCGATCAGCAGGCTGGCGAACAGGCCCTGTGCCATGGCACCCAGAGCCTCGATGAGATAACGCTGCGGAGTGATAACGATATCCTTCCGTTTCAAAAAGTCCTTTACACTTGACATAGACTCTTCCTAACCTTTCTCTCCCGGCCCATTGCGCGGGAGCTTTCCGTGTCAAGTATCATACCATACACCTGTCAAGACAGCAAGAGGAGGCCGCGTTTTTCGTCCAAAGCGACAAATTTCACAGCTTTGGATGCAATGATTCTGCTTTCCTGCTCGTTTTTACTGTGGAGCGTGTTTTTCTTTCCGCTTTTTCTGCCTGACGCGATGCCGGAGCACAGCGAACTGATTGACGGCGACCCGGGTTTGGGTGTATACTGGGAGAGTAAAAATAGCTTTATCCGCAATGATGCGAGACTATATTGGCGGGCCGGTGCAGTTCGTGTATCCTGCCCGGTCCAGCTTGGAGGCAGAGCAAGCGGCATGAAACCAACATCTTTCAAAAAATCAAGCAAGAACGGCACCGGCCGCAGCATCGGCCAGGCTCGTTGCGTGCCTTGTGATGGCGGCAGCCATCACCATTGGCGGTGCGGGCACCACTTTCCTGCTGGCATCCCAGCCTGCGGGCCTGACGGTCGAGCCCGCCGCCCTGCAGACTGAGGGCAGGGTCACCCTGCCCAAATTCGATCATAAGAGTGACAGGAGCGAGGCAAAGGCCGAGAGCACCCAGCCGGAAGAGAGCGCTTCTTCTCAGGAGCAGGCCGCAGCCAGCACCCCTGCCGCACCCGTGACCAAGGCGGAGAACACCGCCGCCGCCCCGGCAGAGAGCACCGCCCCCGCTGCGGAGCCCGCTGTGCAGCCGGAGGCTGTCCCCGCCGACCCCATGGCCGGGGATGCTTCGGAGATCGAGAACGAAAACTCCTTCCCCCACTTCCTGACAGAGACTGAGGCGCTGGCCGCCGAGGACCCGATGGCCGCTCCCGAAGAGACCGCCATCCTGCCCGAAACGGAGGAGACCGCCCCCGTAGCCGAGGAAGCGCCTGCCGCTTCCGAGAACGGCGAGGATGTGCTGGCCGAAGCCCAGATCCGGGATATCAACGGCACCGTTCTGCTGACCCCTGAGGAGATCCGGGATGCACTGGACAGCGGCACGCTGGACGAAGAGAGCATCGACCCCACCTGTCTGACCGGTGAAAACGGCCTGCTGCAGTGGCTGTGGGAATTCTTCTTCGGCAAGGATGAGGAAGAAACGCCCCAGTATTCCGGCTGGCGCACCGAGAACGGCAAGACCTATTACTACGACCAGAACACCCACCAGCCCGTCACCGGCATCCAGAGCATCGACAACAAGCTCTATTATTTGATGCCTCCGGCGTGCAGCAGCCCGCCACCTTCGGCATCGATGTTTCCAAGTACCAAAGCAGCATCGATTGGGACAAGGTGAAAACGGCAGGTGTGGAGTTTGCCATCATCCGCATCGGCTACCGCGGCTACGGCTCCGGTGCGCTGGTGCAGGACCCCAAGTTTGAGGAGCACTTCACCAACGCCCGCAACGCCGGGCTGCGGGTTGGCATCTACTGCTTCAGCCAGGCTGTCAACGAGAACGAGGCCCGCGAGGAAGCACAGGCCTGCGTCTATGTGCTGAATGGCCGTCAGCTCGACTTACCCCATCTACTTTGATACTGAGGCTTCCGGTGCAGGCAATGGCCGTGCCGATGGTCTGGGCGTGGAAGACCGCACCAAGTGTGCTGTGGCTTTCTGCGAAGAGGTCAAGGCACTGGGCTACAAGCCCGGCGTGTACGCCTCCACCACCTGGTTCCGCAAGCGGCTGGATATGAGCCAGCTGTCCAACTACTACATCTGGAACGCCCACTACAACGTGGCCTCCAGCCCCATTGCCTGCAATATGTGGCAGGGCACCTGCACCGCCCGCATCCCCGGTTACGGCGGCCAGATCGATGTGAACATCAGCTATATGGGTTAAGTTATGGACCGTATCCGCTTGATCGCATCCGACATGGATGCCACCCTTCTGGACGAACAAAGTCAGCTCCCGGCAGGCTTTGAAGAGACGATCCATGCACTGGCAGAGCTGGGCATCCGGTTTGCTCCTGCCAGCGGCAGACCGCTCTATACGCTGGAAGCCATGTTCCCCACCTTACAGGATGAGCTTGTTTTCATCGGCGACAACGGCGGTGCCATCCGCTGGAAGGGGCAGAACCTCTTCACTTCGGAGATGTCTCCGGAAGGCTGGCGGGCGCTGAACCGCCTGACCCGGGAGCAGGGCGATATTGCGGTTCTCTGCGGTCTGGAAAGTGCCTATGTGGAGCGGCCGTTCGCCGTCCACGATGCCGTGCTGCGGCATTTTTACACCAAGATCGAATATGTGGACCGGCTGGAAGATGTCGCCGCCCCTGCCGACAAATTCACCATCTACCTGCCACAGCACAATGCGCAGCAGGCCTACGATACGGTCTATGCCAGTCAGCGGAGCATCTACTCCGTAGCCGTTGCCGGTGAATGCTGGGTGGACATCATGAATCCCGGTGTCCACAAAGGTGCCGCCCTGCAAACGCTGGGGCAGCTGTGGGGCTTGCCGCCGGAATGCATGATGGCCTTTGGCGATACCTACAACGATGCCGAGATGCTGCGTACCGCAAAATACGGTTTTCTGATGGAAAACGGCAGTGTTCCGCTGCGCCGGAACGTTCCGTTCCTGGCCCCCTCCAACCGGGAAGCCGGTGTCATGCAGGTCTTACACCGTGTTCTGGCACAGAACGGTTGTGTCTGTCCGGAGGATTTTGTCCCGGCACATTAAATTCAAGCATAAAAAAATGGAGCTGTTACTACATCTCGT
>ENA-OQKK01000131-OQKK01000131.1-human-gut-metagenome-genome-assembly--contig:-NODE-131-length-26602-cov-2.552823_pt1 | contig 26602 bp, 26 predicted proteins | sample MGYA00242648_ERZ504797 | MGnify/ENA primary metagenome ERZ504797 (study PRJEB26092, sample SAMD00036412) | human gut metagenome | host: Homo sapiens | study: EMG produced TPA metagenomics assembly of... | reverse complement strand
TTTCTCGCAGCCGATCCAGATGGTGTCGCCATCGCTGTCGGCAGGGGAGATGTCCCGCTGCACCTGCTCCGGCGAGGGGGCAATGCAGCCGACCGGCAGGCCGAGACGCACAGGCCGCAGTCGGTGCAGGGATCCCAGTCCTTGACGAGGTTGGGGCGGGTGAAGATCTCATCGCCATAGGGGCAGATGTCCTTGCAGGCTGTGCAGGGGGTGCGGTGGGGGTGCAGGTTCCAGCACTGCTTGCGGTTCACCTCGGGGTGGGTGGTCTTCATCAGCGCATCCATGGCGTAGCGCGTAAAGATACTCATAGGATCACTCCTTTTCAGGGTCCATCACCGTGGTGATGTCGGCGTTGTCTAGCAGGAAGCGCTGGACTTTCTGTGCAACCAGTGCGGCGGCAAGGGTGTCCGGGCTCAGCACCCGGCGGATGTCGGCCTCCGGGGTGTCCTGCAGCTGGGACAGGCGGCGGTACTCGTTGTTGACCTCCAGCGTGCTCACGGTGATGTTCTCGGCCTCGGCAATGGAGCGGGAGGCCAGCATGGAGCGCAGGTTCCGCTCGGCAGCGTCACGGTAGCCTGCCCGCAGGGCGGCAGCGGTGGTGTGGCTGTTTTTGCAGTGCTTTTCCAGGGTGATGTTGCTACGGGAGAGCCGCTGCTCCAGCATCCGCATCTCATTGTCGGCGGTGCGGTCCAGCATGGCCTCGGGCAGGTCCACGGTCAGGTTGGCACCGGCCTTTGCCAGCAGCTCCTGCCCGGCGGCGCGGTCGGCGGCATCTTCGTGGATCTTCCGCTTTTTGGCCCGCACGGCCTCGCGCATGGCGGCAAGGTCTGCATAGCCCTGTGCCCGGGCAAATGCCTCGTTCAGCTCCGGGGTGGTCTTTTCGGCCACGGAGTGCAGCTTGATCTCAAACTGCGCGGTCTTGCCGGAGAGCTCCTCCACCCGGAACTGCTCCGGGTAAGTGAAATCGAAGCGGAAGGTCTCGCCGGCGGTGTGGCCGTAGATGGCATCTTCGGCGGCAGGCATCAGCTTGCCGTCCCCCAGAACCACCATCACCTTTTCCATCCGGCTGTCGGGGATCTCCTCCCCGTCCATGAAGCCGACAAAATCCAGCAGGACCCGGCTGCCGCGCTTGGCGGGGGCGGTGGAGTTGTGGTAGACGGAGCGCATCCGGGTCTGGTGGACCATCTCCTGGTCAATGGTCTTTTCGGAAAGCGGCCGCACATGGCGGGTGACAGCCAGCCCCTTGTACTGACCTAATTTTACTTCCGGCAGATTTTTTGCGTTGTTGGACATATCGTTTTACTCTCCTTTTATAAACCATGAACAGCCAGCCAGTTTTCCACAACAGAGGAAAACATTTCTGGGTATTTGGCGTTTTCAGCATCAAATTCATGGAGATAGGTCTCCACTTCCTCACGTGTCACGGGAGTGGTGCGTTCCCAGATCGTGAACACCGTGCCGTTGCCCATATCGAAGGTCGCAACTTGCTGGTGGGTAGTCTCTCTCAGCTGAAGAAAAACGGCGTTGAACCGGTGGCCCAGTTCCGTGTCTGGTGCCAGCGAGAGGGGGAACGGGTCAGCGGTGATGACATACTTTGCGTCAAAGAAGCCGGTGGGGAAAGAGTGGGTGCCCGGCACCGAGAAGCTGTCCGGCAACTTGCCGTCCAGTGCATGGTTGGGCAGATCACAGTTCCGCAGGTGGCCGGGATTGTAGAGCATGTCATCCGGGATCATATAGGCGCCCTCGCCCTCCCCCAGATGTTCAACCAGCCACTGTGCCATGGCCTGGATCTGCGGTTTGTCCTTGCGGTCATAGGTCAGCTCGTCCAGCCGCTGATACTCAGCAAGGTCTGCCGGGTGAACGCATGGATAACGAACTCTGGCAAGGCCATGACAGTGAGCGGGGAGCACCGCACCGACACGGCGAACAACAGTGTAAAGACCCAGAAACAAAGCTTTGGTATTTTGAAATGCTCGATACTCTCTGCCAGACCCGCCGCACCGCAGAGAAACAGAATGACATAGGCGGGCACGTACAGCAGCATCTGATGGGAGCCGGAATTCTGCACTCGGGTAAATAAGAGCATACTGAGCATCAGCTCACACAGCGCCAACACAGGCAGGCTGGGCTTTTTCCGCTTGACGCAGAGCCACAAACCAAACAGGATCAAAATAAGGTTCAGCAGGCCGGTGCGCATGGCATGATAATAGAGCTCTACTGCAATGCCGCCGACATTATAGTACGAATAGCGGTCGGAGTAGTTGAAAGCCAGGATCTTGCTGACCATGGGCCAGAGCAGGACCACCATTGCTGCCATGGCGCAGACACCAAACAGGATGAGGTTGCGTACTCGGCGCAGGGCAAGGCCTTTTTGGCCCTGTTTTGCGAGCTTTGCACTGCTTACAAAGAGCAGGAGCGCATAGGAAAAATAATAGCCCACCACAAAATATAAGTACCAGCGGCGGCTCAGGATAATGGCGGCCGTTGCCAGGAAGATGAGCACGAACCGCCCCGGCTCCCAGCTTTTCGAAAACGGTAGTCCAATGTGAGGAGCAGAATGGCAAAAGCGAAGATCAGACCGAACCAGTCCGGCTGTGCCAGCATAGCGCTCATTCGCAGGAACGGATAGGTCAGCACCCAGGAAAAGCCGATGAGGAAATACCAGAACTTATTCTTGACCTCCAGAATCTGCCCGATTTTGATCGTGAGACCAGCCAGCATCAGCATAAGGCTGGGGAGCACACAGAATATTGCGCAAAAGCGTAGCTGTCACCCGTTTTTGCGGTGAGGCAGAACGGGAACTCAGTGAACAAGGTGATGAAATTGGTGTAATCTTCAGAAAATGTGCTTATGATATACTTAAAACCGGCCACCGGACCCAGCGCAAAAGCCGCTTCGGTATTGAACTGCTTCTGAATGTAGTTCACATAATCCCAGGCGTAGATGAATTGCCGCCGACCCAGCGCCCAATAGAAGTAGAGCACAGCTCCGGCCCAGAAGGCGATGATGGCTGCGCGGTGGAAGAAGTCCAGCTCCACACCGGCAGTGTGCAGCACCCACAGCGCGCCGTAGAACAGCACACAGCTGCACCACAGGCTCACCAGCGGGAAGAACGCCGCTGCAGTGGGGAACAGCAGGCCCACCAGCACCAGCAGGAGTGCCCCGGCACCCAGCCCGATGCCGCCTTTTGCCCAGGGCGAAAGGGTCTTCTTTTCAGAAAGTATCGTTGACATTGTACATGCTCCTCGGTTTTGAACCACAATATTACAGCTTACAGTATAATGGTTCCGGGCGGCGCAGGCAAGGGGGCAGCCCCCCGGAAGATAAAATATCCCGTCTGCGTTTCAGCAGACGGGATATTTTGAATGCGATATTACTTTTTGGAATTCTGCTTTGCCGCGAGGGTGGCCTTGCGCTTCTGGGCGGCGGCCTTGCGGGCAGAGGCCTGCGCGGCCTCCGGGTGGGGAGCCTCCGGCGTGATGCGGTACATCCGGCTGCCCATGGCAGGCAGATCCACGCTCAGGGTGTAGTCCCGGCCGTACACGCCGCCATCGGTGGTGTGCAGGTGTCTGGTGCGGCTGCGGTCCGCACCGTTCCAGCAGGCAGCCTCGCTGTTCAGCAGCTCATCGGCGGTGCAGGGGTACTGGAAGTAGAGCGGGAACTTTTTGTGGGCGGTATTCTGGGTGTTCATTACACAGAGGATGGTCTGGCCCGCGCCCTTCCGCAGCCAGGCGTACACGCCTTCGTCCCGGCTCTCGCAGGCGATCCACTCAAAGCAGTTCGGGTTGTATTCGCCATCGTAGAGGGCGGGTTCGGTGGCATACAGGCGGCCCAGCTCGGCAAAATATTTCTGGAAGCTGTCGTGGAAGGGATACTTCATCAGGCCCCAGTCCAGCTCCTTTTTCTCATCCCACTCCCGGAAATGCCCCAGCTCATTGCCCATAAAGTTCAGCTTTTTGCCCGGGTGGGTGTACATGTAGAAGTAAAGGGTGCGCAGCTGGGCGCATTTTTCCTCGTAGGTGCCCCACAGCTTATCAATGATGGTCTTTTTGCCGTGCACCACCTCGTCGTGGCTGAGTGCCAGCAGGTACAGCTCGTTGTAGAAATACTGCATACTGAAGGTCAGCTTGTGGTAGGCATCGGGCCGCTCACCAAAGGGCGTGGCAAAATAATCCAGCGTGTCATGCATCCAGCCCATGTCCCACTTATAATCGAAACCGATGCCGTCGTAGCGGGTGGGGGCGGTGACCTTGAGGAAGTTGGTGGAGTCCTCAGCGGTGTAGATGCCGGTGGGCCAGCGCTCGTTCAGGCCGTGGTTCAGGTTCCGCAGGAAGGTAACAGCGCCCTCGTTCACGCCGCGGTTGGGGTCGCCCTGCCAATAAAGGGCGCGGGAGATGGCATCCATCCGGATGCCATCGCAGTGGTAGACATCCATCCAAAGGGCAGCGGCGCTGTTCAGGAAGCTGCACACCTCCCGGCGGTAATAGTTGAAGTTGCAGGTGCCCCACTCGCTGTGGCCCACATCGCTGTCGTACTCGTAGAGGTGGGTGCCGTCAAAGTTGGCGAGCGCGTCGCCGTTGGCGGCAAAGTGGACGGGCACAAAGTCCATGATGACACCAATGCCCATCCGGTGGCAGGCGTTGACAAAGGCCGCAAAGTCGGCAGGGTCGCCGTAGCGGCTGGTGACAGAGAAGTAACCGGTGGTCTGGTAGCCCCAGCTGCCGTCAAAGGGATGCTCTGCCAGCGGCAGCAGCTCCACATGGGTGAAGCGGTGATCCAGCAGCCAGGGGATCAGCTCCCGGGCCAGCTCCCGGTAATTGTACCAGCCGTCCGAGCCATCCTCGCGGGTTGCGTTGGGCTTGTGCTTCCAGCTGCCTGCATGGAGCTCGTAGATGTTCAGGGGCAGATTGCGGCACTTGTCCCGCCGCTCCATCCAGCTGGAATCGTCAAAGGCAAAGTCCATCCGGGCCAGTCTGCTGGCCGTGCCGGGCCGCAGCTCAGTGGAAAAGGCGTAGGGGTCAGCCCGCATCACGGTGCTGCCATCCTTGCCGTGGATGCGGTATTTGTACAGCTCTCCCTCGGCAAGGCCGGGCACAAAGCCGCTCCACACGCCGGTGTCGGCCTTCTGCATGGGAGCGCCCGGCCCCCAGCCGTCAAAGCCGCCGCAGATCTCCACAGCCACGGCCCCCGGGGCCCACACGGCAAACCGCCAGCCCTCCTGCCCAAAGTCATCCCGGCAGGGGTGCGCGCCCAGCACACGGTAGGCATCAAAGCATTCGCCCGCAAAGAACGAGCGGTCGATGGTGGGAAAATTCATGCAGATTTCTCCTTTTCTCAACGGGATACACCCGGTCATATTTACCAATAATTTTTAATCAAAATCGTCACACTTGCTGATTTTAACAGAGACTATGCAGAAAATTTATCAAACATCCACACAATTGGCGGAGTTTGTGGTATACTGAGCCTGCCGCTGCTGGGCGGCAGAAGAAATGATATGGGAGAGAGTAACTATGGCATGGTATGATACCGCAGTTTTTTATCACATTTATCCGCTGGGCCTGTGCGGCTGTGCGCACGAAAACGACGGCCAGCCCACACCGGGCGCGTTCGCAAAGCTGAACGCCTGGGCCGAGCACGCCTCCAAAGATCTGGGCTGCACGGCCATTTATATCGGCCCGCTGTTCGAGAGCGGCTCCCACGGCTATGATACCATCGATTATCGCCGGGTGGATCGCCGCCTGGGCACCAACGAGGAGTTCAGGGAGTTCGTGGCCAACTGCCATGCCAGGGGCCAGAAGGTCATTGTGGACGGTGTATTCAACCATGTGGGCCGGGACTTCTTTGCCTTCAAAGACCTGCAGGCCAACCGCGAGAACGCCCGCTATAAGGACTGGTTCTGCGATGTGAACTTCTGGGGCAACAACGAGTACAACGACGGCTTTTCTTACGGCAACTGGGGCGGCTTCAACCTGCTGGTCAAGCTGAACCAGCGTAACCCCGAGGTGCAGAACTACCATTATGATACCATCCGCTTCTGGGTCGATGCATTCGACATTGACGGCATCCGGCTGGATGCAGCGGATGTGCTGGACTTCGACTTTATGAAGGGCCTGCGCCGCCTTGCCAACGAGGTCAAGCCTGAGTTCTGGCTGATGGGCGAGGTCATCCACGGCGATTACAGCCGCTGGGCCAACCCTGAAATGCTTCACTCTGTTACCAACTATGAGCTGCACAAGGGCCTGTGGAGCGGCCACAATGACCACAACTATTTTGAGATCGCACACACCATGCGCCGCCTGCAGGGGCTCTGCCGCGACACCCGGCTTTATACCTTCTCGGATAACCACGATGTGGAGCGCCTGCCCAATAAGCTGCGGAACAAGGCGCACATCCGGCACATTGCAATTCTAGTATACACGCTTTGGGGCATTCCGTCCATCTACTACGGCTCCGAATTTGGCATCGAGGGCAAAAAGGAGTGGGGCAGTGACTGGCCCCTGCGCCCCTGCCTGGAGCTGGACAAATTCCGGGATGACCTGACCACCAACCCCGTCACCAGTGTGTACGCCGCATTGGGCAGGCTGAAGGCCGAATACCCGGCCCTGAGCTGGGGCGAGGTGAAGGAACTCCAGCTGACCACCCAGTGCTATGCCTTTGCCCGGGTGCTGGATGGAAAGGCCCTCGTGGCCGTATTCAACAACGGCGACAGCCCGGCTGAGATGGAATTCCAGCTGCCAGTGGAGGCCAACGCTGCAACGGACCTGCTGGCCGATACCGTGGGCGCTGAGAATGTGATGGTCAGCCTTGCATCTGGCCGGATGAAGGTCCAGCTGCCCTCCAATTACGCCACGGTCCTGCGTCTGGATTGACAGGACACCTGTCATGCACTATTATAATAGGGAAAAATGCTGACAGGGGGAACAACAATGAACGCAGCACAGCGCCGGGAAAAGATCTTGCAACAGCTCCATGGGGCCAGCGCACCCATCAGTGCCAGTGCACTGGCCGCAAAGCTGGGGGTCAGCCGCCAGATCGTGGTGGGGGACGTAGCCCTTCTGCGGGCAGGCGGGGCCGAAATCGAGGCCACCCCGCGGGGGTATCAGTTCCACCCGACCCCCGGCGGCTACACCGGCATCCTGGCCTGTGTGCACAAGACTGCCGATGAGATGCGCACCGAGCTTTACACGGTGGTGGATCAGGGAGGCGTGGTGGTCGATGTGGCGGTGGAAAACCCGCTTTACGGCGAGCTGCGGGGCAACCTGAACCTCGCCAGCCGATACGATGTGGACACCTTTATCACCCAGGCAGCCAATACCCCGGAGTGCCTGCTCAGCCGGATGACCGGCGGCGTGCACCTGCACACCCTCCGCTGCCCGGATGAAGAAACATTCCAGAGAATCGAAGCCGCATTGAGAGAGAAAGGGATTCTCTATTGATATTGTAAGAAAACTCGAACAAACTGTCTATCCCCGAAAAACGAAAAGCGTTGGATATCCAACGAAACAATGAAAGTGGTGGATTATTTTGGACATCCGCATTGAAAAGACTGACCGCGCCATCGAAAAGGCATTCATGGAGCTGCGTGCCCGCCAGCCGCTGGAGAAGATCAGGATCAAAGACCTGTGCACACTGGCCAAGGTGAACAAATCCACCTTTTATGCCCACTATGAGGATATCTATGAGCTGTCCAGCCGGTTGGAGAACAAGCTCATCCATGTCATTCTGGACAGTGTGCCCAATGTGGGGCTTACCGCTGCACACACAGAGCAGCTGACCCGTGAACTGTTCCATGCCTTTGTTCAGAACCAGGAGGCGGTGAACATCCTGTTCTCCGGGGCAAGGCAGGGGATCTTTGCCAACTGCATTGAAAAGGGTCTGCGAGACCGTCTGGCGGCCAAGGACCCCACCTTTGCAGCGGACCCCGACCGGGGCATCCTGCTTTCCTTCTGCGTGCAGGGCTGCTTCTATGCCTTTGCCAACAACAGCGGCCAGATGGACGTGGAACATCTGGTCGATCTGCTGGCTGTGATCGCCAAAGCGGCGCAAAGCCTGAACCGATGACGGAATCGTAATAATGAGAAAGGCTCCTGCGAAAGCAGGAGCCTTTCTCATTTAAAATACATGGAAACCGGTTCTTTTTATTGTTTCAATTCATGGCTCCGGCCTTTGTGAACATCTGTTCGACCTGTGCGGCGAGCAGGCTGTGCTCCGGCGCTTCCAGCAGGGGGTCTGCGGCCAGCAGAGCGGCGGCCTCGGCCTGGGCGGCGTGAAGGGTGCGGGTGTCGTTCATCAGGTCGGCGATCTGCAGGGTGGGCAGGCCGTGCTGGCGGCTGCCGAAAAAGTCGCCGGGGCCGCGGGTCTCAAGGTCGAACTGCGCCACGGCAAAGCCGTCCGAGGTGGAGCAGAGGAACTTGAGCCGTTTCTGGACGCTCTCGGCGGTGTTGTCGCTGACAAGGAAGCACCAGCTCTCGGCGGCACCCCGGCCCACGCGGCCCCGCAGCTGGTGCAGGGCGCTCAGGCCGTAGCGCTCGGCATTCTCGATGACCATAACGGTGGCGTTGGGTACATCCACGCCCACCTCGATGACGGTGGTGGATACCAGGGCATCCAGCCGGCCGGCTTTGAAATCGTCCATTACAGCGGCTTTTTCCTTTGGCTTGAGCTTACCGTGCATCAGGCCGACCCGGCGGTCGGGGAGAAGGGCTTTGGCAATGTCCTCGTAGTAACTCTTCACGGCGTTCAGCCCGCCGTCCGGTGTGTCCTCTATGGCAGGGCAGACGATATACACCTGCCGTCCGGCTCCGATCTCCCGGTCGAGAAAGCCGTAGAGATCCCGCCGCTTTTTTCCGGTGATGCACCGGGTCTTGACGGGCTTGCGGCCCGGGGGCAGCTCGTCGAGAATGGAAATGTCCAGATCACCGTAGATCAGCAGGCCCAGTGTGCGTGGAATGGGCGTGGCGCTCATCACCAGCAGATGGGGGTTCGCAGCCTTTTCGGCCAGCATTCCGCGCTGGCGCACGCCGAAGCGATGCTGTTCGTCCACCACAGCCAGACCCAGCCGGGCAAACTCCACGCCCTCGCTCAGGATGGCGTGGGTGCCCACCACAAGGTCAGCTTCGTCACTGCGGATGGCGGCCAGCGTGGTGCGGCGGGCGGCGGCCTTCATGCCGCCGGTCAGCAGGGCCACACGCATCCCGAAGGGGGCCAGCATCCGGTTCAGATTCTCTGCGTGCTGGGCGGCAAGGATCTCGGTGGGGGCCAGCAGGGCCGCCTGATATCCGCTGCGGATGCAGGCCCAGATGGCGGCGGCGGCAACCAGCGTCTTGCCGCTGCCCACATCGCCCTGCAAAAGGCGGTTCATGGAGGTGCTGCCGGACAGATCGGTCAGAATTTCGTCTACGGCCCGGCGCTGGGCACCGGTGGGGGAGAAGGGGAGCGATGCCCAGAAGGGGGCCGGGTCGAGCCGATGCATGGGTGCACCGGTGGAGGCGCTGCCCCGGTTCTTCATCCGCCCAATGCCCAATTGGAGCACCAGCAGCTCCTCATAGATGAGCCGCCGCCGGGCTGCAAAAGCCTCCTCTTCCGTGGCAGGGCAGTGGATGGCCCGCACAGCATCGGCCTTGGAGAGCAGGCGGATTTTTTCAGCATCTCCTCTGGCAGCGGGTCGGGCAGGAGTTCCGCATGGGGGAGCAGCTGCCGGATGCATTTTGCGATCACGGTGCTGGAAAGCCCCTCGGTCTGGGGGTAAACAGCCTCGAAGGGAGCGGCGGTGATCTGTGCCGCCGTGCGCACCTGCGGGTTGACCATCTGACGGCGAAGCATCCCGCCGGTCACGATGCCCTCAAAATAGTATTCCTGCCCCAACTCCAGCTTCTGGGTGGCATAGGGATTGTTGAACCAGGTGATCTCCAGGCTGGAAACATCATCCCCGGCGGTGATGCGCTCCATCCGCCGCCCGCCCGGCAGGATGCGCCCGGCAGGTTTGGCGAACACCTCGGCCTTCACCACGCACTCGGTGTCTGGCGGGGCCTCGGCAATGGAGTAGGGACGGGAAAAATCAATGTACCGCCGGGGATAGTGGCAGAGCAGATCGGCCAGTGTCACGATGCCCAGCTTCTCGAACCGCTCGGCGGTCTTGGGCCCCACGCCCTTGAGGTAGCGCACCGGCGTGTCCGGGGTCAGGGTGATGTGATGTTCAGCGGGCATGGCAGGCCCTCCTTTCCGCAAAAATAGTATCCCCATTGTAACACGGGAACGGGGAAAAATCTGCCTTACAAAATTCGCTTTTGAAGATCCTCAACAGAAGGCAGCTGCTTTTCAAACTCTTCCGGCAGGCAGCTTGTGATACGGTATGCGCTGACTCCGATGGGTTTGCTCATATCTTTAAGGGAGTACTCTGCAACCAGATCGTTCTTGCTTTTGCAGAGAAGAAGGCCGATGGAAGGTGATCCTGCTCTTTTTCAGTAATCCATCTACCGCAGAAAGATAGAAATTGAGCTGTCCGGCATACTCTGGTTTGAATTCACCGGTTTTCAATTCGATCACAACATAACAGCGCAGGCTCAGATTATAAAACAGCAGGTCGATATAAAAATCATCACCGCCGACATTCAGATGATACTGGTTGCCCAGAAAAGCAAAGCCAGTGCCCAGCTCCAGCAAAAGCTTGGTGACATCTTTGACAAGAGCCTGCTCGATATCCCGTTCAAGCATATTTTCCTTCAAAGGGATAAAATCAAAGAGATAGGGGTCTTTCATCGTTTGCAAGGCAAGCTCACTTTGCGAGGCGGGCAGACGAGCTTCAAAATTTGTGATTTTTGATGCAATGGCCTGACGTTGATATAATCCACCCTCGATCTGATGAATCAAAACATTCCGAGACCAACCGTTTTCAATAACTTTTTCAGCGTACCATAGGCGTTCTTCTGGTGAGGAAAGCTTATCCAGGAGAACGGTATTGTGTCCCCACGGAATTTGTGCAACAGGCTGTTGCACAAATTCCTCGTCAGGGTAAGCAAGTGCAAATTTTGCCATATACTTCAAGTTCCGAACGGAATAACCGGAAGCGTCCGGAAAAGCAAGTTTGATATCGGCAGAAAGGCTTTCAATGAATTTGCTGCCCCAGGTCTTATGTGCATTGATCGTATTGCCGATCGTATGATAGAGAAGCAGAAGCTCCCGGTTGACACTGACAGATGCGCGATACTGCGCCGCGCGAATTTCCTGCTTGATGGATTCAACGGTATTCAGATATTCGCTGGAATTCAAGAGCACTTTGCGGCCCCCTTCGCAAAAATAGTATCACCATTGTAACACGGGAACGGGGAAAAGAAAAAGCAAACAAAAAAATCCCGGAAGCCGCAGCTTCCGGGAACTTTTGGAGGTGACGACCAGATTTGAACTGGTGGATGAGGGTTTTGCAGACCCTTGCCTTACCACTTGGCCACGTCACCATATTTGGAGTGAATATTTCCACTCCATTTGGAGCGGCCGACGAGGCTCGAACTCGCTACCTCCACCTTGGCAAGGTGGCGCTCTACCAGATGAGCTACGGCCGCATATTGGTGCGATTTACCCGTTGACTACCTACAGGTAAGACGACCCGGATCGGGCTCGAACCGACGGACCCCCAGACCGTGACAGGCGTGGTTGCTCCTAACCAACTGAGCTACCGGGCCGATATCCGGAGTGATTAGTTACCACGTCCGTTATGGAGCGGCCGACGAGGCTCGAACTCGCTACCTCCACCTTGGCAAGGTGGCGCTCTACCAGATGAGCTACGGCCGCATATCAGAGGAACAGGAGTAATTCTTGTTCTTCTGAAAGGTGGTGCCTCCGATCGGAATCGAACCAATGACACGGGGATTTTCAGTCCCCTGCTCTACCAACTGAGCTACAGAGGCGCACCGGACGATGATTATTATACCTGAAATTTTGATTTTGTAAAGGGGTAAATTCAAAATTTTTGAAAAAAACTGAAACTTTTTTCGTTTTATGCGTTTCAACGCGCAAAATAAGAATGACTTTCTGGACTTTTTTCTGCCGGATCAGGAGGACAAGAAATCTGCCCGAAGAAATTGACAAGTAATACAACCTATGGTTTAATAAAAGAAAAGAACACCGACGCTTTTGCTCTTTACACATCGCTTATACTTATTATAAGGGAAAGAGCAAAGGCGTTTTGATTTGACGACCTGCTCATTACAAGAGAACAGGCCCGGAGGACAGCATGGCAAGAAAACAGGAATATGGCAACGAAAGCATTACTTCGCTGAAGGGTGCCGACCGTGTGCGCAAGCGCCCGGCCGTCATCTTTGGCTCAGACGGCGTGGAGGGCTGCGCCCACTCTATTTTTGAGATCGTCTCCAACTCCATCGATGAAGCCCGCGATGGCCACGGCGATACCATCAATGTGACCCGCTGCAAGGACGGCAGCGTGATCGTGGAGGACTTTGGCCGCGGTATGCCCGTGGACTGGAACAACGGCGAGGGCCGCTACAACTGGGAGCTGCTGTTCTGTGAGATGTACGCGGGCGGCAAATACGGTGAGGGCGAGGACAACTACGAGTTCAGCCTGGGACTGAATGGTCTGGGCCTGTGCGCCACCCAGTACGCCTCTGCCTGGATGACCGCCGATATCTACCGCGACGGCTTTCATTACCACCTCGATTTCAAAAGGGGTGAGAATGTGGGCGGCCTGCAGAAGGAGCCCTACAAGGGCCGCCGTACCGGCAGCATCATCCACTGGAAGCCCGATGATGAGGTGTTTACGGACATTGACGTGCCCGGCAGCTACTATAAGGATGTGCTGCGCCGTCAGGCTGTGGTCAACGCGGGACTGACCCTGAACTTTACGGACGAAAAGGAGAAGGACCCCGCCACCGGCAAGCCCTGGAAGGAGAGCTGGTGCTACCAGAACGGCATCGCCGACTATGTGCAGGAGGTGGCAGGAGAGGATACCCTGACCCCGGTGTTCAGCTGTGAAAGCGAGGCCTCCGGCCGTGACCGTGAGGATCAGCCGGATTATAAGGTGCGGATGAGCGCTGCCTTCTGCTTCTCCAATAAGGTGCAGCTGCTGGAATACTATCATAACTCCTCCTGGCTGGAACACGGCGGCAGCCCCGAGCACGCCGTCCGTACGGCTTTTGTCTACCAGATCAACAAATACCTGAAGGACAAGAACCTCTATAAGAAGGGCGAGAGTGCCATCAGCTTCCAGGATGTGCAGGACTGCCTGGTCTACGTCTCGTCCAGCTTCTCCACCCGTACCAGCTACGAGAACCAGACCAAGAAGGCCATCACGAACAAGTTCGTCTCGCAGGCCATGACTGATTTCCTCAAGCATTACCTGGAGGTCTACTTCCTTGAAAAGCCGGAGGAGGCCCAGAAGATCTGCCAGCAGGTGCTGGTGAACAAGCAGAGCCGCGAGCACGCCGAAAAGACCCGCCAGAGCATCAAAAAGACGCTCTCCACCCAGATCGATCTGGCCAACCGGGTGCAAAAGTTCGTGGACTGCCGCACCAAGGATGCTTCCCGCCGGGAACTCTACATTGTGGAGGGCGATTCTGCTATGGGCGCGGTCAAGCAGAGCCGCGACAGTGAATATCAGGCCATCATGCCCATCCGCGGCAAGATCCTGAACTGCCTGAAGGCCGATTATGCCCGCATCTTCAAGTCCGATGTCATCGTGGACCTTATCAAGGTCATGGGCTGCGGCGTGGAACTGGGCGGCAAGCATAACAAGGAACTTGCCACCTTCAACATCGATAACCTGCGCTACAACAAGATCGTCATCTGTACCGATGCTGACGTGGACGGCTACCAGATCCGCACGCTGGTGCTGACCATGCTCTACCGGCTGACCCCCACTCTGATCAACGAGGGCTATGTCTATATCGCGGAATCGCCGTTGTATGAGATCACCACAAAGGATCACACCTATTTTTGCCTACACCGAGCCGGAAAAGGCAGCATTCCTGAAGGAGATCGGCGACAAAAAGTATACCATCCAGCGCTCCAAAGGTCTGGGCGAAAACGACCCCGAGATGATGTGGCTGACCACCATGAACCCCGAGAGCCGCCGCCTGATCAAGGTACTGCCCACGGACGTGGAGGAAACGGCCCGGGTGTTTGACCTGCTGCTGGGAGACAACCTGGCCGGACGCAAGGAGCATATTGCACAGCACGGCGCGGAATATCTGGATGATCTGGATGTGAGCTGACGAGATAAACCCCTCCGTCAATGCTTTGCATTGCCACCTCCCCTAGTAGGGGAGGCCCTGGCGTTGCGGAACGCCCTGCGAGTTCCCCTCTATGCCAAGGGCCCCACTATTAGGGGGGCTGTCGAGCGTATGCGAGACTGAGGGGTTGGATCCGGGATATAGATGCTGATATAGAGGAGCAAAAATGGCAAAACGAACAACCAAAAAAAACGACCAAGCCTGTCCGCCCGCAGCTGGGCGACGGCGTTGAGATCCTGAACGCGGGCAGTGTGCTGGAAGATCCCATCACCAGCACGCTGGAGACCAACTATATGCCCTACGCAATGAGCGTCATCGTCTCCCGCGCCCTGCCCGAGATCGATGGCTTCAAGCCCGCCCACCGCAAGCTGCTGTACACCATGTACGGGATGGGTCTGCTGAAGGGGGCCCGCACCAAGTCGGCCAACATCGTGGGCAGCACCATGCACCTGAACCCCCACGGTGATGCCGCCATCTACGATACCATGGTGCGCATGGGCCGGGGCAACGAGAGCCTGCTGGTGCCCTTTGTGGACAGCAAGGGCAACTTTGGCAAGGCGTACAGCCGGGATATGTCCTGCGCCGCTGCCCGTTATACCGAGGCCAAGCTCGAGGGTGTCTGCGAGGAACTGTTCCGGGACATTGATAAGGAGACCGTGGACTTTGTGCCCAACTACGACGGCACCACCACCGAGCCGACCCTGCTGCCCGTGACCTTCCCCACCATTCTGGCCAACAATACCCTGGGCATTGCGGTCGGTATGGCCTGCAACATCTGCTCCTTCAATCTGGCAGAGCTGTGCGCCACCACCGTGGCCCTGATGAAAGATCCCAAACACGATATCTCCACCACCATGCCCGCCCCGGATTTCGTGGGCGGCGGCCAGATCCTGTACGATGAGGCCCAGATGCGGGAGGTCTATGAGAATGGCCGGGGCAGCATCAAGGTGCGTGCCCGATACAATGTGGTGCCCGGTGAGAATATGCTGGAGATCACGCAGATCCCGCCCACCACCACTGTGGAAGCCATCATGGACAAGATCGCTGAGCTGGTCAAGGCGGGCAAGATCAAAGAGATCAGCGATATGCGGGATGAGACCGACCTGAACGGTCTCAAGCTGACCCTTGACCTCAAGCGCGGCGTGGACCCGGAAAAGCTGATGGCCAAGCTCTACAAGACCACCCCGCTGGAGGACAGCTTCAGCTGCAATTTCAACGTGCTGGTGTCCGGTCAGCCCCGGGTCATGGGCGTGCGGGAGATCCTGCAGGAGTGGACCGCTTTCCGGATGGAGTGTGTCCGCCGCCGCACCTACTACGATCTCCACGGCAAGGAAAAGCGGCTCCACCTGCTCAAGGGCCTTGCCGCCATCCTGCTGGATATCGATAAGGCCATCCATATCATCCGCACCACCGAGGAGGAGACCGAGGTGGTGCCCAACCTGATGATCGGCTTTGGCATCGACGAGGTGCAGGCCGACTATGTGGCTGAGATCAAGCTGCGTCACCTGAACCGGGAGTATATCCTCAAGCGGACGGGTGAGATCGAACAGCTGGAAAAGGACATTGCCGACCTGAACGATATTCTGGCAAAGCCTGCCCGCATCCGCCGCATCATCATCAATGAGCTGAACGATGTGGCTAAAAAGTACGCCCAGCCCCGCCGCAGCGAGATCCTGTATGATCTGCCCGAGGAGGAGAGCGGTGCCGAAGAGGAATCCATCCCGGATTATCCTGTTACCGTGTTCTTTACCCGTGAGGGCTACCTGAAAAAGATCCCGCCCCAGAGCCTGCGCACCGCCGGTGCCCACAAGCTGAAAGAGGGCGATGAGATCATCCATCAGGTGGAGACGCGGAACAACGTGGAGGCCCTCTTCTTTACCGACAAACAGCAGGTGTACAAGGTGCGCCTGAACGAGCTGGAGGACGGCAAGGTGGCCCAGATGGGCATCTACCTGCCGGGTCGTCTGGGAATGGATGAGGGCGAGAACATCCTCGCTATGGTCATCACGGGCGATTACAGCGGCTATGTCCTCTTCTTCTTTGCGGGCGGCAAGTGCGCAAAGATCCCGCTGGCCTCTTACGCCACCAAGCAGAACCGCCGCAAGCTGCTCAAGGCCTACTCCGACAAGGAGCCGCTGGCAAAGCTGCTCTTCCTGCCCGAGGACACGGAGCTGGCCATCCGCACCAGCGCAGGCCGGATGCTGCTGGTCAACACGGCGCAGATCGCTGCCAAGACCACCCGCGACAGCCAGGGCGTTGCTGTTGTGACCCTGAAAAAGACCAGACCATTGCATCTGTCGTCCCGGCGGAAACGCTGGAGCTTGCCAACCCCACCGCTACCGTGTCCGCAGCCTGCCCGCCACCGGCGCTCTCATCCGCGCCGAGGACGAGGGCGAGCAGCTGAGCCTGCTGTAAAGGGCAGCGTGCTCGCCCTCTCCGTCAAATCCTGACGGATTTGCCACCTCTCCCAAAGGGAGAGGCAAGAAGCGTTTCCTCTACGTCCTTGGCTCTCCCTTTGGGAGAGCTGTCACCGCAGGTGACTGAGAGGGCGAGGACGCTGGCGGGGAGCGCCTGAGAGGGTTTGTTTTCACAAAGAACATGATGATATGCAAGAAAGGACGACCCAATGCAAAACATCGACCTGATCTGTATTGGTAAAATGAACGCAAAATATTTTGCCGAGGGCGTGGCAGAGTACCAGAAGCGTCTGGCTGCCTTTGCGGCATTCCGGATCATCGAGCTGCCGGAGGAAAAGATCGAGGAGAAAAATGCCTCCGATGCTGTGGTGAAAAAAGCACTGGAGAAGGAAGGAAAAGCCATCCTCTCCAATGTACGCAAGGGTGCTGCCATCGTTGCCATGTGCATTGAGGGCAGGCAGATCTCCTCCGATGAGCTGGCCCAGTTCCTGGCCGACCGCGCAAACAGCGGGGCAGGGGATGTGGCGTTCGTCATCGGCTCCTCCCACGGCCTGTCCGATGAAGTGAAGAAAGCCGCAGCCCTCAGATTCAGTATGGGCCGCATCACCATGCCCCATCAACTGGCCCGCCTGGTGCTGACCGAACAGATCTACCGGGCCTGTACCATCAATGCCGGTATGAAGTATCATAAGTAAAACTTGCAAAGAGAAACAGAGGACGGAACAGGCAGCCGTCGCCCGGTGTTAGGAGATGCGGGAAACGTCACCCCGCCTGTTTCTCAGAAAGAAAGGGCCGTTGCAGAAATGCAGCGGCCTTTTGCTTTACAAAAATAAGAAAACATGGTAAAGTAGAGGTACGCGGCAGTGGGGAAAGCTGCCCGAAACAACACACACGACACGGCAAGCCAGCCGCGGACGGAAAGGATGTTATTACAATGGAACAGAGCGAAAAGACCCTTGATATGATCGTCAATCTCTGCAAGAACCGTGGTTACGTGTTCCCCGGTTCTGAGATCTATGGCGGTCTTGCCAACAGCTGGGACTACGGTCCCCTGGGCGTTGAGTTCAAGAACAACGTCAAGAAAGCATGGCTGAAGAAGTTTGTCCAGGAGAGCCCCTACAATGTGGGCCTGGATGCCGCCATCATTATGAACCCCCAGACCTGGGTGACCACCGGCCACGTTTCTAGCTTCTCTGACCCCCTGCTGGACTGCCGTGCCTGCAAGGCCCGCCACCGTGCCGATAAGCTGATCGGTGAGGAGCATCCTGAGGTCAATGTGGATGCTATGAGCTTTGATGAGATGGATCAGTTCATCGCCGACCACGAGGACATCGTCTGCCCTGTCTGCGGCAAGCATGACTTTACCCCCATCCGCAAGTTCAACCTGATGTTCAAGACTGCCATCGGTGTTACCGAGGACAGCTCTTCTACCTGCTACCTGCGCCCCGAGACCGCACAGGGCATTTTTGTCAACTTTGCCAACATCCAGCGCACCACCCGCCGCAAGCTGCCCTTTGGTGTCTGCCAGGTGGGCAAGGCCTTCCGCAACGAGATCACCCCGGGCAACTTCACCTTCCGCACCCGTGAGTTCGAGCAGATGGAGTGCGAGTTCTTCTGCAAGCCCGGCACCGATCTGGACTGGTTTGCTTACTGGAAGGACTACTGCGAGAACTGGCTGCTGAGCCTGGGCATCAAGAAGGAGCACCTGCGTCTGCGTGACCATGAGCCTGCAGAGCTGGCCTTCTACAGCCGACGCTACCACCGATATCGAGTACGCCTTCCCGTTCACCGACTAGGGGCGAAGCTGTGGGGCATTGCAGTACCGCAACCAACTACGACCTGACCCGTCATCAGGAGGCCTCCGGCAAGAGCCTGGAGTACTTCGACAGCGAGACCAACGAGCACTACATCCCCTACGTGATCGAGCCCTCTCTGGGCTGCGACCGTGTGGCACTGGCTTTCCTGTGCGAGGCTTACGATGAGGAGCATCTGGTCGATGCCAAGGGCAAGGAAGATGTCCGCACCGTCCTGCGTCTGCATCCGGCTCTGGCTCCCTACAAGTGTGCTGTGCTGCCCCTGAGCAAGAAGCTGGGCGACAAGGCCATGGAGATCCGCAATGAGCTGAGCAAGTACTTCATGGTGGACTACGATGATACCGGTTCCATCGGCAAGCGTTACCGCCGCGAGGATGAGATCGGCACTCCCTACTGCATCACCGTGGACTTCGACACCGTGGGTGACGAGGCCAAGGGTATCGCAGCTGACAACTGCGTCACCGTCCGCGACCGTGATACCATGGAGCAGGTGCGTATGCCCATCTCCGAGCTCAAGAGCTATATCGAGAGCAAGATCGAGTTCTGATCCAAATAAAAACAGCCCCGCCGTTGCAATTTCGGCGGGGCTGTGGTATATTATAGATAAAGAGAGTGCTGTCTGGCAAACGGTCAGTACCTTTCTGGCAAATCAGTTAAAAAATGACCGCCGAGTTGGTAGCTCATGGGGCGGTCATTTTTTTGTGTGTAAAGATTTTCCATGCGATATCGAACACGCCAAAGCCGACGGTTGCAAGCAACGTCAGCAGGGCTAAAGTTTCCAATAGCGTCATAGAGCATCACCCCTTTCGCAGCAGAGCGTCAGGGGCACGCAAAAAATATTCGCCTCCCCGACGCTTGGGCCGGAAAGGTTAGACCGCTTACCGTATGTGGACAGCACTCCCAAGGTTAGTATAGCAGACGTTTCCCCGTTTTTCAACGACGGAAGCGTCTGTTTTCTTTTATCCGATGGACAGAATTGAAAAAAGAGGGTATACTTAGGGCAAAACAACCATGCCGTTTCTTGCGGCAGAAAGGAACCTTTTGTGAAAAACTTTGATGAACTGCTCAAAAAATACGCTGACTTTATCGTCCGGGTGGGCGTGAACCCTCAGCCGGGCCAGACCATGATCATCCGCTGCCCGCTGGAGGCTGCCCCGCTGGCCCGCCTGTGCGTGCGCAGCGGCTTTGAGGCCGGTGCCCGTGATGTTCAGGTGGACTGGAGCGACAATGCCGTATCCCGCACCCGGATGGAGCTGGGCAGCGAGGAAGCCCTGACCGACAGCAAGCCCTACCAGCTGCGCCGCTACCTCGACTACGCAGAGAGCGAGGGCAGTGTCTGCGTGCTGCACCTCATTGCGGATAACCCCGAGGTCTACGCCGGTCTGGATGGTGCCAAGATCAGCCGTGTGAACGCCGCCAACCGGAAATTTATGGCTCCCTGGCGGGAGTACACCATGAACGACAGGGTGCAGTGGTCCATTGCCGCCATGCCCAGCGCCCCCTGGGCAAAGAAGATGTTCCCCGAGCTGGACACGGATGCCGCCATCGAGAAGCTGTGGCAGCTCATCTTTGATGTCTGCCGCGTGACCGGTGGTGACCCCGTCAACGAGTGGAAGGCACATCTGGACCGTCTGACCAGTCTGGGCGAGAAGATGAATGCCCTTGATCTGGAGAGCGTCCACTTTGAGAGCGCCAACGGCACTGACCTGACCGTGGGCCTGGCCGAGAAGGCCAGCTGGGAGAGCGCCGGAAGCAAGAGCGAAAAGGGTGTGTTCTTCCTGCCCAACATCCCCACCGAGGAAGTGTTCACCGCTCCCCACAAGGATAAGGTGAACGGCATCGTCTACGGCACCAAGCCCTATGTGTTCAATGGCCAGCTCATCAAGGGATTCCATGTTACCTTCAAGGATGGCAAGGTCGTTGAGCATGGAGCCGAGGAGGGCGCTGACCTGCTGGGCCGGCTGCTGGATACCGATGAGGGTGCCCGCCCATATCGGCGAGGTGGCACTGGTGCCCGCATCCAGCCCCATCAACCGCAGCGGTGCGCTGTTCTACAGCACCCTGTTTGATGAAAACGCTGCCTGCCACATTGCTTTTGGTGCCAGCTATCCCGGCACAACGGCAAACGGCACCAGCCTGACCAAAGAAGAACTGCTGGCCCGTGGCATGAACCAGTCCACCATCCATGAGGATGTGATGATCGGTGCAGAGGACAGCCATATCACCGGCAAGTGCCGTGACGGCCGTGTGGTGGAACTGTTCCGGAACGGTGTCTGGGTGCTGTAAGGGCAAAATTTCACGAAACCCCTTGCATAATTACCGGAAGTATGCTATATTCTAATAGTACGATATAACTTTTACTGAAACGTGGGCCGCAAGGTCCGCGTTTCTTGTTTGTTTGGAGGTTTTTATGGCGAAGCAGTCTGGCGGAAATACCGCCCAGAGAGTCGAAGCGCTTGTCCGCCCCACCGTGGAGGGCATGGGCCTGCGCCTGTGGGATGTCGTTTTGAAAAGGAGGCCGGACTGGTATCTTCGCGTCCTCATCGACAAGGACGGCACCATGGACACCGATACCTGCGCAGATGTTTCCCACGCACTGGACCCCATCCTGGACGAGGCCGACCCCATCGACCAGAGCTACTATCTGGAAGTGGGCAGCCCCGGCCTGGGCCGCAAGCTGACCCGCCCGGAGCACTACGAGCAGCTCAAGGGCCAGAAGATCCGGGCAAAGCTCATCCGCCCCAACGCCGACGGCGTGCGCGAGCTGGCCGGCATCCTGACCGGCCGCGAGGGCACCACCGTGACCCTGGACACCGACAACGGCCCCGCGGCCTTTGAGGTGAACGCCGCATCCAGCGTGCAGCTGTGCGACGACGAAGATCTGTTTGACTGATCGGATTTATAATAGAGAGTAAATTACAGGAGGAACCCGAAAAATGGCTGCAGCGAACAATGAATTTTTTGAAGCTCTCTCCATGTTGGAGCATGAGCGCGGCATCACCGCAGAGTACCTGATCGAGAAGATCAAGGCTGCCATCGTGATCGCTGTCAAGAAGAACTATGAAGTCGAGGACGACAACGTTCTGGTGGAAATCGACCCCGACAGCGGCAAGTTCAACGTCGCTCTGGTGCAGAACGTTGTCGCCGATGAGGACTGGTACGATGAGCACGCTGAGATCGGCATCACCGAGGCTCAGAAGATCCGCAAGAGCTATGAGGTCGGCGACCGCGTTGTGACCCCCCTCAAGACCAAGGACTTCGGCCGCATTGCTGCCCAGACCGCAAAGCATGTCATCCGTCAGGGCATCCGGGAAGCCGAGCGCAGCCAGCAGCTGAGCGAGATCCAGTCCCGCGCCCATGATATCATCCAGGCCACCGTTACCCGCGTGGACAACGAGAAGGGCATCGTGGCCCTGGACCTGGGCAAGGGCGGCGAGGCCATCCTGCCCCGCAACGAGCAGGTGCCCGGCGAGACCTACACCGAGGGCCAGACCCTGCAGGTCTACGTTGTGGACGTGGTCAGCGGCGAGCGCGGTGCCCGCGTGATGATCAGCCGCACCCACCCGGGCCTGGTCAAGCGCCTGTTCGAGCTGGAAGTGCCCGAGATCTATGACGGCACCGTTGAGGTCAAGGCCATCAGCCGCGAGGCCGGTGCCCGCACCAAGATGGCTGTCTGGAGCAAGGATGCCAACGTCAACCCCGTTTCTGCCTGCATCGGCCCCCACGGCGACCGTGTGGCCGCTGTGGTCGAGAAGCTTGGCGGTGAGAAGATCGATATCGTCAAGTGGAGCGAGGATGTCTCCGAGTTCATCTCCGCTGCCCTGAGCCCCGCCAAGGTGCTCAAGGTCGAGCTGCTGCCCGGCGAGACCCGCTCCTGCCGCGTCACCGTGCCCGACCAGCAGCTGAGCCTGGCCATTGGCAACAAGGGCCAAAACGCCCGCCTGTGCGCCCGCCTGACCGGCTACAACATCGACATCCGCCCCGAGAGCGGCTACTACGGCGAGGACGAGGAGCCCAAGGCTGCCGAGCCCAAGACCGAGGACGCTGAGTAAGAGCGGCTGTGACCGCACCTGAAGGAGGGAAACCGGATGGCACAAAAAAAGATCCCTGCCCGCCAGTGCATCGGCTGCATGACCAGCCGCCCCAAAAAGGAACTGGTGCGGGTGGTGCGCGCCCCCAGCGGCGAGATCAGCATCGACCCCGTGGGCAAGAAGCCGGGCCGCGGCGCTTACCTCTGCCCGGACCCGGCCTGTCTGGCAAAGGCCAAAAAGAAAAAGGCGCTGGAGCGCTGCTTTGAGCAGCCGGTTCCCGCCGAGGTTTACGATGCGCTGGCCGCACAGCTGGCCGACGTGGAAAAGGAGGCCCAGCCGAATGGCGAAGCATAACAATACCCCCGAAAAGCCCAAAATGGCCCCGGAAGAAGCGCTGTTTCAGGCGCTGAGCCTCTGCCGCAAGGCAGGCGCGCTGACCATGGGCTTTGATGCCGTGGAAGATGCCTGCGTCAAGAGCAAGGCATGGCTGGTAATGGTCGCGTCCGATGCCAGCGCCAAGACCGTACAGCGCCTGAACTACGCTGTGGGCGACCTGGTGGACGTGATCTCCATGCCGCTGACCCAGGACCGCCTGGCCGATATCAGCCGCAAGCCTGTGGCTGTTTACGCGGTGACTGACCGCAACCTCGCAAAGCTCTGCTTTGACCGTCTTTCGGACTGCGGGGCAATCAAAAATGAGGAGGATATGAGCGAATGACCGTAAAATATAAAGTGAGCGATTTTGCAAAGGATCTGAATGTTTCTGCAAAGAAGGTCCTGGATGAGCTGGCTGCCATGGGCAGCACCGGCAAGAAGAACAGCTCTACCCTGGAAGAAAACGAGTTGAACTACCTGCTGGAGAAATTCAGCAAGGACAACAGCGTTGCCAGCCTGGACGAGTACCTGAACAGCGCAAAGCAGCCTGCCCAGCCTGAAAAGAAGGCAGAGAAAAAGGCCGAGAAGCCTGCGGAGAAAAAGGCAGAGCCCAAGGCTGCTGAGAAGAAGCCCGAGGCAAAGCCCGCTGCCCCTGCCGCAAAGGCAGAGCAGCCCAAGGCAAACAATAACAATAATAAGCACGGCGAGAAGAAGAACGAGCAGCACAAGAAGCGCGAGGAAAAGACCGTTTCTCTCAGCGAACTGGCTCGTGAGACCGGTGCCAAGGCATCCGCTGCTCCGGCACAGGCTGTGTCCGTGCGCCGCGAGGACAATCAGGTCACCGTGGATACCCGCACTGTGGATATGAACGTGGACCGCTTCGATGCCCGTTACGATGATCTGGCTTCCACCAAGAACACCGAGAACCGCCGCAAGCCCACCCCGCAGGGCAACAAGCAAAAGTTCACCCAGCGCGGTCAGCGCCAGCGCCAGCAGTTCCAGAAGGGCAAGCGCGAGACCGAGTTCGAGCGCCTGCAGCGCATCCAGCTGGAAAAGGCCCGCAACGCACAGCTGAAGGTGATGATCCCCGATGAGATCACCGTCGGTGAGCTGGCTGCCCGCCTGAAGCAGCAGGCCGGCAAGGTCATTGCCAAGTTCATGCAGATGGGTGAGATGCACGCCATCAACGATGTGATCGATTTCGATACCGCATCCCTGCTGGCTGAGGAGTTCCACGCAAAGGTCGAGCACGAGGTGCATGTGACCATCGAGGAGCGCCTGTTTACCCAGGAGGAGGATTCCGCCGAGGATCTGGTGGAGCGTCCCCCGTTGTCTGTGTCATGGGCCACGTTGACCACGGCAAGACCAGTATCCTGGATGCCATCCGCAAGACCAATGTCACCGCAGGCGAGGCTGGCGGCATCACCCAGGCCATTGGTGCATATCAGGTCAAGATCAACGACAGCCTGATCACCTTCCTGGATACGCCGGGCCACGAGGCATTCACCTCCATGCGTGCCCGCGGTGCCAACATGACCGATATCGCTGTTCTGGTCGTTGCCGCCGATGACGGCATCATGCCCCAGACCGTGGAGTCCATCAACCACGCCAAGGCTGCCAATGTCAAGATCATCGTGGCCATGAACAAGATGGATAAGCCCACTGCAAACCCCGAGCGCGTGATGGAAGGCCTGACCAAGTACGGCATCATCACCGAGGACTGGGGCGGCGATGTGGCCTGCATCCCCGTTTCCGCACTGACCGGCATGGGCATCAGCGACCTGCTGGAGCGGATCGCGCTGGAGGCCGAGGTCATGGAGCTCAAGGCCAACCCCAACCGCCGCGCCAAGGGTGCTGTTGTTGAGGCCCGTCTGGACAAGGGCCAGGGCCCCATCGCCACCATTCTGGTGCAGAACGGCACCCTGCATGCCGGTGATGTCATCATTGCCGGTACCGCTGTGGGCCGTGTGCGTACCATGCGCAGCGACAAGGGCATGCTGCTGAACGATGCAGGCCCCTCCACCCCCGTGGAGATCACCGGCCTGACCGCTGTGCCCGAGGCAGGCGACCTGTTCGAGGCCGTTGCCGACGAGCGTCTGGCCCGTGAGCTGGCAGAGCAGCGCATTGCCGCTGCCAAGGAAAAGCAGTTCTCCTCCTTCCAGAAGGTCACTCTGGATAACCTGTTCAGCCAGATGGCACAGAACGATATGAAGGAGCTGGCCATTGTCGTCAAGGCTGATGTGCAGGGCTCCGCCGAGGCCGTCAAGCAGAGCCTGGAGAAGATTTCCAATGATGAGGTGCGCGTCCGCGTCATCCACGCCGGTGTCGGTGCCATCAGCAAGTCCGACGTTGACCTGGCCGATGCCTCCAACGCCATCATCATCGGCTTCAATGTCCGCCCCGACAACGTGGCCAAGGAAGAAGCCGCTGCCACCAAGGTCGAGATGCGGATGTACCGTGTCATCTACGATGCCATCAACGATGTCACCGACGCTATGAAGGGTATGCTGGCTCCCAAGTTCCGCGAGGTGGCTCTGGGCGAGCTGCAGGTCCGTCAGGTCTACAAGATCAGCAACGTGGGCACCGTTGCAGGCTGCCGCGTGACCAGCGGCAAGATCACCCGCGACAGCAAGGTGCGCGTTGTCCGTGACGGCATCGTCATCACGGAGGACGAGATCGCATCTCTGAAACGCTTCAAGGATGATGCCAAGGAAGTGGCCGAGGGCTACGAGTGCGGCGTTACGCTGGCAAAGTTTGCCGATGTCAAGGAAGGCGACGTATACGAGGCCTTCAAGATGGAAGAGTACCGCGACTAAGATTTTTTTGAGGATTTCTCTGGCACCGGCAACGATGCCAGAGAAGTTTGTTTAAAGGAGAAACCGAATGTCTCAGAAAAATATGGGCCGTCTGGCGCAGGATATGAAGCGCGAGATCATTGCCATCATCGGGCGTCTGAAGGACCCGCGGCTGGAGGGCGGCCTGCTGACCGTCACCCGTCTGGATGTGACACCTGACCTGGATGTGGCCAAGGTGTATGTGAGCGTGATGGGCCGCGCGGACGGCCCCAAGCCCGCCATCGAGGCGCTGAACCGCGCCGCCGGTCATGTGCGCACCGAAGTGAGCAAGAAGATGCACATCCGCAAAGCACCCCGGTTCATCTTTGTGGAGGACGACGGTGCCGCCTACGCAGCCCACATCAATGAGCTGCTGCGCAGCCTGAACGTCAGCGGTGAGGCCGAGGCACAGCCCGAAGCCGGGGAGACCGAGGAGTAAAACACACTTTACAGCCTTGCGGAAAGGATGGAACATCGGATGACGGAACCGTTGAGTGTGCAGCAGATGGCCCAGCGCCTGAAGTCTGCCGACAACATTTTGATCCTGTGCCACAAAAACCCGGACGGTGATACCGTCGGCTGCGGCAGCGCCCTGTATTATGCCCTGAAAGCTCTGGACAAGAATGCAGCGGTGCTCTGCTCCGACACGATCCCGGCCCGCTATGCCTTTACCAATGCGCACCTGTTCAAGGGCGAGTTCGAGCCGGAAATGGTGGTTGCCGTGGACGTGGCCGGGCTGCAGCTGTTTGGCGAGGGCAACGGCGTGCCCCGCTACAGCCGCCATGTCGATCTGTGCATCGACCACCACGCGGGCAACAGCGGCTATGCCGACTTTACCCTGCTGGACAGCACCGCGGCCGCAGCCGCAGAGCTGATGTACCGGGTCAT
>ENA-OQKK01000129-OQKK01000129.1-human-gut-metagenome-genome-assembly--contig:-NODE-129-length-27150-cov-4.053843_pt1 | contig 27150 bp, 21 predicted proteins | sample MGYA00242648_ERZ504797 | MGnify/ENA primary metagenome ERZ504797 (study PRJEB26092, sample SAMD00036412) | human gut metagenome | host: Homo sapiens | study: EMG produced TPA metagenomics assembly of... | reverse complement strand
GTACGCATGCTTTCACTATGAGCTTGATGGTAAAGAATATATGGATGATTTAGGACAGTCCATGCCACTGCCGGATTTCTACAAGGCAATGGAGGCAGGTGCCATGACAAAGACCTCGCAGATCAATCAGGAGGAGTACATGGAGTACTTCAGACAGTTTCTGGATGAGGGATATGATGTGCTTCACTGTACACTAAGCTCCGGTATATCAGGTACAGTCAACTCGGCAAGGCTTGCAAAGGAGGCTCTCGAGGAGGAATACCCTGACAGAAAGATATATGTGATTGATTCGCTGGCAGCATCGTCAGGCTTTGGTCTTTTGATGGATAAGCTCGCTGACCTTAGGGATAGCGGCATGGATATTGATACACTGGCTGATTGGACCATGGAGCACAGACTTGAGGTGAATCACTGGTTCTTCTCATCAGACCTTACATTTTTTATCAGGGGCGGGCGTATCTCAAAGACCGCGGGATTCGTGGGAAATGTGCTGAATATCTGTCCTTTCATGAATGTGAGCAATGAGGGAAAGCTTATTGTGCGTGAGAAAATCCGCACCAAAAAGAAGGCAATAAAGGAGATGCTTGTGAAGATGCAGGCACTCTGCAAGGATGGTGCCGATTATTCGGATAAGGTCTATATATCAAATTCTGCATGCTATGAGGATGCTAAAGCCGTAGCTGATCTGATTGAGGCTGCCTTCCCTAAGATGAAGGGCAAAGTAGAGATAAATGATATCGGTACGACTATAGGAAGCCACACCGGTCCGGGAACAGTTGCATTGTTTTTCTGGGGTAATAAGAGAGAGGATTAGCCGGATATTTTAGCCTAAATATCTGATTAGAATAATCAAAATCAATAAAGTTGATTATATTTTTATAAAAAGTTAAATTACATCAACCAAAGTGATTAAATATAATCATTCCAATAACTGCGCTTATGTGTTACAATTATATCAGTTCAAACGAAAAGAGGTTTTAAGATGAAAGGATATGAAAAATACGAGCGCAGTTATTTTCTGCCTCCTGAATGCACTTATGACTGGGTTAAGAAGGATTATATAGATAAAGCACCACTGTGGTGTTCGGTTGATTTACGTGATGGCAACCAGGCTCTTATAGAGCCGATGAGCCTTGAGGAGAAGCTTGACTTCTTTAAGATGCTTGTAGATATAGGCTTTAAGGAAATCGAGGTAGGTTTCCCGGCAGCCTCTGAGACAGAGTTCAATTTTACAAGAGCTCTTATTGAGAGGGATATGATTCCGGATGATGTCACTATACATGTGCTGACACAGGCCAGAGAGCATATCATCAAGAAGACCTTCAAGGCACTTGAGGGAGCACCGAGAGCGGTTGTACATCTGTACAATTCCACATCTGTTGCACAGCGTGAGCAGGTGTTTAAGAAGTCAAAGGAAGAGATAAAGCAGCTTGCGGTTGACGGCGCCATCTTACTCAGAGACCTTGCGGCTGCGACTGACGGTAATTTCCGCTTCCAGTATTCACCGGAGAGCTTTTCGGGCACTGAGGTGGATTATGCGGTTGATGTGTGCAACGCAGTGCTTGATGTATGGCAGCCAAAGGCTGATAACAAGGCCATTATCAATATCCCTACCACAGTAGAGAATGCTATGCCACATGTTTTTGCCACACAGATAGAGTATATCGACAAGCATCTTAAGTACAGAGACGGAGTAGTGCTGTGCTTACATCCTCATAATGACAGAGGCTGCGGTGTTGCCACATCAGAGCTTGGCGTGCTTGCAGGAGCTGAGGAGATAGAGGGTACACTGTTTGGAAACGGTGAGAGAACAGGAAATGTCGATATCGTGACACTTGCTATGAATCTCTACTCACACGGAGTGGATCCGCAGCTTGATTTTTCAAATCTGCCTGAGATCAGGGAGAAGTATGAGACATATACCAGAATGAAGGTAGGCGAGAGACAGCCATATGCGGGAGACCTCGTATTCTCTGCATTTTCAGGCTCTCATCAGGATGCTATTTCAAAGGGCATGGCATGGAGAGAGGAAAAGAAGCTTGATAAGTGGACAGTTCCATATCTGCCTATAGATCCAAAGGATGTCGGCAGGACATACGAGGCTGATGTTATCCGTATCAACAGCCAGTCAGGAAAGGGCGGAGTGGCTTATATCCTTAAGCAGAGCTTCGGTATCAATGTGCCACAGCAGATGAGAGAGCAGGTCGGATACATGGTCAAGCAGGTATCTGACGAGGAGCACAAGGAGCTTTCACCTGATTGGGTACACAGCATCTTTACAGACAATTATGTGGATTTCCATCCATATTTTACTATACCGGAGTGCCACTTTAAGCAGGTGAACGGTATTTTCGCAGAGGCAGTTATTTTGCACAATGACAGCACCAGAAAGGTAGATGCCAACGGAAACGGCCGTCTCGATGCAGTCAGCAATATAATAAAGCAGTATTTTGACATCAGCTTTGAGCTTACCGTATACGAGGAGCATGCGCTTTCACACGGCTCTTCATCAAAGGCTATGGCATACGTGGGTATCACAGTTGACGGCAAGATGTTCTGGGGCGCAGGTGTGGATGAGGATATCATCAAGGCATCAATCGGAGCTCTTGTTGTTGCGGTAAACCATTACCTTGCCACAAAGGCTGACAGCCATGTGAAGGATGAGCGTTATATCGCCATGCTTAACTTCATCCAGGCCAACTACAAGACGGTATCGCTTGCAGATATGGCTGCACAGTTCAATCTGACAGAGCCTTATATCTCAAAGTACATAAAGGAGAAGTCAGGCAAGACCTTCGGAGAGCTGGTCACCAATGCCAAGATGAAAAAGGCACGCACACTGCTTAGAAACAGCATTACAACTGTTGAGAATATCGCAATCGAGGCAGGATATCAGAATGTGGAGCATTTTAACAGACAGTTCAAGAAACTGTATGGAATGACACCGCTTGAGTACAGAAATTCAAGCACAAAATAAGCGGATACAGCATTTTAATATAACCGGATCAATATGCCAAATGACAATTCATTCAGCTGTATTGGTCCGGTTTGCTTTTTATTACTGCACTTTTTATGTAAAAATCTGCATTAAAATTGTATAAAAATGGGAACAATGGGCTATTGATTGTATTTTATCAAGTAATTTGTTGTTTTTTACAACGGATTATATGTACAATGCGGGTATAATATAAATAAAAGATAATTATTCAGAACTACTGATAACAAAGCAGATATTGAGAATTTGTGTTTGGGATGAATAGTTATAATAAAAAGCAACTATTTGAATTATAGTTTAAGAAAGAGAGGAACGTACATGAGCAATAAAACTAGCGCAGTTGTTAAGACAAACCCAAGAAAGGCTGTAATGATCGGATGTGGATTCGTTGGTTCGGCATCAGTTTTTGCACTTATGCAGAGCGGTCTTTTTTCTGAGATAGTTCTCATTGACGCTGATAAGGACAAGGCTGAGGGAGAGGCGATGGATATAAGCCACGGTATTCCTTTTGCCAGACCTATGAAGATATATGCAGGCGGTTATGATGATGTGGCAGATGCTGCTATCATTGTTGTTTCTGCAGGTGCAGGCCAAAAGCCGGGCGAGACAAGACTTGATCTGGTAAATAAAAAATGTTGCAATCTTCAAGAGCATCATTCCGGAGATTGCAAAGAGAAATTTCGGTGGAATCTTACTTATCGTTGCAAACCCTGTAGATATTTTAACACAGGTGGCACAGAAGCTTTCAGGACTTCCTGAGGAGCGTGTCATCGGTTCAGGTACCGTGCTTGACAGTGCAAGACTTAAGTACGCGCTTGGAGAGCATCTTGAGGTGGACAGCCGAAGCGTACATGCATTTATAGTAGGTGAGCATGGAGACAGTGAGGTGGTTGCATGGTCATCAGCCAATGTTTCCGGAGTGGAGCTTCACAAGATGTGCGAGATGAGAGGTCACTACAAGCATAAGGAGAATACAGAGGAAATCGCTGACAAAACGTAAAGAACAGTGCTTTATGAGATAAATCAACCGAAAGCATCGCGAACATATTATGGTATCGCTATGTCAGTCAGACGTATCTGCGAGGTAATCATGCGTGATGAGAAGTCTATTCTTCCTGTTTCACACATGATGCATGGACAGTACGGCATCGACGGTGTGGTTCTCTCAATGCCTGCAATCGTTGGAGCAAACGGAGTGGAGAGTGATATCCCAATCGAGTTAAACGGTGAGGAAGCTTTAAAGCTCAAGGAGTCTGCTGATGCACTTAAGAGCATACTTGACGGGCTTGAGCTGTAAATATCAGGCTCTTAATATTAATTTTGTAATATTAAACTTATATAAAATACTATAAATTCAGTAGGGTTTGGGGTATAATGATAACTGTCGGGCTGCATATATTATGTGCTCGGCGGTTATTTGATTTTATGGCAGATAATTATTTAGAATTACCGGGAAAAAGGAGTATATATAATGAGCGAAAGAAAACAAATCCATCAGGAGTTTCTGACAGGCGAAAGAGCCCTGTTTGCAAGCAACGACCTGGATATATATGACACAATTTTTGATGACGGAGAGTCACCTCTTAAGGAGAGCCATGGCATTAGCCTGACAGGCTGTTTTTTTAGATGGAAATATCCGCTATGGTACTGTAGTGACATAGCTGTAAAGGACTGTACATGGTTTGACATGGCGCGTGCTGGTGTCTGGTATACTGACAATATCTCTGTCACTGATTCAATAGTTGAGGCACCAAAGAACTTCAGGCGCTGCAATAACCTAAAGCTTAAAAATGTGACATTTCCAAATGCCCAGGAGACTCTCTGGAGCTGTGATCATGTCGATATCGAGAATGTCTCGGCAAAGGGAGATTATTTTGGCATGAATACAAATAATCTTATCATGAAGAATTTCCAGCTGGTCGGCAACTATTCGTTTGACGGCTCAAGAAATGTAGAGGTGCACGATTCAAAGCTTATCTCAAAGGATGCCTTCTGGAATACGGAAAATGTCACAGTCTATGATTCATTTATTACAGGTGAATACCTTGGCTGGAACGCAAAGAATCTGACACTTATAAACTGCACAATCGAAAGCTTACAGGGGCTTTGCTACATCGACAACCTCGTTATGAAAAACTGTAAGCTCATAAACACTACATTGGCATTTGAGTATTCTTCGGTAGATGCAGAGATTTGCAGTAAGGTGGACAGTGTTTTAAATCCGACAAGCGGAGTGATAAGGGCAAAAGAGATTGGCACACTGACTATCGAAAAGGACAGAGTTGACCCATCAAAGACTAAGATAATATGTGAGGGAAAATAATCTATGTATGATTTTGATACCGTTGTAGACAGAAGAAATACAGGCTCACTAAAGTGGGATGTGGCAGAAAATGAGCTCCCGATGTGGGTAGCAGATATGGATTTTAAGACAGCTCCACAGATAATAGATGCAATATCAGAGCGTGTTTCTCACGGAGTGTTTGGCTATTCCATCATTCCGGATGAGTGGAATGATGCGTATATTTCGTGGTGGGACAGACGCCATGGGCTTAAAATCGAAAGAGACAGCCTGATTTTTTGCACAGGGGTCGTACCGGCCATATCATCTACAGTGCGAAAGCTCACAACACCCGGTGAGAATGTGCTTATCATGACGCCGGTATACAATATATTTTTTAATTCCATATTTAATAACGGCGTAAATGTGCAGGAAAGCCCGCTTGGATACGAAAACGGCAGATATTTTGTGGACTATGACAGGTTGGAGCATGACCTTTCCAATCCACAGACCTCGCTTATGATATTTTGCAACCCTCACAATCCGTGCGGTATCATCTGGACAAAGGATGAGCTTGCGAAAATAGGTGCACTCTGCAGGAAGTACAATGTGACGGTCATATCAGACGAGATACACTGCGACATCACAGCACCGGGAAAATCATACGTGCCGTTTGCGGCAGCATCAGAGGACTGCGCCGATATAAGCATCACCTGTATTGCTCCGACCAAGTGCTTTAATATGGCAGGCTTACAGACTGCGGCAGTGATGGTGCCAAATAAATTTTTGCGCCATAAAGTATGGCGCGCATTAAATACAGACGAGGTGGCGGAGCCAAACGCATTTGCCATCACGGCAGCAGTTGCAGCATTCACAAAGGGTGAGCCGTGGCTTGAGGAGCTCAGAAAATATCTCTGGGAAAACCGCAAAACAGTCTGCAGCTTCATGGCAGAAAACCTGCCGCAGATACATGTAGTGGATGCCGATGCGACATACCTCATGTGGCTTGACTGCAGTGCACTCACAGATGATTCTGTGGCATTTACGCAGATGATTCGCGAAAAGACAGGCCTTTATCTGTCGGAGGGAGCTGAGTTTGGAGGCAATGGCCGTTACTTTGTGCGATTGAATATCGCATGCCCCGGTTCTGTGCTTATGGAAGGGCTTGACAGGCTAAAGAGAGCCCTCGCATAAGCTAAATAGTTACCTTTTTTATAGAATAAATAAGACCGGTGATCGGCCGGTCTTATCTGGTATAATTAAACATTTATGGCATACAAGATTTAGAAATATATCATGCATACGTTTGTTTTCTGATTCGATAGTTAGTATACACTAACATAAATTAGAAGTCAATAACAAATATGGGATTTTGATATTTTTTTGGATTTTTATAAATCACGTACAAATCAAAAGAAAAGTTTTGCAAACAATAAAATGTATGTTATAATAATATAACTGAATTAAAACGAACGAAAATAAACTCACGGGGGTATTCGAAATGCGAAACAATGAATCATCAGAAAACTATTTAGAGACCATACTTATTCTCAGCAAGAAGCTTCCTGTGGTACGCTCAGTTGATATAGCAAATGAGCTTGGATTTAAGAAATCCAGCGTGAGTATAGCCATGAAAAACCTTAGAGAGAAGAACAATATCACAGTTAGTGATGCAGGATTTATCACACTCACAGATTCAGGAAGACAGATAGCAGAGATGATATACGAAAGACATGAGCTTTTGTCAGAGTGTCTTGAGAAGCTTGGTGTTGATAAGGAGATTGCAGCAGAGGACGCATGCCGTATAGAGCATGTCATCAGTCCTGAGAGCTTTGAAGCAATCAAGAAGCATATACATAAGAGCTGATATATGAAACCAGTACCGCATGGTACTGGTTTTTTAGTGTATCGTTTTTCTTGTATATATGAGAAAAATCATCTATAATAGTGAAGCTGTAATCGGCGACATAAAATCTGAAAGGGGAAAAGATGAAACAGATATTAAAATATTTGAAGGAGTACAAAAAGGAATGCATCTGTGCTCCGTTATTTAAGCTGCTGGAAGCATCCTTTGAGCTTATAGTACCGCTTGTCATGGCGGCAATCATTGATAACGGAATTACGGCTTCGGACAAGCCATATATATGGAAGATGGGAGGTGTGCTGGTGCTGCTTGCGGCAGTTGGTCTGGTAAGCTCGGTCACAGCGCAGTATTTTGCGGCAAAGGCAGCAGTCGGTTTTTCCACAAAGCTTCGCCATATATTGTTTGAAAAGATAGAGTCACTGTCATTCTCAAAGATGGATACAGTGGGCACATCGACACTTATCACGAGGATGACAAGCGATATAAACCAGGTGCAGTCAGGAGTCAATCTGGTACTTCGACTCTTCCTTCGCTCGCCATTTATTGTATTCGGAGCTATGGCGATGGCTTTTACAGTAAATGTAAGAGCGGCAATGGTTTTTGTAGTTACTATACCTCTGCTTTCAATAGTGGTATTCTCAGTTATGGCTGCAAGCCTTCCGCTTTACAAAAAGGTGCAGAGCTCTCTTGACACAGTGCTTTCACACACCAGGGAGAATTTAGAGGGAACCAGGGTTATAAGAGCTTTCAATAAGCAAAATGATGAGATTGACAGCTTCAACAGGGACAACGAGTTTTTAACCAATATGCAGCAGGTTGTAGGACGAATCTCAGCACTCACCAATCCTCTGACCTTTATCATTATAAATATCGCAACAATCGCTGTTATCGTATCAGGCGGCAAGCAGGTATACGCAGGAATCCTCACACAGGGTGAGGTTGTGGCACTTGTAAACTACATGTCACAGATACTTGTCGAGCTGATAAAGCTTGCAAACCTCATCGTACAGGTGACAAAGGCAGTGGCGTGCGGTAATCGTATATCGGATGTGCTTTCTATTCCATCAAAGCTTCCTGAGAAAAATCCTAAGCTCATTGGTGCAAAGGATGGCGCACCTGAGGTTGAGTTTGACCATGTCTGCATGACCTATGAGGGAGCGGCCGATGAGACACTCACAGATATAAGCTTTACAGTGCAAAAGGGGCAGACAATCGGAATCATCGGTGGTACAGGTTCAGGAAAATCTAGCCTTGTAAACCTTATCCCGAGGTTTTATGATGCCACAAAGGGTACTATAAGGATTCAGGGAAATGATATAAATGACTACGATGCAGTGCAGCTTCGAGACAAAATCGGTGTTGTAATGCAAAAGGCAGTGCTTTTTGCAGGAACGATAGCCGACAACCTGCGCTGGGGCAAAAATGATGCCACAGAGGAGGAAATGTGGAAGGCGCTCGATATAGCACAGGCGACAGAGGTTGTAAAGGGCAAAGAGGGAGGCCTTGACTACATGATAGAGCAGGGCGGCAAGAACTTATCAGGCGGTCAGAAGCAGCGTCTTACAATTGCCAGAGCGGTTGTAAAGGATCCTGACATACTGATACTTGACGACAGTGCATCGGCACTTGATTTTGCTACAGATGCGAGTCTTCGCGCGGCATTAAAGGGCATGCATGGTGACAAGACAATATTTATCGTGTCACAGCGTACCTCATCTATCCAGTTTGCGGACAATATCATAGTGCTCGACGACGGACAGATGGTTGGCTTCGGACCTCATGAAAAGCTGCTTGAGACATGCGAGACCTACAAGAGATATATGATTCACAGTTTAAAAAAGAGTACGGATATGACCAGACAAAAGGAGGTGTAGAGTATGGCTATGGATAATGCGAAGATGAATAAAGCAGGCACAATCCGCAAGGTATTAAGCTACATGAAGAGATATATTCCTTTGCTTGTAATTTCACTTGCCCTGTCTGTTGTTACAGTGGCGCTTACACTCATTTTCCAATCCTCACAGGACGCGCAATTGATTTGATCGTAGGAAAAGGAAAGGTTGATTTTACGGCTATGACAGCCATCCTCAAAAGAGCAGCAATAATAGTCGTCATAGCGGCAGCAGCCCAGTGGCTTACAAATATCTGCAACAACAGGATGACCTACAACATAGTGAGGGATATAAGGCGTGATGCATTTTTAAACATTGAAAAAATGCCACTTTCCTATATTGACAGCCACTCACACGGTGATATGGTCAGCCGTATCATCGCCGATGTAGATACATTTTCAGAGGGACTTTTGATGGGCTTCACACAGCTCTTTACAGGAATCGCAACAATAGCAGGTACGCTTATTTTCATGCTCACAATAGATGTGAAGATATCATGTATTGTAGTGCTCATCACACCTTTGTCACTTTTTGTGGCAAGCTTTATCACTAAAAAGACTTATTCCATGTTCCAGCTACAGACAAGAACAAGGGGAGAGCAGACATCACTCATCGATGAGATAGTAGGAAATGAAAAGGTCGTACAGGCCTTCAACCATGAGGATGAAGCGCTTGAACAGTTTGACGAGATAAATGACAGATTACAGAAATGCTCACTGAGGGCAACATTTTTCTCAAGTCTTACAAATCCGTGTACACGCTTTGTCAACAGTCTTGTGTATGCCGGAGTCGGAATTTTTGGTGCCATGAGTGCACTCACTGGCGGAATCACAGTAGGACAGCTTTCATGCTTCTTATCATACGCCAACCAGTACACCAAGCCGTTCAACGAGATATCGGGTGTCATCACAGAGCTTCAGAATGCACTTGCCTGTGCTGCTCGTATCTTCGAGCTGATTGAGGAGAAAAAGGAGATACCGGATGCTTCGGATGCGGTAATACTTGAAGAGGCTGACGGACGTGTGGACATAGAGGATGTTTATTTCTCATATGTGCCGGATAAAAAGCTTATCGAGGATTTCAATCTCCATGTAAAGCCTGGACAGCGCGTGGCTATCGTAGGTCCGACAGGCTGTGGAAAGACGACTATTATCAATCTGCTTATGAGATTTTATGATGTAAACAGTGGAACAATTAAGGTGAGCGGACATGATATCAGAAAAATCACGCGCGAGAGTCTTCGTGACAACTATGGTATGGTGCTTCAGGAGACATGGCTCAAGAAGGGCACAATCCGTGACAATATCATAATGGGAAAGCCTGATGCCACAGATGAGGAAATCATTGCAGCAGCAAAGGCATCCCATGCCCACAGCTTTATCAGACGTCTGCCGAAGGGCTATGACACTGAAATCGGTGAGGACGGCGGCAGCCTGTCACAGGGACAGAAGCAGCTATTATGCATCACAAGAGTCATGCTCTGCTTACCGCCTATGCTGATATTGGATGAGGCTACATCATCGATTGATACACGTACAGAGATTAAGATTCAAAAAGCGTTCCTTACCATGATGAAGGGCAGGACAAGCTTTATAGTGGCTCATCGTCTGTCTACCATCAGGGAAGCTGATATTATCCTTGTTATGAAAGACGGAAAGATTATAGAGCAGGGCAATCATGAGAGTCTGCTTGCAGCCAATGGATTTTATGCAAATCTCTACAATAGCCAGTTTGCATAGCATAGGGCAGTCACTCCGGCGACTTACGCCCCTTACGCTGTGGCTGAAATGGGGGAGGATGTATGCGCTCCCGCGGTATGTGGGGCCGGTGTCTGGTATGCTGTGGGAAGATACAATATAAGGGAAAGTATAAATTGGAAATTTATTTGTAATATACTTAGTATTTTGAGGGAAGGCGACCGGCGCACGGGGAATTTGCCCCCGGCAGAGGTGCTCCCGAAAGAGCGACTAGCGCAGCGGCTTAGATACTGTAGAATTATGCCCATGAAACGCAGAAATGCCCCGGCATGGACGCCGGGGCAAGGAGAAACCGCGCCATGGACGGCGCGTTTCGACGGTTTCGTCAAGCCTAGAAAATCTAAAAAGCATAATTCGTACAGTACCTTAGCTGCGTAGCGTTAGCTCGTCGGGAGCGCCTCTGCCGGGGGCAAATTCCCCGTGCGCCGGTCGTCTTCCCGTATTATTGAAAAATACCAAGCAATCCACATCTATTGCGCAGCATCAGGAGCTACATACGAGTATGCATTGGACATCTTTGCAGCATTGTTTGTCAGAGTGACAGCCTCTCTGTAGTAGGCAACAACAGGAGTGCCCTTATCCACAGCGTTGAACAGCTGCTCTGCAAAAGCAGGCGGCACATTGATACATCCGTGTGAGCCTGAGGTTTTGTAAATTGTTCCTCCGAAGGTATTACGCCAGCTGGCATCATGGATACCTATATTGTAGGCAAATGGCATGAAATAGCTGACAGGAGAAGAGTATCCCTCGCCGACAAGAGTAGCATTTCTCTGCTTGTAAACAATCTTGTATACACCATCTACGGAACCATTCTGACGGGCGAGATTACCTGATACGAAATCAGACTCCATCTGGAGAGCACCATCCTTGTAATACCACATGTGCTGCTTTGTGTAGTCAATCTCTATGTATGTATTACCTATGTCGTCAGCGCCTCGGTAGAGTGCTGTCTGCTCGTAAACAGGCTCTCTTTCCACTGGCTTGCCTCCCTCTAAATCTGAAAGGAGCTGGGCTTTCTCATTTTTCTTGCTGACTACCCATCCGTAGTCTCCACCACCTATTTCAATAGTGTCACCGGACGATGTTTTGAACGAGCGCTTGCGTCCGAAGGTGTTATACTTGGAAGCAAGCTGCTGGACATATTTAGTGACCTTGGCATCATCTATGCTCACGCTGCCGTCATCTGAGATGCTTAGCATATCAAGGATTTTGGCTGAGTCAAGCTTCTCGTCGGCACCTTCAATTTTGTAAGTGACGGTTGAAGCAGTGTATTTGTCGAGGGCTTCTTTTTCATTTTTGATAGTATCACTGTTTTTTGTGATTTTTGGAGCTTCATAACAGTCATCACTTAAGGTAAGCTTTGGGAGCTCGTTGTCCAGGGCGTCCTTTACTTCGGCAAGGATGCTGTCATATATCGGTTTGCAGCCATTTTTCTCTTCAATCACATCGTATTTGCCGTCTTTTATCTCGATGTGGGCATCCTCCGGATTTTCAATGTAGTCATCACTGAAAATATCAAGAGCCTTGAGCTTTTCAGCCAAAGTGGCATCGTCATATTTGGACGAACCCTTTAGAGTATAGTTTTGAGCTTTGAAGAGACTGACAGGCCATGTAAAAGCATTCTGGCTTTTTAGGATTTGCTCCTCGTCACCGTTTGAGACATATTCATAGGAAAAATCAGGTCCCTTAAGTGAAAAGCTGTTGCCTTTTCTATCAGTGATTGTGAGCAGATAGTCGCGGCTTAGGGCTGTATTTTTTTCTAATGCCTCTTTTGCAGTTTTCCCTGCGTATTTTACAGAGTTAATCTTTGTGTTGAACAGATAGTGGCTGCTAAAATAAAAGGCAAAGCCAAGATAAACAGCCAAAAGCACACCAAGCACAACGGCGCAGGTTATAAGCACTTTTTTCTTCATGTAAATCGACCTCCTTGGAGATATGCTGTTGCTGCCCACACCGGGGTGTAGACAGCAGCTAAAATCAGTTACATTTGTGAAGATGTGACACATCCATATAGTCAGGCAGACCATTCTTGTAGGCTACAGCGGTTTCTCCCTGAATAAGTGGCTTTAAGTATTCGATAAGTTCAGGTTTCACATCATTGCCAGCATCATTGATCCACTCTCTTGGCACAGACTTGGCCTCGTTTGCGATATCCTTGATAGCAGAATATGTGTATTCCACCTGATAAGGATTATTTGAGATGCGCTTTAAGCATACCATTGATGCGGTCACACCCTCTGCTGCAATAGTGACACCCTTTTTACCCTGAGCAAAAGATTCCTCGATATCGGTTAATGATGCAAGGTGTGAGGCACAGCGCTGGAGCACATTTACCTCTACAGAGCGCACCTTGACACCGATGTTTTCCTTTACGATGAACTCAAGAGCTTTTCCGGCACCGCTTAGCTGCTGGTGTCCGAACTGGTCACATGCGGCCTTTGATGATGTAATGTATGAGCCGTCTGCGTCATGTATTCCTTCGGATACGGCAACTATTACATTGTTAGTGTGCGTAAGGGCTTCTTTTATATCGGCAACAAATTTGTCCTTGTCAAAATCCACCTCAGGCAGATAGATAAACTGAGGCGCTGTATTGTAATCATTACGAGCGAGAGCGGAAGCGGCAGTGAGCCATCCTGCGTCACGACCCATGATTTCAACGATTGTCACACTCTTAACAGCATAAATAAAGGTGTCGTGGGCTATCTCAAGCATGCTTGATGCGATGTATTTGGCGGCAGAGCCAAAGCCCGGAGTGTGGTCTGTCATGCACAGGTCATTGTCGATGGTCTTTGGAATTCCTACAATTTTCACATCACTGTTGATTTTTTTTGCATAATCGGATAACTTTAATACGGTATCCATCGAATCATTTCCGCCGATGTAAAAGAAAGCTTTTATAGAAAGCTTATCGAACTGGTGGAAGATGTATACATATGGTGAATCATCATCCTTGTAATCAGGTAGCTTGTGGCGGCATGATCCAAGATACATGGCAGGTGTGGTCTTAAGCTTTTCAAGATTAGCATCATCTGCAAAAATATCTGATAGATTGAGATAATTCTCATTTAATATGCCGAGTATTCCGTTTACGGCGCCATAGCAGATATCGTATTTCTCAGAGCTTTTTACTCCTGCGATGACTCCTGCAAGGCTTGCGTTGATTGCAACAGTTGGGCCGCCTGACTGGGCGACGATACAGTTTGACTGATTCATTGTAATCTCCTTATTGTGTATTTTAACTATTCTCTTCTGTAAGAATAGTTATGATATAATTTGAAAATGACTACTGAAGGCGCATGGCATATGCACCGCATAATCATATAGATTGTAGTATCAAACATTATTTTTAGCAAGGGTTAAAATGAAAAAATATAGAATAAATACGAGAATTGCTTATTGTGTCCAAGAAATGTGGCATAAACAGAAGAACCGGACAAACAGGCGTATGTAGGCGTTTCATCTGAAATAAGGTGGCGCGAGCAGCGCTTCATTACTGGGAGGAGCCGTGCATATCAGGAAAAAGAGGAAGCGGGGCAGTTTTTTTTCTCAGGCTGCAGCCTGCACTGCGTGTTCTGCCAGAACAGGGAGATTTCTGACGGAAAAGCGGGAAAGCTAATCAGTAAAGAGAGGCTGAGTGATATCTTTATGGAACTTGCTGACAAAGGCGCAAATAATATCAATCTGGTCACACCGGGGCAGTATATCCCTGATATAGTGTGGGCGGTAAACGATGCAAAAAGCCGCGGCATGAAGCTTCCTATTATATACAATACGAGCGGATATGAAAATGTGACAGAGCTAAAGCTGCTTGAGGGCATAGTGGATGTGTATCTTCCGGATTTTAAATATATGGACAGTACGCTTTCGGCAAGGTATTCAAGGGCAAAAGATTATCCGTCTGTCGCAAAGCAGGCGCTTTCAGAGATGGTCAGGCAGCAGCCGGATGTCGTGATTGACAATGCGACAGGACTCATACAAAAGGGAGTTATTGTGCGGCAGCTTCTACTGCCGGGACATGTGAATGATGCAAAGGCTGTACTTAAGTACCTGTATGATACATATCATGATCACGTATATATAAGCATGATGAGCCAGTTTACGCCGATTGCACTAAAGGATTATCCTGAGATAAATCGCACAGTGACAAGGAGAGAGTATGAAAGGCTTGTTGACTATGCCCTCGAAATAGGAATCACGAATGCATTTATACAGGAGGGTGACGTGGCAAAGGACAGCTTCATTCCGGCATTTGACTGTGAGGGAGTATAATATTTACCGTTTTTCTTAATAAAATAGTAAGAATTGGCAGGCAAAAATGACTGGATTTTGTGACACCGGTGTAGTACTATGGTTATGTGATATTTTTTAACTGTGAAGGCACTGAACAGTTACGATATTTTGTTATTACTCACATCCCGGTGTGGCAGACGATAATGTTTTTAATCACACAGGATACATTATTCAATAGAGGATACAGTGATGAAAAATATAGAAGAACAGCAGATAATAATTGAATGTCCGAATACTATCTTTCATCTATACATTGACAGTGAGGATGAGCTTTCAAAGGTTAAGGTGTTTATGAACAATATGAAGAATGTTGATTCGATAAGTCTGCATGATATATACAACTGGTGCAACAGACAGCATGTGCAGTACACGACGACATTTAATTATGACAGTAAAATGACCTTGACAGAAATGATAAAATCCTACATATTTTACTTCAGACAGAAGCTTAGATATGTAAATAATAGTGATAGGATGATAGAAACATGAGATACCCTGAATTTCTAAAGGATAGAGGAACAATAGGCTTTGTGGCGCCTTCGATGGGCTGTACAACAGAGCCGTACAGGAGTGCCTTTGACAATGCCATTAAAAGGTTTCACAGCATGGGTTATAAGACGATAGAGGGACCTAACTGCAGGTGCGACAGTGGCATAGGTATCAGCAATACACCTAAGAAGTGCGCAGAAGAGCTGAACGAGAGCTATGCTTCTGCTGACAGTGATGTGCTTATATCCTGTGGTGGTGGCGAGCTGATGTGCGAGGTAGTGCCTTATATTGATTTTGAGCGCGTGAAGCAGTCAAAGCCGAAATGGTACATGGGCTATTCCGACAACACGAATTTCACATTTTTGGAGGCTACTATTGCAGATACAGCAGGTATTTACGGGCCGTGTGCGGGCAGTTTTGGCATGGAGGTGTGGCATGAGTCACTTACCGATGCATTTAATCTGCTTTGTGGCAGGAAGCTTTCATTTACCAATTACCCTATGTGGGAGAAGGAATCGATAAAGGATGAGAATGCTCCGTTTGTGGGCTATAACCTGACTGAAAAGTCGTGTATCAGCTCTATTCCCACGGTGGCAAAGGAAAGCAGGCTTACCATGAGAGGCAGGCTGCTTGGTGGCTGCATGGATTGTCTTATCAATCTGCTTGGCACATCGTTTGACCATGTAAGGGAATTTAATGAGCGCTACAGTGATGATGGTATCATATGGTTCCTTGAGGCTTGTGACCTTAATGTGATGGGCATGAGAAGGGCTATGTGGCAGATGAAAAATGCAGGATGGTTTTCAAATGTAAAGGGCTTTCTTATCGGACGCCCGGCGCACTTCGGAGAGGAAATGTTTGGCATAGACCACAGACAGGCGCTTTCATCACTGCTTAGAGAGTTTAATGTGCCAATCATCATGGATCTGGATATAGGTCATATGTCGCCGATGATGCCTGTGGTATGCGGAAGCATGGCAGATGTCAGCTTCGACGGAAGCAACTTTACAATTTCGTATGATATAGAGCAGTAGATTGGAGGAAAAATGATTAGATTAATAAAGAAAAAAGCAAAGAGTATTGTATGTAGCGTGCTTGCTGCGGTTACACTGTTTACGATGAATCCGGCTGTATTTGCAACAGAGACAGCTACGCAGACTGATACAGTTTCAGGCGTTGATGTATCAGGCAGTGACAGCAGTGACGCAGCTGATAAGAGTAACACAGACAGTAATGCAGACAGCACAACGACAGCCGGCAGTGAGGCAAACGACAAGGTGACCATCAGCAAAAATGATAAGCCATACTTAAGTCTTGGAGCAGACCTTACACCGGATCAGAGAGCGACAGTGCTTGGATTTATGGGAATCGAGCTCACTGATCTGGACAATTACGATGTGGTCTATGTAAATAATGATGAGGAGCACAAGTACCTCGATTCATACATCAGCAAGAGCGAGATTGGCACAAGGTCACTTTCCTCAGTACTCATTACAGAGGATAAAAAGGGTGCGGGTCTTAGTGTTTCCACGCACAATATCAATTACTGTACGGTAGGAATGTACAAGAATGCGCTTGCCACAGCAGGCATAGCTGATGCTAAAATCATAGTCGCAGGACCTTTCCCTATTTCCGGAACGGCAGCACTTGTAGGCACACTAAAGGCATACGAGGAGATGACAGGCAAGAAGCTTGACGACAAGGTGACAGACGCAGCGATGGATGAGCTTGTCACAACAGGAGAGCTCAACAAGAGCATTGACGGCGATTCGCAGGATATCGAGGCAATGATTGCTGACCTAAAGAAGCAGCTTGCCGATGGAAGGCTCAAGGATGAGTGCCAGATAAAGGATGCGATAAAGGAGGCTGCAAAGGATTACGACCTGAAGCTTTCTGATGATGATATTGCAAAGCTTACATCTCTTTTAATGAAGCTAAAGGATGCCAATATCGACTGGGATTCAGTCATCAACCAGGCACAGGACTGGGCATCAAAGCTTGGCGATAAGATAAATGACCCGGGCTTCTGGGAAAAGCTTGGTAACTTTTTCATGGATTTATGGGATAAGATAAAATCCCTGTTCAGCTAGAAAAGCTACAGGAGACAGTAAGAATAAGCAGAATATGAATCAGGTAACTCCCTGAAACGTAAGCATGAGCTGCACGTTTCAGGGAGTTTTTATATCATTAATAAAAAAATAATAAATTTCTGCCGAATACATTGATACAAAGGTCATATTCTATTATAATTAAATGGATAATGGATTAATGTAAACAATGCACATAAGAAAGATGGGATTTGATGATAAAGATAAATAAATTTCTGGCAGCCTCTGTCGTAACATTGTCATTAGCCGCATGTGACCTGGCACCATACAGCAGCATAGCAGTCTATGCGGATCAGGCGGCTAAGGTTGTGTGTGATGAGAGATACTGGGTAGCGGCGAGAAGCGGACCGGGCACAGAGTATGAGCTGGAGCACAAGCTTTCAAACGGCAAGGATATTACTATTCTTGAGCAGACCACAGGTGCAGACGGCAAGGTGTGGTACAAGGCAAAGTACAATCTGGCAGCAAATAACGAGGAGTGTGTAAGCTATATCAGGTCTGATTTTGTATCAGCAGGTACCGGCACAGCTGCATCAGACAATGCGCAGACAGGGGATGCTTCAGCAGACACCGGCAATGCGGATGCCATACAGCAGAATAATGAGGAACAGCTTGCCCTTGCAACCGCATCGGGAGCATATGCTACAGGTACGATTACAGGTGGCAATGTGTATGTCCGCAATGCAGCAGGCACATCCGGAACTACCAAGGTTGTCTCACTCAACTGGAACCATCAGGTTGACATAATTGGAGAGACCAGGGTAAACGGTGTGGTCTGGTATAATGTCAAGGGTACTTTAAACGGCAAGGCATTTACGGGCTGGACTATCAGTACATACATAAAGGTGACATACAATAATAGCGGAGACAATACTGATTTTGTCACGGCTATGAAGAATGCAGGCTTTCCTGACAGCTATATTCCAAACCTTACAGCTCTTCACAATAAGTATCCAAGCTGGACATTTGAGGCTGTAAATACAGGTTTGAATTGGGATACGGTGATTGAAAATGAAAGTGTAAACGGACTTAATCTGGTATCCAAATCAGCAGACAATGCCAAGAAATCCACAGCTGCCGGAGCATATAACTGGTCAACAAATACGTGGGTTGAGTACGAACCGGGATGGGTGTCAGCAAGCAGTGCCTATATTGCTTATCTCATGGATCCAAGGAATTTTCTTGATGAGACCAATATTTTTCAGTTTCAGAGTCTGGCATACAGTCCGAATGAGGCACTTGAAGGTGTCAAGTCCATAGTAAAAGGCACATTTATGGAGGGAACAAAGACCTATTCCAACAATGGTGAGAAAATCAATTATGCAAGCACATTCATGGATGTGGCAAAGAGCAGTGGAGTAAGTGCATACCATATAGCATCGCGTATAAAGCAGGAGCAGGGACAAAAGGGAACGAGCCCTCTTATTTCGGGTACATATTCCGGATACGAAGGATATTATAATTATTTTAATTTTAGTGCAACCGGAAACACGAAGGATAAGATTTATAAAAATGGTCTGTCTTTTGCCAAGAAGCAGGGCTGGAATACAAGAGTAAAGTCCATAAGCGGCGGAGCTGTAAAGGTGGGCAGCAATTATATAAATAAGGGTCAAAATACACTGTATTTTGAGAAGTTTAATGTAGTAAATACAAGCTCGCTGTATTTCCATCAGTACATGGGCAATGCCACAGCGGCTCTTACTGAGGGACAGAGTCTGGCTAAAGGATATTCAGACAAGAATCAGGCTTTTGTATTTAAAATACCTGTATACAACAATATGCCATCGTCAGCAGTGGGCTTCGATAAAGCTGGTGATACCAATAACTATCTGCAGTCGCTTGCGATAAGTGGTGTAACACTCACACCGGCCTTCAATGGAGCGACAACAAGCTATTCAGCAGTTGTTTCAAATGCTATAAGCTCAGTGACTGTTTCGGCAGATGCAGTTTCAGGAAACAGTGGTGTTTCAGGCACAGGAAGCTATTCGCTTGCTGTCGGAAATAATACAATTAAGGTAAAATGCAAGTCGCAAAGCGGTGATACAAGAACATACACTATCAATATAAACAGGCAGGCGGCATCTGTAAATAATGCAGGTGGCAATAATAATCAGAACAATAATAACCAAAATAATACAGATGTAAACATAACATCAGGTAAATACAGTATAGGTACTTATATTACAGGCATTGAGCCTGGAACCGGTGCAGCTGATTTTGTGAAGAATATAGCAGTATCAGCATCAGGTACTGTAAAGCTTCTGACAAGCTCAGGCTCAGAAAACAGCGGAAAGATTGCAACAGGCAATAAAGTGGCTGTTTATGATGCTTCAGGTAATCTGAAAAAGACATACGATATTGTTATATATGGAGATATCAATGGTGATGGTGCTGTAAATGCTCTTGATATGATTAAGCTCAACAGACATATCTTAGGAAAGGGAACACTCACAGGTGCTTATCTGGAGGCAGCTGATGCTAACAGAAAGGGTGATGGTGGAAATGCCCTTGATATGATAATCATGAACAGACACATACTGGGCAAATCAAAGATATCGCAGAATTAGAAATGTGAGGAAAGATATGAAGAAATTATTTGGATGTATATTATCACTTGTTGTGGCAGTGATGCTTGTTTTCACACCTGCCGAGCATGTATATGCGCAGGGACTTGGTCTCAGTGTCAGCTCAAGCTCTGTAGCTGTTGGAAAAACAGTTAAGGTGACTGTTTCCATGCCGTCCGGATATTTTGGTACTGTAGTTATCTCAAGCTCTGACGAGGGAGTACTGAGTAACGGAGGAGATGGTGTGGCCAATATTGGTGACGCCGCAGGATATCCCACATCGCAGTCATTTTCATTTACGGCGAAGGCTGCAGGAAGCTGCACTATAAAGGCATATTGTACAGTTGTAGGAGATGCAGAGGGTAACGATGCCGGAGGTACAATTACCGGTGCCAGCACGAAGGTGACGGTAAAAGTGCTTCATCAAACAATGATTCAAACAGCAACAAGGATAACAAGGACAATTCCGGCAGCAATACCGGCAATGACAACAATGCAAATAAAGATAATGAAAACAAAGAGGAAAAGAAATCCTCAAACGCATCTCTTGGTTCGCTTGTTATCTCAGCAGGTATGCTTTCCCCTGAGTTTTCTGCTGCGACAAAGGATTACACAGCTACAGTAGATTACAGCTGTTCAAGCCTTGCGGTTACAGCAAATCCGGCTGATTCCAAGGCGAGTGTGACATCGGTCACAGGCAATGATTCACTTGAGGTTGGAGAGAATACGGTCAGCGTTGTTGTGACAGCAGAGGACGGCAGCACAAGCACATACAATATAGTTGTTACCAGAAGAGCCGAGGATGATCCGGAGAATGCAGATAAGCAGGATAACTGGAAGAAGTTTGATATAAATGGCACAGAGTGGACTATGGTAAATGACATTCCGGAGGATGTTGTTCCTGAAGGCTTTGAGCACTCAAAGACAGTGATTGACGGACTTGAATACAATACCCTTCATGGCACCTTCGGTGATATCACGCTTGTGTATTTACAGTCGGAAAGCGGCAATGGACTTTTTGTATATGATGCAGCACAGAATGCAGCATATGAGTTTGTCCGTATCAATTCAGAGTCGCATTTTATAGTGGTTTTACTGCCTAAGGTGGATGATGTACCTGAGGGATATAATGAGATATCGCTCTCCATAGAGGGCAAGGGTGTGGCAACAGCCTACCAGACCAAAGCCGAAAAAACCGATGATCAGACAAAGGATTTTTACCTCGTATATGCCATGAATGACAATGGTGAGAGTGGCTGGTACACATATGATAGCGTAGATGGCACATATATGAGGACCGAGCTCAGCACACCTACAGTGGCACAGGAGGAAAACGATGCGGTAAAGAGTGAGCTTGTTCCGGGAATTGCCAATAAATATCTTGTTTTAGCTGCAATACTGGTTCTTATTATCATTATTCTGTTACTGTTGCTTATTGTATCAGCTGTGAAAAACAGAAAATATAAGGCAATGGACTATCATGATGACGATGATGATGTAGATGATGCAGCAGAAGATGTATCAAATGAAGCTTTGGAAGAAACAACTGATGAAACTGCGGACGAGATAGCAGATGAGCCGGAAGAAGAGGTTACAGAAGAGTCGTTAGATGAAGTGGAAGAAGAAGCTGCAGAAGAGTCGGTGGATGAAGCTGCAGAAGAAACAGCAGATGAAGCTGTAGAAGAGCCGGCAGATGAAGTCGCAGAAGAAACAGCGGAAGGTGCTGCAGATGAGCAAAAGATGGCTACGGATGAAAATATATCAAATGCATCCTATGTCGGAAGAACCGTAGAAATTACACCTGATTCTAAGAAAGCTGTTGAGAATGAAAACTCTGAGTTTGATTTAAAAGACGATTCAAGGCAGGAAAACGTTTCTGACACAGAAAACGATGCTGATGAGGATGCTTTAAAGAATCAGCTTCAAATGGCACTTGATGGCTTTGTCAATGATGGAAATAAGCCGTCTGAGACTATAGACAGCAGTGCAAAGGATGATAATGAAGATGACAGCGAGGATGATGATTTGCAGTTCATCGACTTAAATTAGTGAATATGACTGGAGGATATGACTTGAAACCATATACAAGTAAGGCTAAAAAAGCAATAGATTTGGCTGCACGTATATCAAAGAAAATGAATTACAGCTATGTTGGAACAGAGCACATACTGGCCGGCCTTATAAAAGAGGGCACCGGTGTGGCAGCTGAGGTTCTAACAGCCTGCAATGTGGAATATGATAAGCTTATTTCGATGATTGAAGACCTGATTTCACCGGGGGATAACATCGAAGTGATGGACAGGGATGGCTATTCACCAAGGACACAGAGAGTATTGGAGCGTGCATCGGAGGAAGCCGATAGATTTGAGTGCAATGAGATAGGTACAGAACACTTGCTGATGGCTATAGTACTGCAGGGAGACTGTGCAGCTGCAAGACTTTTAAACACCATGGGTGTTAACAGTCAGAAGATGTTTATAGATATTCTTGGTGCGATGGGTGAGGATCCGTCTGCATACAGGGATCTGATGAAAAGCTACAGTACATCATACAATTCTGCGACTCCTGTATTAGATCAGTATTCCAGAGATTTGACAGATATGGCAGAGGCAGGGCTTCTTGACCCTGTTATAGGCAGAAAAAAGGAGATGGAGCGCGTTATCCAGATACTTTGCCGCCGTGGCAAAAACAATCCATGTCTGATTGGAGAGCCGGGAGTGGGCAAGACCGCTATAGTAGAAGGACTTGCACAGGATATAGTCAGTGGCAATGTTCCGGATATTCTTTTGGGAAAGAGACTGGTTTCCCTTGATATGTCCGGGCTTGTAGCCAAATCAAAGTATCGTGGTGAGTTTGAGGAGCGTATCAAGAAGGTGATAAGCGAGGTTTCAAATGCCAAAAATGTACTGCTTTTCATTGATGAGCTTCACACTATAATAGGTGCAGGAGGAGCAGAAGGCTCGTTAGATGCATCTAACATATTAAAGCCGGCACTTGCCAGAGGCGAGGTACAGGTAATCGGCGCCACTACCATAGAAGAGTACCGCAAATACGTGGAAAAGGATGCTGCGCTTGAGCGCCGTTTCCAGCCGGTGATGGTTGAAGAGCCTGGTGTGGATGAGACAATAGAGATACTCACAGGATTAAAGGGAATCTATGAAAAGCATCATGGTGTCATCATAACAGATGAGGGTGTGAAAGCAGCAGTAAACCTTTCTGCACGATATATAAATGACAGATTTTTACCTGATAAGGCGATAGACCTGATGGATGAAGCGGCAGCCAGGATAAGGCTTAAGAATCTGACATCATCTGACGAGCTGCTTGCTCTGAAAAAAGAGATAACAGATAAGCAGAACCAGGTGGAAAATGCTTTGTCGAAAGGAGATCTCGCAGCTGCCGGCGCGCTTATGTCAGAAAAGGAAGTACTTGAAAATAAACAGCAGAAGCTTATCAGAAAGAACCGTCGCACAGGAGCCAAAAACCAGCCTGTAGTCGGCGAAAATGAGATAGCGGATGTAGTATCGGGATGGACAAAAATACCTGTAAATAAGCTTACAGAGTCAGAGGCAGGACGACTTGCAAAGCTTGAACAGATACTTCACAAGCGTGTAATAGGACAGGAGGAGGCTGTTTCTGCTGTCGCAAAGGCAGTCAGACGAGGCCGGGTTGGTTTAAAGGATCCTAAGAAGCCGATTGGCTCATTCCTGTTTTTGGGACCGACAGGAGTAGGTAAGACGGAGGTGTCAAAGGCGCTTGCTGAGGCTGTCTTTGGCAAAGAAGATGCCATGATACGTGTTGACATGTCAGAGTACATGGAAAAGCATAGTGTTTCAAAGATGATTGGTTCACCACCGGGATATGTGGGTCATGAGGAGGGCGGACAGCTCTCAGAGAAGGTCAGACGCAATCCTTTTTCTGTTATACTGTTTGATGAGATAGAAAAAGCACATCCTGATGTGTTCAATATACTTTTACAGGTGCTTGATGATGGCAGAATCACTGATTCACAGGGGCGCACGGTTGATTTCAAGAATACAATAATCATCATGACATCAAATGCAGGAGCTTCTTCAATTATAGAACCAAAGCGCCTTGGCTTTGGCGCTGGTGAGGATGAAAAGCAGGATCACGAGCGTATGAAGAACAGTGTCATGGAGGAGGTCCGCCGTATATTTAAACCTGAGTTTTTGAACCGAATCGACGAGACTATTGTATTTAGAGCTCTCAACAAGGATGACATGAAGCATATAGTGACACTTCTTGTAAAGGAGCTTAAGAAACGCTGTAAAGAACAGCTTGATATAGAGCTCACAGTGCGTGACAGTGCAAAATCCTTTATCGTGGACAAAGCCTATGACAGAAAATATGGCGCAAGACCTCTTAAACGAAAACTTCAGGAGGAGATTGAAGACCGTATGTCAGAGGATATTATTACCGGCAAAATTAAGCGCGGCGATAAGGTAATAATTTCTACGAAAAACAAACAAATTTCATTGACTGTTGAGTAGAATTGGATTTATAATTAATATATCAATATAGCTACGGGAGGATAAAAATGGCTGTAATAAGTGAATTAATCCGTACTGAGGAAAACGGAAAGCTCAGCTTCGGAGATTATACATTGGCTGCAAAGGCAAAGCTTGACAATTTTGAGAAGGATGGAGATATCTACAAGGTAAAGACCTTTAAGGAGATTACAAAGCTCGAAAGAAACGGACTCTTTGTATACGAGTCTGTTCCGGGAACAGCGGTTATGGATTTCGAGGAGACTGCTGATACAGTGACATTTACTGTGGAGGGACCTGAGGATGCTCAGATTACTCTTGGCCTTGAAGAGGAGACGGAGTACGAAATTGATATAGCTGGAGCTGTTGCAGGTACTATGAAGACAAATCTCGGCGGCAAGCTCAGCTTAAGCGTAGAGCTTGAGGGTGTTGATTCAGTCGATATCAAAGTATCAAGAAAATAGAGCATATTTTTAAGCCCGGTGAAAGCCGGGCTTTTTGTATTTTATAAAGGAGAACAATATGGCAAAAGGAAAGACCTCTGTATTTTTCTGCCAGGAATGTGGTTATGAATCGGCAAAATGGATGGGACAGTGCCCGGCCTGTAAGGAATGGAATACATTTGTAGAGGAAACCGTAGATAAAAAGTCGATAAGCTCGTCGGGAAAAGTAAAAAAAGAATCAAAGGCGTCACAGGTTCTGCCTCTTTCGGCAGTAAAAAGCGAGAAAGAGGAGCGTATAGTGACAGGTATAGCCGAGTTTGACAGAGTACTTGGTGGAGGAATTGTGAGGGGGTCACTTGTGCTTGTGGGAGGAGATCCGGGTATAGGAAAATCCACACTTCTACTTCAGGTATGCAGGGAACTTTCACAAAAAAAGGTGCCATTACTTTATGTGTCAGGTGAGGAATCCCTGCATCAGATAAAGATGCGTGCCGACAGACTTGGTGATTTTACGGATTCACTGGAGCTTTTATGTGAGACAAGTCTTGATATAGCAAAAGACGTGATTCAACGCAAAAAACCGGAGGTTGTTGTAATAGATTCCATCCAGACTATGTACAATGAGGAGATAGCGTCGGCACCGGGCAGTGTCTCACAGGTCAGGGAGACAACCGGAGTGCTTATGCAGCTTGCAAAGACTCTGGGTATTTCTGTTTTTATAGTAGGACATGTGACAAAGGATGGTGCGGTTGCGGGGCCGAGGACGTTAGAGCATATGGTTGATACTGTGCTTTATTTTGAGGGTGACAGGTATGAGTCGTACAGGATACTTAGAGGTGTTAAGAACAGATTTGGTTCGACCAATGAGATAGGCGTATTTGAAATGAAGGCGGAGGGACTTGTTGAGGTGGAAAATCCGTCGGAGTATATGCTTAGCGGTAAGCCCGAGGGAGCATCAGGATCAATTGCCACATGTTCCATAGAGGGGAGCCGCCCGATACTTCTCGAGATACAGGCTCTTGTATGTCACAGTTTTTTTAATAATCCAAGGCGTACAGCAAATGGTACAGATTATAATAAAGTAAATCTACTCATGGCGGTCCTTGAAAAAAGAGCCAACCTGTCACTGTCAGACTGTGACGCTTATGTGAATATAGCAGGCGGTATAAGGATGAACGAACCGGCGATAGACCTTGGGATAGTGCTTGCAATCGCATCAAGCAAAAAGGATATTATAGTGCGTGAGGATACCATATGCTTTGGAGAGGTGGGCTTAAGCGGAGAGGTGCGCGGAGTTACCATGTCCGAGCAGCGTGTTGCTGAGGCAAAGAAGCTTGGCTTTAAAAAGTGTATTGTTCCCAAAGTGTGTCTTGCAGGAGTGTCGCATATTAGTGGAATTGAGATTGTTGGTGTGGCAAATATCAAGGAAGCGATAGAGGCGGTCAGATAGTAATTGTGAGAATTGCATATAATAAACAGACAATTTAGAAAATTTGTGTTTTTTAAGATAGTTTTACTACTTTAATTAATTGCAGTAAATCCGTTGACATATGTGTGCCGGGATGATATTATATCAAAGCTGACTCGCGGGACACATTGAGTTGTAGAGCTTGTGAGTTACATTTTACAGACATGACTTTATAGATACTGCTTTGAAAATAAGTTGAAAAAGTTATGAAAAAAGTTCTTGACAAATGAAAAACATTTTGATAGAATAAACAAGCTGTCGCAAGACAGAGAACTTAAAACAGAGTTCAAAAAATAAAAAAGTGCTTGACAAACGAACAGCGATTTGATAGAATAAACAAGCTGTCGCAAGAGAGCAAAACAAAGAACATTGATAACTGAACAGTGAGAAACCTTGAAAGATTTTGAGAATCAATCAGAACGCTTCAATGAAAATTGAAGACCTTTAAAACAGTAAATTCAGATTCTATCTGAATGAACGAATTAGCC
>ENA-OQKK01000121-OQKK01000121.1-human-gut-metagenome-genome-assembly--contig:-NODE-121-length-27838-cov-3.346397_pt1 | contig 27838 bp, 24 predicted proteins | sample MGYA00242648_ERZ504797 | MGnify/ENA primary metagenome ERZ504797 (study PRJEB26092, sample SAMD00036412) | human gut metagenome | host: Homo sapiens | study: EMG produced TPA metagenomics assembly of... | reverse complement strand
ACGGAAGTAGATGCGCATACCGCTGTGGGCGATATTCGGCCATCAAAGCGGAGCTCTCGCTGTTGAAGAGGGCAACAAAGGTAATCGGTAAAACCAAACAACGGCACCGTACAACACCGCCGCCAGCGCCAGCGCAGTGCCGCAGCCCAGCAGAAGCAGCCTTTTTGCCCCGGCCATCTCATTTTTGCCGTAGCACTGGCTGATCAGCGGCTGGGCACCCTGGGCCACGCCGTTGAAGATGGCTGTTGCCACCAGCGCAAAGTTTGCCACCACGCCGTAAGCGGCCACGCCCACGTTGCCCGCCAGCCGGAGCAGCAGGAAGTTGAACACGGTGGTGGTCACGGCAGAGGAGAGCTCCCCGACAAAACCGGAGATGCCCAGCTGGCAGCTCTGCACCAGCAGCCGGGCCGAGGGAGCCTGCCGGACAAAGGTGAGCGTGTTGCTCTTTTGAAAGAAGTGGCGGCTGCAGATGGCGATGCTGAGCACCGGCGAGATGGCCGTTGCCAGCGCCGCGCCGGGCAGGCCCAGCCCCATGGGGAAGATGAAGATGTAATCGAACACCACATTGAACAGGCTGCCGCTCAGGGTGGCCACCATGGCAAGGGACGGGTCGCCGTCGTTGCGGACGAAGGCCGAGAAGATGTAGTTGCACATGAAGAAGGGTGTGAACAGCAGGAAGATGCGGGTGTAGTTCAGGCCCAGCGCCACGATGTCCCCATCACCGCCCATGAGCTGCAGAAGCGTGCCCGGGCAGAACGCGCCCGCCAGCATGAACGGGACGGCGATCAGGCAGGCGCAGAGGATGGCGTTGGAAAAATACCGCTGCGCCCGCGCCTCGCCCTGCGCCTGCAGGATGGCGTACCGGGTGGCCGCACCAAGGCCGATCATCGAGCCGAAGGCAAAGATCAGGTTGTACATGGGCAGGCAGAGGTTCAGCAGGGTCACGCCGTCGGTGCCTGCCGCCTGCGCGATGAAATAGGTGTCGGCCAGAATATAACACGATGTGCCGATCAGACCGAAAATATTCTGCGACACATACTTGAAGAACTGCTTTGTCAGGTTCATGGATGCTTCCTTTCCGCAGGGAGAATAGGGGAGTGAAATGTAAAAACGACTACTACTATATCATAAAACCTGGCATATTTCAACGAAAAAACGAGGAAACACGCCGCCGTTTTTCCGCTCTAGCGCCGTGGTTTTTATTGACAAGCCCCCGGCTTGCTATTATAATAGAACAGTCATAATAGCATTCGTGCGCGGCTTTGCGGCTGCGTCAATCCAATAGACAAGGAGAAGATCCAAAATGGCACAAGAAATCAAGATGTCTGCTTCCGGCCTGAAGGCGATGCAGGACGAACTGGAATACCTCAAGACGGTCCGCCGCAAGGAGCTGGCCGAGGAGATCAAGGAAGCCCGCAGCCACGGCGACCTTTCTGAGAACAGCGAGTACGATGAAGCCAAGAACACCCAGGGTCTGGTGGAGAACCGCATCACCGAGCTGGAGCAGATGGTCAAGAACGCTGTGATCATCGACGAGAGCGAGCTGAGCGTGGACAGCGTTTCTGTTGGCACCCACGTCTCCATCAAGATGACCGGCGATGATGAGGCCGAGGAGTACGACATCGTTGGCCGCACCGAGGCTGACCCCATCAACGGCAAGATCAGCGACGAGAGCCCCGTGGGCCACGCTCTGCTGGGCAAGGCTGTGGGCGAGAAGGCTGAGGTCCTGCTGCCCTCCGGCCAGACCGTCGAGTACGAAGTGCTGGCCATTACCCACGCCGCAAACTGAGCCTGAACGGGAGGAAACCATGGAAGAGCAAAAGAGAAACCCCGCTCAGGGCCTGTCTGAGAGCGAGCAGGTGCAGGTGCGCCGCCAGAAGCTGGCCGACCTGCAGGCTGCCGGCAACGACCCCTTCACCCTGACCAAGTTCCCGCAGGACGCTTATTCTGCCGACCTGAAGGAAGAGTATAAGGATCTGCCCAACGAGACCGACAGCGGCAAGCAGGTCGCGCTGGCAGGCCGTATGATGTCCAAGCGCGTGATGGGCAAGGCAAGCTTTGCCCACCTGCGCGATGACAAGGGCGATATCCAGCTGTATGTCCGCCGCGACGAGCTGGGCGAGGAGGCCTACGCCGCCTTCAAGAAGCTGGACGTGGGCGATATCATCGGTGTCAAGGGCGAGGTGTTCCGCACCAAGACCGGCGAGCTGAGTGTTCGTGCCACCGAGCTGACCCTGCTGGCCAAGAGCCTGCGCCCCCTGCCCGAGAAGTTCCACGGCCTGACCGATACCGAGATGCGTTACCGTCAGCGCTATGTGGATCTGATCGCAAACCCGGAGGTGAAGGATACTTTCGTCAAGCGCAGCCAGATCCTGAAGGAGATCCGCGCCTATCTGGACGAGAAGGGCTTCCTGGAGGTGGATACCCCCATCCTGACCCCCTTTGAGATCGGTGCCTCCGCCCGCCCCTTCTACACCCACCACAACAGCCTGAACATGGATATGGTGCTGCGCATTGAGACCGAGCTGTACCTCAAGCGCCTGATCGTGGGCGGCATGGACCGCGTGTATGAGGTTGGCCGTATCTTCCGCAACGAGGGCATGGACCCCAAGCACAACCCCGAATTCACCAGCATCGAGCTGTATCAGGCCTTCACCGATTTCCACGGCATGATGGATCTGGTGGAGGAGCTGTACAAGCGCCTTGCCCTCAAGATCTGCGGCAGCATGGTCATTCCCTATCAGGGCAAGCAGATCGATATGGGCCACTGGGAGCGCCTGACCATGGTCGAGGCTGTCAAGAAGTATTCCGGCGTGGACTTCAACGACTGGAAGTCCGACGAGGATGCCATTGCCTCTGCCAAGGAGCATCATGTGGAGCTGCCCGAGGTTCCCACCAAGGGTGCCATTCTGGCCGAGTTCTTCGATGCCTTTGTTGAGGACAAGCTGATCCAGCCCACCTTCATCTATGATTATCCTGTCGAGATCAGCCCGCTGGCCAAGCGCAAGCCGGATGATCCCGCCTTTACCGAGCGCTTTGAGTATTTCATCGATTGCACCGAGTACGGCAACGCCTTCAGCGAGCTGAACGACCCCATCGACCAGAAGGGCCGTTTTGAGCGTCAGGTCGCCGAGCGCAAGGCCATCGAGCCCGACTGCAAGGCACAGGTCGATTACGACTACGTCAACGCTCTGGAGTACGGTCTGCCTCCCACGGGCGGCCTCGGCTTCGGTGTTGACCGTCTGGTCATGCTGCTGACGGACAGCGCTTCTATCCGTGACGTGCTGCTGTTCCCCACGATGAAGCCGATTGAGCAGTAAATTTCCAATTTGTAATTAGAAAAGCCTGAAACTTCTTGATGTACCGAGAGGTTTCAGGCTTTTTCTTTTGATGAATTTCCAGTAAAACTACGCCATACGCCAATTTTACGCCAAACGATGCAGGATTTTGTGCAGAGCAAAAAGAGCGTTGTTCTAGTTTTGGTGTAAGAATCGGGCGTGTGGTGGATGGATGTAGAACTATAAAGGGCTGCATCAGAAAGTGGATTTATAGATCTGCAAACGGACAGCCGGAACTTTTCACCGAAAGAGAAGCAAATGTGAAAAACATGGAGGATATCTTATGAACAAACTGCTTTCCTGCCGGTACAACATGGACACCGGCCGGGTAGAAGCCCGTTTCGCAGCGGCTCTGCCGTTGCCATCGACTGCATCGCCATCGAGGACGAGTACGGCAACACCCCGGCACAGCGGGCAGAGCTGGATTGGCTGCTGTACAACAGGCCGCTGGAGTACGCGCAGCTTGTGCTGAGTGATAAGATGGAGCATTATCTTTCCCTTGGCTGCGAACACGGCAGATTAGAGGACTAACCTTACATAGAAGCAACAACAGCCCCGCTCTGGTGAAGGAATCCAGAGCGGGGCTGTGTTGATGAAGGAGAAATGAAGGGAATATCAGGTTTTACAGATTCAGTTCGTACTGCTCCACGGTCAGGTTGACATCACTGCCGGTGGCCGCAAAGGTGATGTCCTGCGCCGACTGCGGGGTATAGATCCATGCGGTCATGGTCTGCTCGCCATCGTTGGCGAAAACTTCGATGCTGTTCTTATCCAGCAGGATGCGGAGCTTGAGCGCACCGTTCTGACTGCGCACCTTGCAGCTGCGGCGGTGAACGATGTCGGCACGGGAACCGGCATAGCTGCGGTCCAGCGTCAGCTCGGAGGTGTAGGGGTCGTAGGTCAGGCTGGTGTGATGGTCTGCATCGGCGGCCAGCTTGAGAGTGAAGGAGCGGTATTCGCCGGGCTGCACCGTAACGGTCAGGTCCGCCACACGGCCCTTGATGCCCTCCAGAGAAGTTTCGCTTTGCACGGTCACATTTTCGTGGAAGGTGCGCTTGCCGTGAACTGCATCCAGTTCACGCACCGGGGTCTGAAGAATGCGCCCATCCTTGATGTGCAGTTCGCGCGGGCAGATGGTCTGTCCGAACCACTTGCAGCCCTGGGGCTTATCCTCAGTGTCCGACCATGTTTGCAGCCATGCGGTCATGATCCGGCGGCCATCCGGGGCAAGTGTGGTCTGGGTGGCGTAGAAGTCGATGCCGCCATCCATCAGCTGCACGTTTTCCTTGGTGAAGGTGTGGGTGGCTTCGTCGTAGTTGCCGATGAAGGCAATCACGTTGTGACCGTTGTGGAACTCGCCCTTGGGCAGCATCTCCATAGGGCCGAGCATCAGGACCTGTTTTCCGTCCAGTGGGAAGAAGTCCGGGCACTCCCACATTTTGCCGTACTGATTGTTGCAGCGTTCCAGCACCGTGACAAAGTGCCAGTCGAAACCGTCCTTGCTCTGGAACAGTGCCGCTGCACCGCTGCCGTCCTCGGCCAGGCAGACGGTGACGGCGGAGTAGGTGCCGTCGGTCTCACGCCAGATCTTGGGGTCCCGGAAATCAAACTTGCTGAAGCCTTCTGGCAGGTCTTTCTGGGTCAGCACCGGGTTGCAGGCAGGCTTTTCGTAGTCGAGACCGTCACCGATGGCAATGCTCTGGGTCTGGATGTCCCGCATCTCCCCATTGGGCTGCTTTCTACAATCACGCTGGTGTACATCAGCAGCTGCTTGCCGTCGTCCATCTCGGTGGCAGAGCCGGAGAAGCAGCCGGGGCCGTTGTCCGCCGGAGAATCCGGGGCAAGCGCACAGGGCAGATACTCCCAGTGCAGCAGGTCGGTGCTGACGGCATGACCCCAGTGCATGGGCGCCCACCGCACATCGTAGGGGTTATACTGATAGAACTGGTGATACTTCCCTTTATAATAAGAGAAACCGTTTGGGTCGTTCAGCCAGCCCACATAAGGAGTCATGTGGTAAGAAGGGCGTTCCGCCGGGGAAATGGCAGCGCCGTGCTCAGCCTCGTAGGCACGAGCTTTGTTCAAAATTTCACTTGGCATCGCGGATGCCTCCTTGCGTCTTAGAATCAGGCGTTCGCCTTGTAGCGGTCGTATGCGCTCTGGTAAACTGCCAGCAGCTTATCCATGCCGCAGCTATTGGTCAGGGTGTCCAGATAGGCTGCCCACTCGCTGTCGGAGGGGCCGCCGTCCTTCAGCCACAGACCTTCCTGCTCAGAGACTGCGTTCTCAAAATCAGCACGGTAGCGGTCGATGGTGTCCAACTCCTCGCTGGTGAACACGCAGTCGATGGGGTAGGTAGTGGCGTCATCCACAAAGGGCATCCAGTAGTTCTCAAGGTCGGTAAGACGCTCGATGGCGCGGTCCTCCATGTAGAAATACTCATCGTAGTACTCGCTGAGGATCAGCTTGGGACCCCAGACCTCGTAGGTGGATTTCAGCTCACCGGCACCCTTGTTGTACTTTGCCTTGGCTTCTTCCTCGGTGATGGATTTCCACTTGCCGTTGGCATCCTGCTCGGTGAAGAACACGCCGATGGGACCGTACTGCAGCTGCATCACGGTCTCGCCGTCATACCACTGGTCAAAGAACTTCAGCAGGTTGGCGGGGCTCTGGCACTTGTTGGTCACGTTCAGGTTGCCGCTGTTGGTGCCGCCGCCGGTACGCACGGTGACGTTGTGGGTGCCATCCGGGCCGTCCAGCACGGGCAGGAACACATAGTCCTTAGCGTAATCGCCCATCAGCTCCTCGATGTACCACCAGGTGGAAACGCCCAGATAGCCCTGTGCGCCCTTGGCCAGCAGCTGGTTGGCATCCTGACTGAACATCTCCACGTCCATCAGACCCTCGGCGTACCAGTCGTGGAAGTAGGTGACCGCCTTGCGGTAGTTGTCCTCGGCACAGACAAAGCGGCACTTGCCGTCCTTCTGTAGCACCAGGTCGTTGCATACATCGTTGGGCCAGTTGGTAAAGCCGAAGCCTGCGTAGAAGATGTTCTGACCCCAGCACCACTCGTCAAAGCCGGTGGACATGGGGATGGTGCTGCCGGGAGCGTTGCCGTAGACCTTGGCGGACATATCGTTGTCCTTGAAAGCCTTCAGGGCGGTGTGCAGCTCGTCCAGCGTGGTGGGCACTGCCAGCCCCAGCTCGTCCAGCCAGCGCTTGTTGATCATGGAGAACTGCGGAATGGTGAAGATGCTGTAATCCTCGTCGGCACCGATGCCTGCAGTGCCCATCTGCTCGGCAGCGGGCAGACCGTAGATGCAGCCGTCGCTCATGGTGATGGCGGCGCGGATGTTGGGGTGCTCGTCCAGAATTTTGGTCAGCTTGGGCATGATCTCGGGGGTGATGTAAGGGGTCAGGTCTAAGAACGTGCCGTCTGCGCCGTAGTTGGCGATATCGTAGTTGGAGAAGCCTACACCCATAAAGGCGTCCGGCAGCTGGTCGCCTGCAATGCGGATGTTCACCTGCTCGCTCAGGGAGTTGCTCATGGTCTCGTAGCTCACCTTGATGCCAACGTTATCGGCCAGCTTGTTCAGCACCTCGTTGTCGTTGTAGCCGGGGCTGAGGGCAGACTGACCGCCCACGATGTCAAAGCTGGTCTGGTCGGTGTTGGAGGGGTCCGGTGCAGCGGGCTTTTTGCTGCCGCCGCAGGCAGACAGCGCCACGGCAGAACCGGCAACGGCACAAACCTTCAGGAAATTGCGGCGAGAGATCATTTTTTTCATGGTTGTTCTCCTTATATATAATGTTGTGTCAGGTTCTTTTCGTTTTCTGGAATGGGCAAGGGCTTCAGTGCCCTCTTGCGGTGCCCTGTTTCGGCCGCAGGCCGCGGTCGCAATTTTAGCCTTTCACGGCACCTGCCATGAAGCCTTTTTCAAAATATTTCTGCACGAAGGGGTAAACGATCAGCATGGGGGCAGCTGCCACGATGATGGAAGCAAACTTGATCATTTCGGTCAGCTTATTCAGTTCTGCAAAGCCGCCCGCTACCATGGAGGACTGGCTGGCGCTGGTGGAGCTCTTGATCAGGATATTGCGCAGCACCAGCGGCAGCGGAGCCTGATCGGCTCTCAGGTAGATCAGAGCGGTGAACCAGTCGTTCCAGTAGGCCACCATGCTGTACACCACCATAACGGCCATAATGGAACGGCTCAGGGGGATGACCATCTTTACAAAGACGGTCCACTTGGAGGCACCATCGATCTCGGCGGCTTCCAGCAGCTCCCGGGGGATGTTGTTTTCAAAGAAGTTGCGGACGATGATCACGTTGCCCACGGCCACGACGCCGGGCAGGAACAGGGCCCACATACTGCCAAGCAGACCGGTCTGCTTGACGATGAGGTAGGTAGGCACCAGACCACCGCCGAAGTACATTGTAATAACGAAGAACAGGCTGATGTACTTGCGCCCGGGCAGATCTTTCACGCTCAGGGGGTAAGCCACCAGATAGATCATGACCACCGAGTAGAGCGTACCGATGACGGTGTACTTGATGCTGTTGATAAAACCGGAGAACAGGGCGCTGTCTGCAAACACGGCCTGATAGCCTTTCAGGGTGAACTGGCTGGGCAGCAGGAAGGTCTTGCCGGCGTACACGTCGTAGGGATCTGAGAAGGACGCCACCAGAACGTAGTACAGCGGGTAAGCCACAATGAGCATGACGGCGGCGCAGATGACCACCAGAACGATGTCGCTGACCTTATCGGACAGACCGCCGGGCTTCTTTTGACGAGATGTTGCAATGTTTTTTGCCATAACGGTTCGCCCCCTTTACACAAAGCTGACGTCTGCCGCCTTCTTGGCGATGCGGTTGACGATGATAAGCAGGATGATGTTGACCACCGTATTGAACAGACCCACAGCGGTGGAATAGCTGTACTTGGCGTTGATGATGCCCTGTTCATAGACGTACACGGCAATGATATCACTGGTAGCTTTGTTCAGTTCGGTCTGGAGCAGCAGCACCTTTTCAAAGCCGACGTTCATCAGGTTGCCCACGCTCATGATGAGCTGCAGAACGATCATGGGCACCAGCTCCGGAATATCAATGTGCAGGATGCGCTGGAACATGGACGCGCCGTCGATCTTGGCGGCTTCGTACAGGCTGGTATCCACAGCAGCCAGACACGCCATATAAATGATCGTGCCCCAGCCGGCTTCCTGCCAGATGCCGGATGCCACATAGATGGTGCGGAAGGCGGTGCTCTCAGAGAGGAAGTCCACGCTGGTGCCCAGGATCAGGTTCAGCAGACCGCCCGAGGGGCTGAGGAAGATCTTGATCATACCACAGATGACCATGGTGGAGATGAAGTGGGGTGCATACAGCACCGTCTGCACCACCCGCTTGAACTTTGCAAAGCGCAGCTGGTTGATGCACAGGGACAGGATGATGGGGATGGGGAAACTCCACAGCAGGCTGTACAGGCTCAGCAGCACGGTGTTCTTGATCATGCGCACACAGTTGGGTGCGGTGAAGAACCGTTCAAACCAGTACAGGCCGACCCACTCGCTGCCGGTGATGCCGCGGCTTGCCTTGAAATCGCGGAAGGCGATCTGGATGCCGTACATGGGCCAGTACTTATAAACGATGGTCAGCACCACCGGGATCAGCAGCATCACATAGAGCTGCCAGTTTTCCCGCAGCCGTTGGCTGAGGCTTTTGCGGTGGACCGGGATAGCGTCCAGCTGACGTGCAGCAGCTGGCGAGGTCTGCGTCATAAAAACTCCTCCTTCTTGTTTTTACGCTGCCCACAGGCCCGTGGGCGGGGTCCCCTGCCGTTCGGGGATCGTTCTTGCCGTTTCTCGTGAAACGTTACACGGCTTGCAACACAAAGATAGCACGCCGGGGTTTTCGTGTCAACAGGATTTTGCGCAGAAATCGTCTTGTATCCCTGTTTTCAACGTTTTGCACACTCATCGTAAGATGTTTTTGTGCAAATTGCAGCAATATGCATTCGTGAAACGGTTCATGAAATTTCACGAAAAAGCCTTTACATTCTGGTGGAACCATGCTATACTGAAACCACTGGAACTTCCGAACAACAGGGAATGCAGCAAGATTCCCTTTGATAGATCCGCTTGATATAGAAACGTTTCACGAACAAAGGAGTGGACCGCATGGCAAAACAGAACACCGCCCCTACGATGAAGGATGTGGCCAAGGAGGCAGGGGTCTCTCTGGGCACTGTATCCAAGGTCATCAATGGCATCCCGGTGGGTGACGAGTACCGCAAAAAGGTAGAGCAGGCCATCCGCACACTGGACTACCACATCAACGCCTAACGCCAAAGGGGCTGAAGAACAACCGCACCTACACCGTGGCGGTCATCATGCCCAACCTGCTGAACCCTTTTTTCAGCATGGTGGCACACTACATCAACCGGGCACTGGTGAAGCACGGCTACCGGATGCTGCTGTGCGACACCGACTACGACTACTCCAAGGAGCAGGAAATGGTGCAGATGGCAGAGCAGAACAAGGTGGACGGCATCATTGCCCTGACCTACAACCCCGACCTGAAAATTTCGCCGGAGGTGCGGTCGGTGTCCATCGACCGCTACCTCAGCGGCAGCACCCCCTGTGTGGCATCCGATAACTACAACGGCGGCCGATTGGCAGCGCAGAAGCTGGCGGAGAACGGCTGCAAAAATCTGGCGTTTCTGCGCATTGGTTCCACGCTGACCAGCGAGACCAACAAACGCCGGGATGGATTTGTGGCCGAGTGTGAGGCGCTGCATCTGCCCTACACCCAGAAGATCCTGATGGACGGCGCACCGTTCAGCGAATTTGAGCAGTTCTTGCAGGAAAACCTGAAGGACAGAAAGCTGGCCTTTGACGGCATCTTTTGCGTCACCGACAAGCTGGCGTTCGATATCATCAAAGCCCTGCGCCGGATGGGGCTGCGCGTACCGGAGGATGTACAGGTGATCGGCTATGATGGCCTGCGCACCTTTGGAGATCAGGACTACTACTGCTCCACCATCGTCCAGCCGGTGGAAGCGATGGCGGAGACCTGCGTGGATCTGGTGCTGGGCGAGACCAATCCCAACACCCCCTCCCTGCTGTGCCTGCCCGTGCGCTACGCCTACGGCGGCACCACCAAGGCATGACCGCCCCGGAAAAAGGCCGGTGGTACTGGTTCAAAAATTGGCTGCATTACCACTGGGTCTACCTTATTATTGTGGCTGTGGTGCTTTGGGTCGGCATCAGCTGGCTGGGCAACGCCCTGCACTGGGGCGAGACACTGCCGGACTACCAGATCGCCTATGTGGGCAAAAGTTCTCTGCCGGAGGACACCGCCCACGCCATTGAAGCAGCCTTTGCACAGTACGGCGAGGATCTGAACGGCGACGGCGTTGTCTGCGTCAGGCTCAACCAGTACGTCAGCGACACAGAGGACGTGGAAAACGCCTCGACCTATGCACTGGCGGCGCAGATGCAGTTTCTTTCCGACATGAACGCTGAGGACAGCTATTTCCTGCTGCTGGACGACCCGGCACACTTCCAGCTGGATTATCAGGCCCTTGCCAACTGGGACGGCACCCCGCCGGGCGACAGCGACTATACCGCCGCCGGGAAAACCGTGTGCTGGGCAGACTGTCCGGCCTTGGCCGAAGCGGACCTTGGAACGTATCAGACCACCGTGTTGGGAGCAAATGTTACTGGCAGCAGCGCAGAACTGGTAAACGGATTGTTTTTAGGCCGCAGGGCCTTTTATGAGGAAGCAAAAACCCAAAAAGCTGCCCTTGTCCGCGAAGGGGCACAGCGGCTGTGGAACATCTTGACGGAAGGAGCAACTCCATGAAACGAAAATGGCTGTGTGTTGTTGTGCTTGCACTGGCGGCAGTTCTCTGTACTGGCTGCGGTGTGAAAGATGAAAATCTGAAAAGCGACCCGCTGGTAAATACCGACGGCACCGCTCCGGTGGGCAAGACGCTGGTTGCCCTGCCCACCGGAGGGCTTCACCTTGCTGGACAACAAGGATATCCTTGCCGCCAACGGCCTGTATTACGCTTCGTGGGTCAACGGCGATGCCCAGCCCTACGAAAACAGTGAGGGCAAGACCGTGGACCTCTACGATGCGCAGCTCACGCTTGTCGTGCAGGAAAACAAGACGGAGGACAAAGCCGCCTCTGCGGTAGAGGGCTGGCAGACGCTGGCACAGCAGAACTACGATATTTCCGACACACAGACCCTGACTGCCGCCGGGCAGGAATATACGGTCATTCAGTTCACCTATCAGGATGAAAGCAATCCGTATGCGTCCGGCGTTGCGGCCTTCGCACAGCGCGGCACAAGTGCAATCGAGTGGGAACTTTCCTGTCAGGACAGCTATTCCGGCGATGCGCTGAAAGTCCTGACCGATTTTCTGAACAGCTGTACTTATTAAAGGAGGGCTTTCCATGGGACTGTTTTTTCCGAGTGACCCGGTCATCCATGGTCAACGCGCCACTGGTCTGCCCCGTTATCAGGAACTTCTGGAACGCGACTGGAAAAGTTTCCTCTTCGCCGACTTCGTGACGCTGGGCCTGTGCATCCCGTATGGTCTGGGCGTGGGCTACGCGCTGCTTTCTTCCAGTCTGCTGGTGCTGCTGCCGGTCTGTGTGGTGGGTGGACTGCTGGTGGGCCCGGCAATTTCCGGCATGATGGATGCGCTGTTCCGCAGCTACCGGGATGCACCGCGGGGCTGGTGGGAGAACTACTGCAAGGGCATGAAACAAAACTGGAAAGCATCCCTTCTGCCCGGTGTGATGTTCAGTCTGGCACTCGGCATTGAGCTGTTTTTCGGCATGGTGCTGTTCTCTGCAGAACAGCTGCCGGGCATCGGGACACTGGCCGTTTTCTTTGTCGGACTGCTGTTGCTGCTGATGCTGTTCACCGCCTTTTGGCCGCAAGTCGTCCTGTTTGAGGAAAGCAACCTGCACCGACTGCAAAACGCCATCCTGTTCTGCCTGAAATATGGCAAGCATGTGATCGGCACGGCGATCCTGCAACTGGGCTGGTGGCTTCTGTTCGCGTTGTTTTTGCCGTGGACGGGCTTTCTGGTGCCGTTCCTCGGTGTGTGGTTTATCTGGTTCGTCTGCTTCTTCCTGCTGTATTCCGATTTTGATGCCGCGTATGGCATTGAGGAAAAGATCCGGCAGCAGTTCCCGGAGCAGACACCCCGCTACGACGAATGATAAGGAGAAGGACTCATGGACATTTTAACGATTGGCGAAGTTTTGATCGACCTGACCCAGACCGGCAAGGATGCGCGCGGCATCCCTCAGTTTGCCGCAAACCCCGGCGGTGCCCCGGCCAATCTGGCGGTGGCTGCTTCCCGGCTGGGCGCACAGACCGCCTTTATCGGCAAGGTGGGTGCGGATGCCTTTGGCCGCTACCTGAAAGAGGTTCTGGCAGAGAACAAGGTGGACGTTTCCGGCATGGCGGTGGATGCAGAACACCCCACCACCATGGCGGTGGTCTCGGTAGATGCCACCGGCGAGCGGGATTTCAGCTTCTACCGCAGCGCCAACGCTGACGTGATGCTGAGCAAAGAGGACATTTCGGAGGGCACTCTGAAAGCTGCTAAAATCGTCCACTTTGGCTCTGTCAGCCTGACCGTTGACCCCTCCCGCACCGCTACGCTGGATGCTGCTGCCCGCGCAAAAAAGCTGGGGGCTGTCATTACTTATGACCCGAATTACCGTGCCAACCTCTGGAAGAACAAAGAGGATGCCATTGCCCAGATGAAAGCCCCCCTGCCGCTGGTGGATATCTTGAAAGTGTCCGATGAAGAACTGCCCCTGCTCACCGGCACCACCGACTGCGAAAGCGGTACAGCCCAGCTGGCTGAGAACGGCATCCGGCTGATTTTTGTCACCCTGGGTGCAAACGGCGTGTTCTACCGTTTTGGGGAGAAAACTGGTCATGTGGCAGGCGTCCCCTGCAAGGTGGGCGACACCAACGGCGCAGGCGACACCTTCTTTGGGGCGGCTCTGTCCAAACTCTGCAAGGAGGAGCTGGACACCCTGACGGTGGACAAACTGGAAAGCATTCTGGCCTTTGCCAATAAAGCTGCCAGCATCACCACCAGCCGCCACGGTGCTATCCCTGCTATGCCTACATTGGAAGAAATCGAAAAATAACAGAACCGGCCAACGACCTGTAGCAAATCATACAGGCCGGTGGCTGGTTTGCGCTATGATACCCAAAGTATAACAGGAAAACCGCAGACAGTACGGATGAAAAATCGTGAAGCAAGATGAATTTTTTGGATTATCATAAATAGCACGACTTTTTGACCGGCAACACAAATTTTTGCACCCTTATTCCGTGGGATTCCCTCTATAATAAGAGCAGAGATCAAACGGAAAAAGGAGATGTGGATGATGCAAGCAACAAACCTGAAAACGAATCATCTGACCCAGCCTCTCGGCATAGATGCCGGGACGCTGTTTTTATCGTGGCAGTGCGCCGAAGGCGTGCGCCAGACCGCCTACGAAATCGAAGTGACCGCCGGAGCCGAAACGCTGTGGGCAAGCGGAAAGATCTTGAGCAGTGTGATGCACACCGAAACGCCCACCCCTATGCCGCCCAAGACGCAGGGACAGTGGTGCATCCGGCTGTGGGATGAAAATGACCAGCCCGGTGCGTGGAGCGAAGCCGTCTTTGAAACGGGTCTGCCCTTTGCCGACTGGCAGGGCGTGTGGGTCTGCCCGGAAACGGAAGAACCGGATATCGATTGCACTGATGCAATCAACGCCTTTGCAAAGCCCAACTGGGAGCAGAAGCAGGCAGCGCTGGAAGCCTCCGGTAAAGGGCAGGCACAGCCTTATCAGCCCCACCGTCCGGCAAGCTATCTGCGCAAGGTGTTCACAGTCCCGGCAGGAGAAAGCAAACGGTTGTATATTACCGCCAAGGGTCTGTATACGGCATGGCTGAACGGCAAGCGGGTCGGCGATATGGTGCTTGCTCCCGGCAGCTTTACCGCAGACAAGCACCTTGGGGCACAGACCTACGATGTGACAGCGCTTGTCCGTGAGGGGGAAAACGAGCTGCTGATCGCGCTGGGCGATGGCTGGTACCGCAGCACTTCCGGCGTGGATGGTGACCGAGACCTGTTCGGCAAGGAACTGGCTGTCCTGTTCCAGCTGGAAGTGGATGGCAAGGCGGTCTGCGTTTCGGATGATGCCATGGAAGCAACCCAGTGCGGCCCCATCCGCCAGAACGATCTGCAGCAGGGCGAAGTGTACGATGCCCGGCTGGAAGGAAAACTGACCGGCTGGCACGGCGTGAGGACTGCGCCCAACACGCTCCCCCTCATTGGCATGAACACCGTGCCCATCCGGGAACAGGAAACCTTCACGGGCAGGTTGTTCCGCACACCCAATGGAGAAACGGTTCTGGATTTCGGGCAGAATATGGCAGGCTATGTAGAAATGAAGCTGACTGCCCACGAAGGTCAGAAGATCCGTCTGCTCTGCGGCGAAACGCTGGACGAGAACGGCAACTTCACACAGGAGAACTTTCAGGATCGGAACCGCCACAAAGAGGGCGGCACGGCACAGCTGCTGGAACTGATCTGCAAAGAGGGCGAAAATCACTATAAGCCCAGCTTTACCATCATGGGGTTCCGGTACGCAAAGGTGGAAACGGACATCGACCTGACCGGCGCAGAGTTTACCGCCCATGCCGTCTATTCGGAGATGCCGGTCACCGGCAGCTTTGGGTGCGGCAATGCGGATGTGAGTCAGCTGGTGCAAAACAGTGTGTGGAGCCAGAAGGGCAACTTCTGCGATATCCCCACCGACTGTCCTACCCGTGAGCGTGCTGGCTGGACGGGCGACATGGGGGTGTTCATTGAAACCGGTCTGACCCTGATGGATTGCTACCCGGTGGTGGAAAAATGGCTGGCCGAATGCCGCCTGAACCAGTACCCGGATGGACGCATGGCAAACATTGCCCCGCCCACCAGCCGCCCCGGTTATATGACCCCCATGCTCTGTATGTCGGCGGGCTGGGGCGATGCCTCCATTCTGGTGCCCTACGCTCTTTATAAGCGTACCGGCGACCGCAAGATTCTGGCAGACAACTACGAGATGATGCAGAAGTGGTATGCGTTCCTGCTGGGTCGTGCCCAGCAGACCACCGAGGAGCAGCAGACCGGCGAGTACGCCAAATACACGGTTCTGAATGGTCTGGACTACGGCGAATGGTGTGAGCCGGGCATCACCGCGATGCAGGCGATGATGAACCCGCGCAAAAGCGTGGGTACGGCGTATCTGACTTATTCCGGGCGGCTTCTGGCAGAAATTGCACAGGCGCTGGGCAAGGCAGAGGACGCAGCGCAGTACCGTGACACAGCGGAAAAAGCCCGCCTTGCCTATCGTGCCGCCTTTACAGATCATGGAAAAATCACATCCGACCGGCAGTGTGAATATGTCCGTGCCATTGCATTCGGTCTGTTGGATGAAGCTGAGAGCCAAGCCGCTGCGGATACGCTGAACCAGATGGTGCTGGAAAACGGCTGCCACCTGAACACCGGCTTCCTTTCCACGCCCTTCCTCTGTGAGGTGCTGGCAAAGTATGGCCATGCGGACACCGCTTACAAGCTGCTGCTGCAGGATACCGCCCCCAGCTGGCTCTATGAGGTCAAACAGGGCGCTACCACCGTCTGGGAAACGTGGACGGGCATTGACACCAATGGACACCTCAGTGAATCCCTGAACCATTACTCTTATGGCGCGATCTGCGGCTGGCTGTTCGGCGGTGTGTGCGGCATCCATCTGGCGAGCCAGACCCTGACCATCGCTCCCACCCCAAACCCTGCACTGGGTTGGGCAAAAGCGGTGTACGATTCCCCGGTGGGCGCATTGAAAGCGGCTGGCAGTATGCAGGCGATGCCGTGACCTACACCATCACCGTGCCCTGTAATCTGACCGCAGAAGTTACCCTCCCGGATGGCAGAAACCTGACCTTGCAGCCGGGAACTCATACCCTGTAACGCAAAAATATTTCCCGCAAAACACAGCGCCCCACACCGGAAGGAGTAACCGGTGCGGGGCGTTGCTTTTATGGGGATAATGAAGAAAATGATGAGAAAATGGCAGATCAGAATTTTTGTGCAAGGTATTTTGCACTGAGCTGGAAGCTCTTGACAGGGGAATTGTCCACCCAGTTGCGGTGGCTTTCCAGAATGATGGCATCTACATTCACGGAAAGTGCCTGTGTCATCAGGCTGTCCAGATCCATGTTGCCGGTGCCCAGCTCCATACTGTCGGTTTTCAGAATGGGGGTAATGGCGCTGCCGGTAATGCGGGTGCCCCGGTCGTTGATGTGCCACAGCTTCATGCGAGGACCAAGCCGCTGCATCCACGCCAAGGCGTTTGCACCACCCTCGGTGAACCAGTAGCTGTCAAACTCAAAGTTGACGAAGGCTGGATCGGTCTCCTCTAAAAGAATATCGTAAGCGCGCTTGGCTGCGTTCACAGGACGCAGCTCGCAGTTGTGGTTGTGGTAGAGCAGGTGGATGCCCTCTTTTTGCAGGGTCTCGCCCGCCTTGTTCAGACGTTTGGCCAGTTCGTGCATCGTGGCTTCATCGCCATAATCAAAGCGGTACATCCCGGTGATGACCACATACTCCGTGCCAAAACTTTTTGCTTCCTCGGCCACTGCATGGGCATCCCGTTCCAGACTGCCAAGGTCGGTGTGCAGGCTGATCACCTTCAGCCCAGCCTCCTGCACCAGCTTGTGCCAGTCCAGATTGCCGCCCTTGCCCACCGGCATTCCGGCGGCTTTGGTCAGCAGCTTTACCACAAAGCCAATGGGATGAATCATAAATCCACACAGTTCAATGCCGTCGTACCCGGCGGCTTTCACGGCGGCAAGGGTCTCTTTGGCCTGCTGCTCGTTGTTCAGTACAGTGCCCAGCATAAATTGCTGCACGGCTTTGATGGGCATGATTTACCCCTCCAGTTTGAATGTCTTGCCCGGCGTGATGCCGTTTTCGTTAAAACTGTCCACGCAGATGTAGTATTCCTGCCCGGCGGTCAGGGTGGAAAGGGTCACTTCGTCTGCATCGTAGACCAACCAGCTCAGATAGAGCTTGTCGGGTGCAACGCCATAGCGGACATTGCAGCCCTGCGCGTTTTCGATGTGCTGCCAGCTGATCTTTACGTCCAGTGCATCCACACGAATCCCGGCGGCTTCTGCCTGTGCGGGCTTTGCGCCCTCGCCGTTGCCGAACACCCGCAGGCCGCTGATGCGCAGTGCCTGCCCATAGGGCAGTTCGCCGCCGGTCACCCGGACATACCGTGCCCGGATGCCGTCCGCAAACTCAAAGTAGCCGTTGGAGCACTCCCGGGCAACCGTTTCGCAAATCGTCCAGTCTGCTCCGTTCACACTGGTCTCTACCGTGTAATGGGAGATCTGCGGCCGGGTCTCGATGTGGCGGGTCTTGCGGGTATCGCCGTAGCTGTCGGCAGGGAAGTCCACCACAAGCTTTTCATCTGCCATATTTACCTGAATGGCGCGGATATCACTCTCTTTGCCAAGGTCCACGCAGAGCCATTCGCCCGGCTCTGTACCAGCGGCGCTCCACCAGCTGCGGCAGTCCTCGTTGACGGCCAGTGACGGGCTGCTGCCCTCGGCAGTGCTGGAAGCCGTGACCGGCTTTTTGTAGCTCAGCAGCATCCATTCCGGCTGCTGGCTGGCGGCATCGAATTTGCCAGCCGGGATGCGGTGCGGGTAATCGGCAAAGTTCTGGTTGCAGTAGAGAACCCCGTCCTTGTCGAACCCGGCAGGGAACAGCCCCACCCGGCGCTCAAAGTCATAGTTGACGGAAATGCGCATGGTAGAGGCGTGCCACCAGTTGCCATGGCGGTCGGCAATGGTGCTGCCGTGGCCTGCGCCGGTGATGAATCCGCCGGGCTTTGCGGAAAACGGGTTGGATGCCTGCCGCACAAAGGGACCCAGCGGAGAAGTGGAGGTGTATACACCATCGGCGTAAGTGTTGTACTGGGTGCCGGGGCAGGCGTATTGCAGGTAATAGAGGCCGTCATGCTTTGTCATAAAGGCACCCTCAATGTAGGGTTTGCCCACGGCGTTGAACATGGCAGTCAGGCTTTCGGCACTCAGGCCGGGGATGTTTGCCATCTGCGGCGGCAGATTCAACTTGCCGGTCTTGGGGTCATAGAACTGCTTCATGGACTGGTACAGCACGCTGGCTTCCCGGTCCACAATGCCGTTGTTGCCGGGGCGTTCGTAGCCCAGTACGGTTTCATTGCCGAAGATCAGCTCCTGCTTTTCACCGATGGGGGTCATGGTGTCCGGGTCCATCTCCACGCCGTAGATGGGCGTAGTATTGGAGCAGCCCCAGTAGAAGTACACCCGGCCATCATCATCGTAGAACAGATCGGGTCCCAGAAAGCAAAGGGCGCAGATACTTCGGTAAACGGCTCGGTCAGGGGGTCGGCGGTGCGCAGGATGGGACAGTTGCGCCCCTTGCGGCTGGCGCAGAAGTACAGGTGATCGCCCACCTGCCGCACATCGGGGGCATAATCGTAAATCAGCAGATCCGGGTCTGCATGGAAATCCCAGTGCAGCAGGTCGTCCGAATACCAGAAGCCTGCCGACATGGAAACAAAGAGGTAATATTTGCCCTTGAAGGATACCAGCGTGGGGTCTGCACCCTCCCGGAAACCTGCTGTACGGGGACCTTCCTTCATGTGCTGGTAACGGTAGCCCAGATCAAGGGGATTACAATAGGTTTGTTTCATCGAATCACTCCTTGGAAATGCCCTGCAATACACGGTTCAACTGCTTGATGTCCTCTTCCGAAGCGCCGGCCTGCATCAGCATGGATTCAATGGTCATCCGCCGCATGGCACGCTCCATCATCGCCACCAGAGCCGGGTTGTCCTTCACGGCGGCGGCAACATCTCCGCGGGCAGCGGCGGCTTTATCGGAGATCTGCTTCAGAATGGGACCAACTTTCGGGTCTGCCGTGGCGGCAGCCATGTTGTCCTTGACCGACCAGCAGCTTTCGTCCAGCTCGCCGTCAAACCAGTTGGCCACGTTCTTGCGGTTGTCCATGGCGTAATCCGGGTTGGGGGCGTCCACCTTGTTCACCAGGATCACGCTGCTGTGCTCACCGGAACGTGCCTCAATGCTGTGTTTGCCGGTGATGGGCAGCTGGAAGGTGAACACCTTGTCGCCCTTACGGGTCTCCACCAGCTGACCGTCCTTGTACAGCGAGACCTCCGGCAGATTGGAGTAGACCTTGATCTCAGTCACATCCTCGGCGCGGTCTACATAGCGGCTGCCGCACAGGTGCACGAACGGCTCCTTGCTCCAATAGGCCTTGTAGAGATAGAAGGGGTCTTTTTTGAGCTTGCGGTCAAAGGTGACAAGTCCCTTCTGGTTCTCGCCGTGCTTGCCGCCCTCATCACGGCCATCGGCGGCAAAATCAAACGTATTCCACGCATGGGTCGCCCACAGCCACGGACGAGCGGCGATCATCTTTGCGATATGTTCATGGTAAATGCACTGGTAGCTCTCGGTGTAGTCGCCTTTTTCCGGGTGGCTGCTCTGGTACTGGGGGTTGGCATCTGCGCCGTACTCCGAAAAGCCGATGCAGCGGTCAGGGTAATCGGCGTGGTACTTGTCAAAGAACTCGTCGTTCTGCTCCAATTCGCCCAGATACCAGCCGAAGTAGAGGTTGTAGCTGTTCACATCGGGAATTTCCAGAATGGGACTGGTGGTCTCCAGCATAAACACGTTTGCCATGGTGGTCTTGCGGGTGGGGTCCAGCTTGTGCGCCAGCTCGTTCAGCAGACGGTGGTTTTCCAGCAGATCCTCGTTGACAGCAGAAGCAGCGGTGATCTCGTTGGACAAGCCCCACACGGCAATGCAGGGGTGGTTGTAGTTCTGGACGATCAGCTCTTCCATCTGGGTCAGGGTGTTGGCACGGCCGTTGGGCATGTGCATGGTGATGTAGGGGATCTCTGCCCAGATGACAAGACCCTTTTCATCACACAGGTCGTAGAAATACTGTGCGTGCTGATAGTGTGCCAGCCGGATGGTGTTGGCACCCATTTCCAGAATGATGGAGATATCCTCCTCCATCATTTCGTTGGTCAGGGCAATGCCCGCACCTTTTCGGTCCTGGTGGCGGGAAACACCGCGCAGCGGATATTCCCTGCCATTCAGGATAAAGCCCTTCTGGGGGTCAATCTCAAACTTGCGGCAGCCGAACCGGGCGGAGGTCTCCTCGCCATTGTCCAGCTTAGCAGATACGGTGTAGAGGAAGGGGTCGTCCACGCCATCCCACAGATGGGCGTTGTTCAGCGTGAAAACAACCTTTGCGGTGCCCTTTTCCACCGGGGCGGTGAGGGTTTGACCCTCCAGTGCAAAGGTCACGTTCTGTGCGTCCACCACGGCGGCTTCCACGGTGATCTCAGAGGTCCTGGCAGCGAGGTCTGTGACGATGGGGGTCACCTTCAGTGCCGGTGCGCCATTAGCGGGCAGGGCAAAGTGTTCTGCCGGGACGATATGCAGGGTCACATCCCGGTAAATGCCACCGTAGAAGGTAAAATCGGCTTTCTGGGGATACACGGTGTCGTTGTCGCTGTTGTCCACGGAAATTGCCAGCAGATTTTCCTCTTTGAGGTGGTCGGTCAGGTCTACCCGGAAGGTGGAGTAGCCGCCCTTGTGCTCAGCCAGCTTTTCACCGTTCAGGTAGACGGCAGCGGTCATAGCTGCGCCGTCCAGCTGCAAAACAGCCTTGCCGCCTGCCGGGATGGTGGGCTTTGCCAGGGCCAGCGTATACCAGCAGGTGCCGCGGTAGTAATCGTTGCCGCCGTCCTGACCGTCCACTGCGTTCCAGGTGTGGGGCAGGGCAATGGCCTCACCCATAACAGCGGTGGGGATGCCGGGGCTCTCCTTGGTAAAATGCCAGTCGCTCTGATTCAACAGGATGGTCTTGCTCATGGTAAAAACTCCTTTATATTTATAAAAGATGGATAGAATCAGCAAAAACCGAAAGAGCGTATGAGCCCTTTCGGTCTTTGCAGGGTGTTACTGCATCTTTTCTGCAATTACTTCATGACGAAGGGCTTCTTTCTTATCTGCGATGCGCTTCTGGACGTTGACCATTTCTTCCTTGGTCAGCGGGCAGCCCAGCATGGCGATCAGGGTGATGACCCAGCCCAGCATGGGCAGACCGAACTTGATGGCAAGGGTCATCCAGAAGATGCCGCTGGTGTAGGGATCCGTGGGCTGGGGCATGGTGGTGGTGTAACCCAGAAGGGCGACCGCACCGGTGGCGATGACAGCAGCCACCGAGGTGATGAGCTTGTCCACCAGACTGTAAGTACCAGAAACGACAGCCGGGATATAGCGGCCGCTGCGGTCCAGCTCGTAGTCAATGGTATCGGCCATGTAAGAAGTGTTGGAGGTGGTAATGCACATCATGGAACCATTCTGCAGCAGAGTCAGCAGGACGTAAACGATCATGTTCCAGCTGCCGATCACACCGATCTGACGAGTGTCGGTAAAGATGAAGAACAGGAACAGCACAGAGGCGATGGCCATGCTGACGCAGGTCCAGGTCACGATGCCCTTCTTGCTGCCATTTTTGCCCACATACTTTGCACCGAAGGCTGCAAAGAGATGGAAGGCACCATGCTGATCACGCCAAGGGTGGTAGCAAGACCCATGTTGCCGATGAGGATGCCGTTCAGCATCGTGTTGATGATGGCCTGGCTGCCTACCTGCTGTGCCAGCTTATCGGAAGCGTTGGAGGCGATGTAGCACTGCAGGGGCTTGTTGTGCTTGAGCACCTCAAGAATATCCGCAGTTTTCAGCGGCTCGTGTTTTTTGCTGGTGCCCTCGAAGTTTTCGGGCTTATCGTAGGCGGAGATACCGGCGCAGACGATCAGGGTGCCGATACCGGCAATGATCAGCACGATGGTGCAGACCGTGCTGAGGAAGTCCTGATTAAAGGTGCCGCCGCACTTGGGCAGGATGACGGTGTAGATCAGCATGCTCATGCCCATGGGCACGGCGTAGTTCAGTGCAGTGGTCCAGACACCGATGGTGGGACGCTGGCGGGGATCGTTGGTCATAATAGCCGGCAGGGTCTGGGCGGTCATGTTGGTGACGGTATAGCCGATGATGTAAATAATGTAGGTCAAAACGAACACCGGCAAGCCGAAGCCCTTGCTGGAGCACAGGTTGAACATACACAGCAGGCCGACAGCCTCGATCAGGTAGCCGCTGATCAGCAGAATGCGCAGCTTGCCGAAACGGGTGTTGACGCGGTCGTAGACGAACGCCAGCATCGGGTCGGTAAAGCCGTCCAGAATGCGGGCCAGCATCAGGATAAGGCCCACGGCTGCAGTGGTGATGCCGTAGCCGATGCTGGCAGAATAACTGGCCATACCGATCAGGGAATAGATGCTCATGCCTACAAAAGCGTTGCAGGCGTAACAGATGATCTGCCAGAGCTTTGCACGGCGGTACTGGACGCCGTCTACTTCACTGGCACTGGGTCTCTTTTGGAACATAATGATTTTCCTCCTTTTTGTGTGAACTGAGTTCCGCTTTCTCTGACACCAGAATAACAGAATGCAACAGCCACTGCCGGATGAAAAACGATAGTTGAGGACAAAAATTCGTGCAATAATTTGTGGTGCGTGAATTTGCATCCGCCTTCGCGATTTATTGTCCCATAGGGGAAAAACAGGTCTGCTACAATAGTCTCAACAAGCAACACGCAGGAAGGGAGAACCATCATGCAGAAATTTGAAAAAGGCTTTTTCATCGGTGCTGCAACAGCAGCTCATCAGGTAGAGGGCAACAATACGAATAGTGACTACTGGGCACAGGAGCAGCTGCCCCATTCCAGCTTTACGGAGCCCAGCGGCATTGCCTGTGACCATTATCAACGGTACGAAGAAGATATCAAGCTCTTGGCCGATGCCGGGCTGAACGCCTACCGCTTTTCTATCGAGTGGGCACGGGTAGAGCCGGAGGAAGGAAAGTTCGACCCGGAAGCCATCGAGCATTACCGCAAGGTGATCGCCTAGCTGCAAAGCGCATGGCGTAGAGCCCATCGTCACCCTGCTGCACTTTACCAGCCCGAAATGGCTCATCTGCAAGGGCGGCTGGGAAACCGAAAGCACCGTAGAGGATTTTAAACGTTATGTGACCTATGTGATGGAACAGCTGGGCAGCGAGCTGCGCTATGTCTGCACCATCAACGAGGCCAATATGGGCTTGCAGCTTGCTGCGATCTCCAAGCGGTTCCGTCTGATGGCAGAACGGGCTGCCCAAAATGCCGCATCGGCCGGAAAGTCTGCCGAGGGCACGGTGCAGGTGGGCATGAACTTCCAGAAGATGATGGAAAACATGAAGTATGCCGCCATGGAGAATGCACAGGTGTTCGGCACACCCCAGCCGCAGATCTTTGTCAGCGAGCGCACCCCGGAAGGCGATCTGCTGGTGATGCGTGCCCATGCAGCCGCACGGGATGCCATCAAAGCCCTCTGCCCGCAGGTCAAGGTGGGCCTGACCCTCTCGCTGCATGACTTGCAGGCACAGCCCGGCGGCGAAGCCTTTGCCGAGGCCGCATGGCAGGAGGAGTTCACCCATTATCTGCCTTATATCAAAGACGATGATTTTCTGGGTGTGCAGAACTATACCCGCACCCTTTATGGCCCGCAGGGGCAGCTGCCGGCACCGGAGGGCGCAGAACTGACCCAGATGGACTACGAGGTCTATCCGCAGGCACTGGAGCACGTCATTCGCAAGGTGGCAGAGGAATTCAAGGGTGACCTGATCGTGACCGAAAACGGCATTGCCACCGCCGATGATACCCGCCGTGTGGCGTTTATCCGGCAGGCGCTGGATGGCGTGCAGCACTGCATCGCCGACGGCATCCCGGTGAAGGGATACTTCCATTGGAGCCTGATGGACAACTTTGAGTGGCAGAAGGGCTATGCCATGCAGTTTGGACTGATCGCAGTGAACCGCGAAACGATGGAGCGGACAGCAAAGCCCAGCCTTGGGGTGCTGGGGGAGTATTGCGGAGCTTGAGAGCGGCTTTGGACATGAACAAGGTATGCCTTGACCGAAACGGATGAAGCCCTGTTCATCAAAAAAGCAAAAAAGTAATTTTGAACCAGAAAAGCCGCGCAGAGCTATCGTTTTCGATAACATGCACGGCTTTTTTCAGCAGGAGAATGGAATGGAACGGACACCATCCGCAACCACGGCGGCGATTACATCAATTTGTTTCTGTGCCAGTTTTGCGTCGGTGTTCAGAAGCCCGGAAAGACCGTTCATTACAAAAATCAGGATCGCACCGACATTTTCATATTGAGAAGGCTCGATGTTATCACTTTTGATCTGTTCCAGAACGGCATCCCGCAAATGCTGTGTAAAGCGGTTCATCGCTGATGCAGGAACCACACCGAGATAATCGGTCGCCTGCTGGAGATTAGCAAACATCTCCCGCACAAAAGCCTCCGGCGTATCCAGCAGCTGCTGTGCGCCGCCCATATTGTCGCAGACGAGCTGGACCGTTTGCCGCTCCATTTCGGCGGTGAGGGCATCCAGCGTTTCATAGTGGGAATAAAAGGTCGTTTTGTTGATCTCGGCCCGTTCGGCAATTTCTTTGACCGTGATCTTTTCGATCGGCTTCTCCCGCAGCAGGGCAACAAACGCTTTCTGAATGGCACGCTTCGTTTTTTGACCCGGATATCCATAGAATTCCTCCATCAATTGATTTCATAAATGGTGCTTAACCAACGCTTTGAACGTGATTCGTTGCTTAAACACCGGATACGCCGGAAACTGCTGATTGCGGCCCCTGCGGCGCAGTGCTATTATAGCACCATGGAGATGGATAAGCAACTACAAGTTGAAAATCTTGTCCGTGAATACGCTGAATCATATGATCTGAGAAAAAGGAGAGTATATAGGATGGATTTTAACAGTGTCAAAGGCAAAGTGGCCATCGTCACCGGCGCAAGCCGTGGCATCGGCCGGGCCATTGCCGAGTGCTTTGGCGAAAACGGCATGAAGGTGGTCTGTGCAGCCCGCAGTGCAGAGCAGGGGCGGGCTGTGGCAGACGGCATCTGCGCCAAGGGCGGCGATGCCATCTTTATCCAGACCGATTGCAGCAAGGCTTCTGCCATCAAAGAACTGGTGGATAAGACGGTGACGCACTACGGCAAGCTGGATGGCGTTGTCAGCAACGCAGGCATCGGCATGGGCGGCACACCGCTGCATGAGTATGAGGTAGAGGATTACGAGAAGATCTTCTCCCTGAACAGCGAGGGTGTCTTTGCCGGGATGAAGTACGGCGCAGAGGCAATCCTCAAGAGCCACAGCGAAGGCGGATTCCTCATCAATGTGGCATCGGTGGCGGGTCTTGTGCCCCAGCGTGGACAGGCGCTGTACAGTGCCACCAAGTTCGGCGTGGTCGGCATGACCCGCGCAGCGGCGCTGGATTACGCAGAATACGGCATTACCGTCAACGCCATCTGTCCCGGCTACACCAGAACCAGCATTTTCGGGGATGCACCGGCTGCGGCCATGGACTTCTTTGCAGCCGACTGCCCGGCAAAGCGGATGGGCGACCCGGAGGAGTGCGCTGCATTGGCACTTTTCCTTGCCAGCGGTCTGGCACGGTACATCACTGGTGCAGCCATCCCGGTGGACGGCGCACTGTCTGCCGGACACCAGAGCATCAGCAGCTGGAAGCACCCGGAAATTTTGACCGGCGGCAAGCTGAACAGCCAGAGCACGATTGCAGCACTGATGGAAAACGAGGCCGCAAAAGCCATCGTGGAGCAGTACCTGCCCGGTTTTGCCGACAACCAGCAGGCAAAAGCTGCCTACGGCATGACATTTGGCAAGATCGGCCCTATGCTGGGTCTGCCGGAAACGGCGCTGAAAGCACTGCTGGATGCGCTGGACAACCTGTGATCGAAGCAGCTCGGAAAGCCTCTTTGACAGGGGCTTTCGTTCTGCCTGCATGCGGTTGATTTTTGGGAGGAGACCATGAAAAACGAAGCACTTTTCCGTACCGGCTCTGTCTGGAAATCCATCATTTCCATGGCGGTGCCCTCCATTATCATTATCCTTGTCATGGTGCTGTACAACATGGCGGATATGTTTTTTGTGGGCTGTCTGGGCGATACCGCACAGGTGGCGGCGGTCTCCGTTGTGGGACCGGTGTTTTCGATCCTTGCGGCAGTGGCGACCATGCTTGGCGCAGGCAGCAGCGCCATCATTGCACGCTGCTTTGGCGCAGGCGAGATCGAGCAGGGCAAGACCTGCTCCTCGCTCTGCTTCTGGAGCAGCTTTTTTCTGGGCGTTCTGGTCAGCATCGGTCTGCTGGTGAGCAGAGTGCCGCTTCTGGGGGTGCTGGGCTCAAATGCAGAATTTTTTCCCTATGCAGAGCGGTATCTTCAGGTCCTTGCACTGGGTGCGCCGCTTTTTATCCTGTCCAACAGCATGGCGATGCTGGTGCGTGCAGAGGGCGCAGTAAAAGAAGGCCTGATCGGCAATCTTCTGGGCACGCTGGTCAACTGCATTTTTGACCCGCTGTTCATTCTGGTGCTGAACTTCGGCGTCAGCGGTGCGGCTGCTGCCAGTGTGCTGGGCAATCTTGTGGCGACGGGCTGTTATCTGCGCTACATCGTCAAACACGGCACGGTGCTGACCGTTGATTTCCGTCCTGCTCTGAAAAAACCGCAGATGCTGGGTGAGATGCTGGCCATTGGTCTGCCCAACGGGATCAGCAGCCTGCTGGCAGGGTTTGCCTCCTCCTTCAGCAACCGGCTGCTGGTGACCCACGGCACGGCGGCGGTCGCAGCCATGGCGGCAGCGGGCAAGACGACCATGATCATCAGTATGATCGCCATGGCGATCTGCATGGGGTGCCAGCCGCTTCTGGCGTACAGCTACGGCGCAGGTGACATAAAGCGCCTGAAGCAGCTTTTGAAAGATCTGATCCTCCTGACCGTTGTTTTTGGTGTGCTTGCCGGGGCAGCCAGCTTTGCCGGACGCAATGCCTTGATCGGGATGTTCATCAAGGAAGAAGGGGCGTTCCGTCTGGGGACGCAGTTGGTGGTCTATCTGGTGCTGGGCAGCCCGGTGATCGGTCTGACCTATCTGGCAACCAGCCTGCTGCAATCCGTAGGCAGGGCAAGTGGTGCGGTGGTGCTCTCTCTTTTGCGGCAGGGGCTGCTGCTGATCCCGCTGCTGTACCTGATGAATGCGCTTTGCGGGGTGCAGGGCATTGCGGCGGCGCACCTGATGGCAGACGTGGGCGCTGCGGTCATCTCCGCAGGCATCCTGCTGCACTGGCTCCGGGCATCGGTAGAAAAAAACGGCAGAAGTATGATATACTGTTTCCATCAATGAGCCGGAGGGATTAGGCATGGATG
>ENA-OQKK01000120-OQKK01000120.1-human-gut-metagenome-genome-assembly--contig:-NODE-120-length-27856-cov-5.238739_pt1 | contig 27856 bp, 21 predicted proteins | sample MGYA00242648_ERZ504797 | MGnify/ENA primary metagenome ERZ504797 (study PRJEB26092, sample SAMD00036412) | human gut metagenome | host: Homo sapiens | study: EMG produced TPA metagenomics assembly of... | reverse complement strand
ATAGGGGATATATTTATGTATTATGTGCTACAAAGTAAACAAAATAATTGGAATAGCGGTTCAATAGATACATTAAATTTGGTTGAATCTAAATGAAACGTGCTATCTTTGTCCGTTCTAAAACAATTGTTATGACTGAACTTGATAAGAAAATCAGGGAAAAAGAAATTTATAGAGTTACATTAGTGGGGAGTTTCGTTAATTTCTTGCTGGTTATTTTTAAATTCCTTGCCGGAATTGCAGGGCATAGTGCTGCTATGTTGGCAGATGCAGTTCATTCTCTATCTGACTTCATTACGGACGTAGTAGTGATTCTTTTTGTACGTATATCCAATAAACCAGTGGACAAGAGCCATGATTATGGCCATGGGAAATATGAAACATTGGCTACTGCTTTCATTGGTATGGCATTATTGGGGGTAGATTTGGAATATTGTGGAATGGAGCAACAGATATATTGGTTTTCCTACGAGGTGGGGAACTTCGTCAACCGGGAATGTTGGCATTGGTTGCTGCCATTATTTCTATTCTGTTGAAGGAAATACTTTATCAATATACAGTCAGAGTGGGGAAAAGATGCCACTCACAGGTTGTTGTGGCGAATGCGTGGCATCATAGGAGTGATGCATTATCATCCATTGGTACGGCTGCCGGTATTGGCGGAGCGATTTTACTTGGTCCTCATTGGGCGGTACTCGATCCTATTGCCGCTGTGACAGTCAGTTTCTTTATTATGCGGGTTTCCATCAGGCTGCTGGTTCCTTGCCTGGATGAATTGCTGGAAAAGTCTTTGCCGGATAGTGTGGAACGTGAGATAGAAGGAATTGTGTTATCTTTTGATGGAGTCAGCGAACCGCATCATTTACGCACGCGGCGCATCGGAAACAATTATGCTATAGAGATTCATATACGCATGGATGGGAACATTTCTCTGCATAAAGCGCACGAGACGGCAACTGGTATTGAACATAGATTGAAAGAAAAGTTTGGAGAGGATACTCATGTGGGTATTCATGTGGAACCGGTGAAATAACATACGAAGAATGAATAACGAAGAATTTGCACAAAAGAACACTTGCTGCTTAAAGAAAGTATTGGTAACCGGAGCAAGCGGATTTATTGGCAGTTTCCTGGTGGAAGGAGGATTGGAGAGAGAGATGCAGGTATGGGCTGGTGTACGTAAAAGCAGTAGCCGTACCTATTTGAAAGATCCTCGCATTCAATTTGCCGAATTGGATTTTGCTCATCCCGGAAGATTGACGGAGCAATTGGCTGTTCATAAACAATTGCATGGGGGATGGGATTATATCATTCATTGTGCCGGTGTAACTAAATGCCGCCATAAGGACGAATTTGACAAAGGCAATTATGTCTATACCCGTAATTTTGTAGAAGCTTTGAGAACCTTGGACATGGTTCCCCGGCAATTTGTCTATATCAGTTCACTTAGTATTTTCGGTCCTATTCATGAAGATAATTATGCACCCATCAGTGAGCGTGATACGGCAATGCCCAATACTGCATATGGGGTCAGTAAGCTAAAGTCGGAACATTACCTGCAATCATTGAATGATTTTCCGACAGTGATTTTTCGTCCTACTGGAGTTTATGGTCCTCGTGAACGCGATTATTTTCTGATGGCGAAGTCTATCAAGCAGCATATAGACTTTGCTCCTGGTTTTAAAAGACAGGATCTTACTTTTATTTATGTGAGGGATTTGGTACAAGCTGTTTATTTGGCAATAGAACATGGAGTGCGGCAGCGCGCCTATTTTGTTAGTGACGGAAATGTCTATTCCAGCCGTACTTTTTCTGATTTGATACAAAAAGAACTTGGTAATCCGTGGGTTATACACATTAAATGCCCATTATTTATTTTAAAAGTTGTATCTTTGCTCGCTGAATTTTCAGCGCGTTGCCTGGGAAAGGTAAGTACGCTGAATGCTGACAAATATAAAATAATGAAACAACGTAATTGGCAATGCGATATTTCACCCTTGGTGGAAGAACTGGGATATCGTCCTGAGTACCCTTTAGACAAGGGAGTAAAGGAAATCATTGCATGGTATAAGAAAGAAGGATGGCTTTAAATTTATTCAAACGGGTAGACAGTGTGAAAGGATTGTTTGCCGTTGAGAGCATTAGTCTGATATATAATGCCCTCACGACCATAATGGTTTTAATATTATTTCCTCGTATGGACCACCCTGTAATTATGCTTTTGGAGCGTGCAGGCATTGTGGCCATTACGTTTGCATTAATATATTTGTATCGCAAGTATCCGTGTAAACTTACGGCATTTATACGAATGGCTGTGCAGATGGCATTTTTAGCGTATTGGTATCCCGATACCTTTGAATTTAATCGTCTTTTTCCCAATCTGGATAACTTCTTCGCTTCGGCGGAGCAGTTTTTGTTCCGTTGCCAGCCTTCGGTAGAATTTAGTGAACATTTTCCTTCCATGTGGTTCAGTGAACCATTTAATATGGGGTATTTCGCTTATTATCCAATGATTGGGATTGTGACTATTTATTATTTCTTGTTTCGTTTTGAGTGGTTTGAAAAGGTTTCTTTTGTGCTGGTCACTTCGTTTTTTATCTATTATCTTATTTATATATTGGTTCCGGTTGCCGGTCCGCAATTCTATTTCCCTGCTATCGGAATGGACAATGTGATGGCGCAGCATTTCCCTGCTATCGGTGATTATTTCAATAATAATGATATTCTGCTGCCCGGTCCCGGTTTTGATCATGGTTTCTTCTTTAATTTGGTAGAGGCCTCACAGGAAGTGGGGGAACGCCCTACTGCTGCTTTTCCTAGTTCGCATGTCGGTATATCTACCATTGTGATGATTATGGCCTATCGCGTTAATAAGAAACTATGTTATTTCTTGGCACCGTTCTACGTACTTCTATGCTGTGCTACGGTCTATATTCAGGCGCATTATTTGGTGGATGTTATTGCCGGCTGGATTTCGGCGGTATGTATTTATATTGTGGCTACTTATATGTATAAGCGTTGGTTTGCTTCTGTAGTCTTCCAACTTGTGCTGAAATAGTTTTAAAAAGTATATAAAAGCGTACAGGGTGTCCATTTTCGGACACCCTGTTTTGTTTATACCTTGTTGATTTTCAGTGATAAATGTTGCTGGCATGAATATTGCTTTAAAAATAATGGCTAAACGTTGCAACGTTTGGCATAGAAATAACGTCTAATGAATAAAACAAAAATAGTATGAGAAAATTAGTATCAACTTTAATGGCGGTGACCCTTATGTTAGTGTCTGCCACAGCATGTGCAGAGAGAATAACTCCTAGTAAGAACTATGTTACCAAAAAAGTGAATGTGGGTAGTTTTAATGCTATCTCTACCAGTTCTTCGGTGGATGTAATCTATACTCAAAGTTCCGGTGGGCAGAATGTGGAAATATATGCTCCGGACAATTTGGTGGACTATATTGATGTCCGTGTAGAGGGTGGAGTACTTAAGGTTGGTTTTAAATCACCAAGAAACAATTTTTCAATAAACGGAAAACATAAAAAGGAAGTAAGAGTTTCTGCTCCGGCTGTGAACAGCTTGAAAGCTTCCAGTTCCGGTGATATTATTATAAAGAATGGACTGAAAACGAGTGGGAAAGTTACTGTTAAGGCTAGCAGTAGCGGTGATGTAACAGGAAGCACTATTTCTTGTGATGATTTTGCGGCTACCGCTAATAGTTCGGGTGATGTGATTCTGGAAAAGGTATCTTGTACGAATTTCTCTGCTGATGCCAGTAGCTCGGGTGATGTATCTGTCAAGAATCTGAACGCTGCTGATGTATCTGCTGATGCCAGCTCTTCCGGAGATGTGATTTTGGCAGGTATTTGTGAGAACGCTTCTTACAGAGCCAGTAGTAGTGGAGATGTAAAGGCAAAAGGTATGAAGGCGGTCAATGTAACTGCCAGTGCCACTTCCTCTGGTGATGTGGAATGTTATGTGACTGGTTCGCTGACTGCGAAAGCATCCAGTAGTGGTGAGGTGGCTTATAAAGGTAATCCTAAAGATATTGATTTCTCTCCCAAAAGAGGTTTGCGTAAAATGGAATAGATAATGTGTTAATGCTACAATATATTAATGTGCCAATTGGCTGTGCTGTATTCCGCATGGCAATTGGCACATTAGCATATTAGCACATTGTAGCATTAAGAATTCATTCCGTAATTCCCCCTGATATAATCCAAGATACTGAAAAGTTCTTTCACGGTTTCGGCACGGAGCATGGCGATACGTGTCTCTTTAAAGTTGGGGATGCCTTTAAATAAGGGAGAAGCAGCCAGATGGCGGCGTACATGAAGAATACCGCGGCGTTCGTCAAGCAGATTCACACTGTCCAACACTTCCTGACGGAGTACATTCAGCCGCCACTCAAAAGAAAGGGCAGGGAGTTCCTTACCGGTTTCTATATAATGTTTTACTTCCTTGAATATCCACGGGCGTCCAAAGCTGGCTCGGCCAATCATAATAGCGTCTACTCCATACTGGTCAAAACACTCTTTGGCACGTTGTGGCGTAGTTATATCCCCGTTTCCAATGATAGGTATATGCATACGGGGATTCTTTTTTACTTCACCTATTAAACTCCAGTCCGCTTCACCAGTGTACATTTGTGCACGGGTGCGTCCATGAATGGTCAGTGCTTCAATGCCGCAATCTTGTAATTGTTCTGCCAAATCTACTATAATTTTATGCTCATTGTCCCAGCCTAGACGTGTTTTTACAGTAACGGGAATTTTTACAGTGTCCACAACAGCACGGGTAATTTCCAACATCAGCGGGATATTTTGCAGCATACCTGCACCGGCTCCTTTACCGGCAACGCGTTTTACAGGACAGCCAAAATTAATATCCAGGATGTCAGGATGCGCCTCTTCCACTATTTTCGCCGCTTCTACCATTGTTTCCGTGTCTCTGCCGTAAATCTGTATGGCTACGGGGCGTTCCTCATCGTTGATATTCAGCTTCTGCATCGTTTTTACCTACCGAGCGTATCAATGCATCTGCCGATACAAATTCGGTATATACCATATCAGCACCGAACTTCTTGCACATCAGGCGAAAAGCGGGGTCTGTTACATCTTCCATCGGAGCCAGGAAAATAGGGTATCTGCCCAGGTCTATATTTCTAATCTTCATTGTTGTATGTTTATCTTTGGGTTACAGAAAAGTCAGATTCATTTGAGTATTAATTTATAATCTGTGTGAATCTGTGTAATCTGTGGTGAAATCAGGCTGCAAAAATACGGAAAAAGCCTACCTTTGCACATATATTAATCAAAAGAATAATGAAAGCTTCTATAAAAGACTTTGAAATAATGGCTCCTGTAGGTTCACGTGAGTCGCTGGCGGCAGCCATACAGGCAGGTGCGGATTCTATTTACTTCGGAATTGAGAGTCTGAATATGCGTGCACGTTCTGCCAGTACATTTACTGTCAATGATTTACGCGAGATAGCACAGATCTGTGATAAACATGGCATCAAGAGCTATCTTACGATCAATACCATTATTTATGATGAAGATATTGCTTTGATGCGTACCATTGTGGATGCGGCTAAGGAGGCAGGCATCAGTGCCGTGATTGCTGCGGATGTGGCGGTAATGGCTTATTGTTGCGAGGTGGGGCAGGAAGTACACCTTTCCACCCAATTAAATATCAGTAATGCCGGAGCGTTGAAATTTTATGCTCGCTTTGCCGATGTAGTGGTATTGGCACGTGAATTGAATTTGAAGCAGGTGCGGGTGATTTATGATACTATCCAGAAGGAACAAATTAAAGGTCCGAATGGAGAATTGGTCCGTATTGAGATGTTCTGCCACGGGGCACTCTGTATGGCAGTGTCGGGCAAGTGTTATCTCAGTTTGCATGAGATGAATGCTTCTGCTAACCGGGGGGCTTGTATGCAGATATGTCGCCGTGCATACGATGTGAAGGATAAAGAGAGTGATATTGAACTGGAGGTGGACAATAAATACATCATGTCTCCTAAAGATTTGAAAACTATTCATTTTATGGATGAGATGATAGAGGCTGGCGTGCGTGTCTTCAAGATCGAAGGGCGTGCCCGAGGACCTGAGTATGTACGTACCGTGGTGGAATGTTACAAAGAAGCTATTTGTTCTTATCTGGAGGGCACTTTTACCGAGGAGAAGAAGCAGGCTTGGGATGAACGGCTGAAGACCGTATTCAATCGGGGATTCTGGAATGGATATTATTTAGGACAGCGTTTGGGTGAATGGAGTAAGAACTATGGTTCGGAGGCTACTGAGCGTAAAGTGTATGTGGGTAAGGGAATCAAGTACTTTTCTAATATTGGCGTTGCAGAGTTTCTGGTGGAAGCTGCTGAGATGAAAGTAGGGGATAAGCTTCTGATCACAGGACCTACTACAGGAGCGGTATTTCTGACGTTGGATGAGGCGCGTGTGGATTTGAAACCGGTGGATGTGGTAAGAAAAGGTCAACATGTATCCTTTAAAGTACCCGATAAGGTACGTCCTAGTGACAAGCTTTATAAGTTGGTTTCTCCTGAGGATTTGAAGAAGAAATAAAACAGAAAGAATGTGTTTCTAAAGAGATATTGAAATTTAAATCTCTTATGATTAAAATCCGAAGAGAAGCTCCCTTTTCTTATTTTATGTAGCAATGGATAAAGTAAGAAAGGGTAGGATATCATGATGATACAGATTATTATAAAGCTGTTTCATTAATCTGTTTTGAGTTATCCTTTGGAACTATAAATTTATTAATGAATACTCTCTTTTGATTTGTTTGAGAACAATAAAAAACCCGTAACAGTTCATTTTGCTACGGGTTTTTACTTTGTTAGAGTTTGCTGTTATTTGGTATAAATTGAGAGTTTAGGATGATCTTTGTAAAGGTTTTTGTTCGCCAGCTCTTCCGAATCCGTAATTCGGTACAAATAATATTTACTGTTTGGACAGAATGCACTTTTATCGGGGAAATTGAAGAAACGATGTCCTTGAGTCTTTTTCTTCAGGGTGTGAGTTTGTCCGTTTTCATCAGTGTAAATATAGTCAATGGGCCCTTCGGGATATGCGTTGCGGACTACGGTCTGTTGGTTACGGATAATGTCTATCAAACTGAATCCTTCCCCCCATAATTCTTTGCGGCGTTCTAGCCAAATAGTTTCCAATAGATCCTGTTGTGAAAGATTTGTATGAATGGTTTTTGCCCCTCTGGCTGTTTTTAAATCATTTAATTTGTTAATTGCATCTGGATCATTCAGATGTGCTTTTGCTTCTGCATTTATTAAATAAATTTCGGCAACGCGCATCAATACGATATCACCAAGTTGGTTTTCGATATCGCGGAATCTGAATTTAGAGTTACGCATCCATACATAGGCTGCTGATGCGACGTCAGCTCCCGGATCTGTGGCCCAGAACAGCATTTCTTTACGATAATCACCATCTTCGAACAAATCACGGAAATAAGGGTCTACATTGAAGCTATAATAGTATGATCCTTTAGTTGTAGTATCTAAATAATGGAATTGATAACTGGCATTACTTTGATCGTTGGTTTGGGCATGCCCCCAAATCCATTCTTTATTGTCTACAGAATTAAATCCGGCTTTATATTCACTTTCGGTCATTAGATAATTGTTTTTAGTTAACAATTTGTCCGAGTAAGTTTTAGCTTTCTCCCATTGACGAGCATAAAGACAGGCACGTGAGAGAATACCTAGGACAACTTCATTGTCAATTTTGTGTTTGGCATCACGTACATAAGTTTCGGGAATAAGTTCTAATGCTTCTTCTAAATCGTTGATGGATTGCGCATATACTTCACTGACACTTGATGCGGGTTTTCCTTCTGCTGCAATTGTTTCATCAGTGGACTGTGTATAGACAGGTGCACATACAGCGTCCGGGTCTTTATCAATAGCAAAGGAATAACAAGAGGCCAGGTGCAGGTATAAGAAACCGCGTAAAGCCAATGCTTGTCCTTTAATTCGGTTTCTGTCGGCTTGCGTGCCTTCGGCAGCATCAATATTGTCTAATACGCCATTGCAGTCGTTGATTACACGGTATGCTAAAAGCCAGCTCAAGGTGTTTGTGCCTCCTTTTCCATAAATTGCAGAAAACTCATTATGTGTCCTAAAGCCATATTTGCTATTTAACACTACATCAGAACCCATTGCGTCATTTGCACGTAGCATTGCTCCATAGCCGGGGTTGCGTAAGAATTGAAAGTTTCCATCAGGTAGTTTCCAGCCACCATTAAGTACTTTTTTCGGCATCTCCTGTTTTACCGAAAACAGAACCGGCATCTACATAAGTCGTAGGAATTGTATCCAAATCGCAGGAAGTGAGCATTGTACTTCCCAGTGCGAATGAAAATATATATTTAAATAGTTTCATATTCTTCTTTCTGTATTAAAGTTTCACATTGATACCGAATGAAATAGTTTTCATTGCCGGATAACGATAGTAAGTAGAGCCTCCGAAAGTTTGCTCTGGGTCTAGACCTTGTTGTTTGGCTAATGTCAGCATATTTTCTGCTTGAAAAAATATGCTTGCATCTTTCAGCGTCAATGTATTCAGCAATGATTTCGGCAGATTGTAAGAGAATGTAATATTCTTCAAACGTAAGTATGAACGGTCAACTAAGAACCGGTTTGAAGAGTTTGTCCATGAACTTTTGGGAGAAGTAGTCAGACGCGGTACATCGGTATAGGGATTTTCAGGAGTCCAACGATCTAACATATCTACGCTCCAACCGGTGCCTGTAGGTCCTTGGCTCATCAATGAAACTTTATCCCCATTATAGATTTTACCACCAATGGAATAAGAGAATAAGAATGATAATGTAAAATCCTTGAATGAGAGATCTGATTGAAGACCGCCGGTCCAGTCGGGTAGTGAATTGCCGCATTTTACTTTGTCGTCCGGGGTGGTTGATGAATAGTCTTCTGTGGTTATCTTTTCTCCGTTGGTATTGTAACGATACCACGTAGGATTACCATTTTCAGGATTGACACCAGCCCATTCTACTAAATAGAAGTCATATAATGATCCTCCTTTCACCCATTTCTTGTTGCCACTCCACATTTCTTCGGCAGGCAATGAGGTTATTTTGTTTTTATAGGTAGTAGCATTAAAAGAAAGTTTCCATTTCCAATCTTTAGTCATGATAGGATATCCTGAGATTTGGAATTCCCATCCATAATTTTTGATAGCACCAATATTTTCGTCCATACTTGAGAAGCCTGAAGATGGAACTAAGTCTTTAGAGAATAATAAATCTTTGGAACGACGTTCAAAATATTCGATTGTACCATTTAGACGATTGTTCCAGAAACCAAAATCCAAGCCGATATTAGTATTTAGATTGGTTTCCCATGATAAATTAGGAGTTGCCAGACGATAAGCGTGCAAACCGGATTCACCGAGGTTATTGCGTATGGAATAGAGCGCCTGATACGCATAATAACCTACCTGGTCATTACCTTGTGCTCCGTAGCTGGCACGCAATGACAAATTGGATAGCCAGTCTGATGTGTCCTTCATAAACTCTTCCTGCATGATTTTCCAAGATGCGCCGACTGACCAGAAAGTACCCCAACGATGATCCGGATGGAAACGGGAAGAACCGTCAGAACGGACAGAAGCCGATAAGAAGTATTTTTGATTGTACGAGTATTCAGCACTTCCAAAGAAACTTAACAGCTTGTATTGGTCACTGTTTCCGCCAAAATCACCTAAAGAGGAAGCTGCGTCGGGCTCATAAAATCCATCCATGATGACTTTGCTGCGGCTTCCGCCGAAATTGGAAGTGTTATATTCATAATACTCCTGACCGGCCATCACACGGATATCATGTACATCATTGAACGTGTGTTGATAATTAATGACATTATTAAAAGTCATGCCTGTAGTGCGGTAGTTGTATTTGCTTACGCTGCCACCACTGATAGAACCTGTACCGTAAGTAGGATTGGTGTAGTTATGATTTGTTTTGTTGTTATAGTCAATGTTCAAAGACATCTTGTAAGCAAGCCCTTTGATCGGAGTTATTTGGATAAAACCACGTAAAGAGGCAGCATCACGTTTTATCTCACTTTTATCGTGTGGCATGGAAGCCAGCAGATTATATTTTGCATACGAGTTCGGGCGATACTCACCATAATCGAACATACGGTTACCATTTTCGTCCAACAGGTATGCTCCGGTTGCCAAATCGCGTTGATATACCGGATAGAAAGATGGTACCGAACGGGCAAACATGACCACATTGGAAATGGTAGAGTCATCTTGCTTGGGATAGTCTTGAACAGAATGAGTTCCTGATACGTTCAATCCGATCTGTAACCATTTGCGGATATCTGAAGTCACGTTGGCGCGGAGAGTATAGCGTTTGAAACCAGAGCAGATATAAGCACCTTGGTCATCCATGTAACCTGCTGAAACAAAGTACTTGGAGGTTTTGCTACCACCACTTACGCGTACATTTAAATCTGTATAGTGCGCATCTTGTGAAAGGGCGTCGTCCCAGCTGTCGTCCCATAATGGTTTGGCGCCTGCTACCAGTTTTCCGTCATGGCCGATTGGTTCAGGATAAGCACTGCCATAAGGATTGATGCCTAGATTGCCTGTAACATTGCTTGATGCCCATACAGCAGCTTCTTCGGCAGAGTAACCGTTGTCCATACGATAGTTACGCATGGCTTCCCAATATAATTCATAATATTGGTTTGTATTCAACTGGTCGTAGTCTGCCCGTGCACGGCTTGAAAAACCATATTTGGCAGATAATTCAACGGTGGGTGCGCTATCTTTATTTCCTTGTTTGGTGGTGATCATAATTACGCCGTTTGCTGCACGTGAGCCATACAATGCAGCGGAAGCTGCATCTTTCAATACAGTGATTGATGCAATATCTGAAGATGCTATGGAGGAAAGAGCACCATCGTAAGGAACACCATCAACCACATAGAGGGGATTGGTTGAAGCGTTTACAGAACCAACTCCACGAATCAGGATCGTTGCGTCTGATCCGGGTTGACCGCTGGAGGAAAAAGACTGTAAGCCAGCTACAGTTCCTTGCAGTGCTTTTGATACACTACTGACCTGTGCTTTTTCAATAGTACCGGCGGCAATATAGCTTGCAGACCCTGTAAATGTGGATTTTTTGGCAGTACCGTAAGGAACAGTTATCACTACCTCATCTACCATTTGGGCTGCTTCCTTTAATTCTACGTTAATCACTTTGCGTCTGTTTACCGGTATGGTTACTGTTTCATAACCTACAAAAGAGAAGATCAGGCTTTCGTTACCATTAACCTGAATCTGATAGCTGCCATCAATGGAAGTGATGGTACCGCGAGTTTGTCCTTTTACAGCTACTGTGACACCAGGCATCTCTTCGCCTCCTGCGGTGACTTTACCAGTTACTGTAATTTCTTGTGCATATGTAATCATGCAGAATAGCAAGCTACATAATAATGAAGAAAATCTGTTCATATAAACTTGGCTTTTATTAGGGGTTTGTACATTGCCATTTTTCAGGCATTATATATTGAACTCTCTTTCTAAAATTGTGATGCTACCTTTTTTATCATTATCATATTTCCTAATAGTGGTTTTATGGCCATCCAAACCTCATTAGGGTCTCTTTTTGCTTGTGTATTTTATAATTGTGATATTCAATAACAATCGCAAATATATGTATTTTGATTTAAATAGGATAATATATTTTAATATTTTTTTATGGTGAACCTGTTGAAAGTCAAAACTATACGGAATTTTATTAACGTAGTTAAAATAGGAATTGTCTTATTTAAATATTGGGCGGATAGATCAAATCTATTTGTTTATCGCATTCCTGTGTGTTGATTTGTTTAATTTGATTTCAACAGTAAATCTACTTGAATATCAAAATGAATAAAAATATTTTTTAGACATATTTTATTGCTTGTTGTATGTTTATTCGTTTGTGGACTATTCGTTTTTCAGTCGGAAAAGTATCGTTTGCAGAGAGGAGATATAGTAAATTAAGGTAAGATAGGAAGGATTTCGCCTAAAATGTCTATCTTTGCAATCCAATAACAAATAAGTGTACGTACATATTATGAATATAGAAGAAAAACTCACCACGTCCATTATCAGCGCTATCAAAACGTTGTACGGACAGGATGTACCCGGAAAAATGGTACAACTGCAAAAGACTAAGAAAGAGTTTGAAGGACATCTTACTTTGGTTGTTTTCCCTTTTCTGAAAATGTCTAAGAAGGGGCCTGAACAGACCGCACAGGAAATAGGCGGATACCTGAAAGAGCATGCTCCCGAATTGGTTTCAGCCTACAATGCAGTGAAGGGCTTTCTTAATTTGACAATTGCTTCGGATTGTTGGATTGAACTTTTGAATTCTATTCAGGCTGCTCCCGAATACGGTATTGAAAAGGCTACGGAAAACTCTCCGTTGGTGATGATTGAGTATTCTTCTCCCAATACAAACAAGCCGCTTCATTTGGGTCACGTCCGTAATAACCTGTTGGGAAATGCCTTGGCAAATGTCATGGCGGCAAATGGCAATAAGGTGGTCAAGACCAATATTGTGAATGACCGTGGTATCCATATCTGTAAGTCCATGCTGGCCTGGTTGAAATATGGTAACGGTGAAACACCTGAATCATCGGGTAAGAAGGGGGACCATTTGATTGGTGACTATTATGTAGCTTTTGACAAGCATTACAAGGCTGAGGTAAAGGAACTGACAGCTCAGTACCAGGCTGAAGGCTTGAATGAAGAAGAAGCTAAGGCTAAGGCAGAGGCAAACTCTCCTCTGATGCTGGAAGCTCGCGAGATGCTCCGTAAGTGGGAGGCGAATGACCCTGAGATCCGTGCCTTGTGGAAGAAGATGAATGACTGGGTATATGCCGGATTCGATGAAACGTATAAGATGATGGGAGTTAGTTTCGATAAAATTTATTATGAATCGAATACCTATCTGGAAGGTAAGGAGAAAGTGATGGAAGGACTGGAAAAAGGTTTCTTCTACCGGAAAGAGGATAACTCTGTATGGGCTGATTTGACTGCCGAAGGACTGGACCATAAGTTGCTTCTTCGCGGTGACGGTACTTCTGTTTATATGACCCAGGATATCGGTACTGCCAAATTACGTTTTCAGGATTACCCCATCAACAAGATGATTTATGTAGTGGGTAATGAACAAAACTATCATTTCCAGGTACTTTCTATCTTGCTCGACAAATTGGGTTTTGAATGGGGCAAAGGATTGGTTCATTTCTCATACGGTATGGTAGAGCTGCCCGAGGGCAAAATGAAAAGTCGTGAAGGTACAGTAGTGGATGCGGATGATTTGATGGAAGCAATGATTGAAACTGCTAAGGAAACTTCTGCTGAATTAGGTAAATTGGACGGTCTGACCCAAGAAGAAGCCGACAATATTGCCCGTATTGTTGGTTTGGGTGCTTTGAAATATTTTATCCTGAAGGTGGACGCACGTAAGAATATGACTTTCAACCCGAAAGAATCGATAGATTTCAATGGCAATACAGGACCTTTCATTCAGTATACGTATGCCCGTATCCAGTCTGTATTACGCAAAGCGGCTGAAGCAGGTATCGTTATTCCCGAAATCATTCCAGCAGGTTTGGAACTGAGCGCAAAAGAAGAAGGTTTGATTCAGATGCTGGCTGATTTTAAATCGGTTGTCAAGCAGGCAGGCTCAGACTATAATCCTTCCATTATAGCAAACTATGCATACGATTTGGTGAAAGAATACAACCAGTTCTATCATGATTTCAGTATTCTGCGTGAAGAAAACGAAGCGTTGAAAGTCTTCCGTCTGGCATTGAGTGCCAATGTGGGCAAGATTGTGAAGACAGCAATGGGCTTGCTGGGTATTGAAGTGCCTGAACGTATGTAAATGGCAAAGAAACAGAAATATTATGTAGTATGGAAAGGTGTCAATCCGGGAGTTTATGACTCCTGGACTGACTGCCAGCTACAGATAAAAGGTTATGATGGCGCACAATACAAGTCATTCGAGACCAAAGAGGAGGCGGAACACGCCTTGGCTTCTTCCGCTTTTCATTATATAGGCAAGAATGCTGTTAAAAAAGAAGATACTCCTAAACAACTTCCCGAGAACTTTGATATGAACTGCCTGGCTGTGGATGCCGCTTGCAGTGGAAATCCCGGACCGATGGAATATCGGGGCGTTTATTTGCTTACGGGACAGGAGGTTTTTCATTTCGGTCCTGTTTATGGAACGAATAATATTGGAGAGTTTCTTGCCATTGTCCATGCCTTGGCATTGATGAAGCAGAAGAATATCAGTATGCCTGTTTACTCGGACAGCCGTAATGCGTTGAGCTGGGTGAAACAGAAGAAATGTAAAACTAAACTAGAGCGGACTCCTCAGACGGAGAAACTTTTTCAAATGATAGAACGAGCCGAAATTTGGCTGAAAGAAAATAAATATACCACACCTTTATTGAAGTGGGAAACCGACCGATGGGGAGAGGTCCCGGCTGATTTCGGACGGAAATAATAAAGAACTGAAGATATGAAAAAGAGGATTGCTTATATCAGCTTGTACTTTTTTACGGTCTTACTGATATTTATTCTACAGAAACCATTATTCATGCTCTATAATGGTTCCATTGAAAAAGGATTCGGGTTTGCCGATTATATGCAGGTAATGGTTCATGGCGCCAGTCTTGATGCCGCTACGGCGGGATATCTTACTGCATTTCCATTCTTGTTGGTACTGATAAGTATTTGGTTTAGGAAATTCCCTTTGAAAAAAATACTTTACGGGTATTATATTTTGGCTGCCGCGCTTATTTCTATCATTTTTGTGGTAGATATGGCATTATACACATTCTGGGGATTTAAACTGGACGCATCTGTTTTTCTTTATATCGATTCACCGAAGGAAGCTTTGGCGAGTGTTTCCGTCGGATTTATCTTGCTGAGGGTTCTTGCCATCTTGTTACTCATAGCCCTGAATAGTTGGGTCTTGCTGAAAATCACGCCTTCCGTTTTGACCGCCACCCGGAAACGGATAGCGGGAACTGCGGGAATGCTGTTATTAGGAGGTGTGCTTTTCATCATTATACGTGGTGGTGTAACGGAATCCACTTCTAATATAGGGCAAGTATATTTCAGCAACGAACCTTTCTTGAATCATTCGGCGGTCAATCCCGATTTCAGTTTGTTGTCTTCTATGGGTAAATCCCAGGATTTTGCATCAGAGTTCAATTTCTTTGATGAAGAGAAGCGGGCTGCATTGTTTGACGGACTTTATCCTACAACAGATGGGGATAGTATTATTCAAGTCCTGAATACCAAGCGTCCCAATATTCTTATTATTTTGATGGAAGGTTTTGGAGGTGCTTTTGTAGAACCTTTAGGCGGTCTTCCTGATGTGACACCCCACTTTAACCGTCTGTCAAAGGAAGGGGTCTTTTTTACAAACTGTTATGCCAATAGTTTCCGTACCGACCGTGGAACAGTCTGTACTTTCAGCGGTTACCTTGGATTGCCTACGGCATCGGTAATGAAAATTCCTGCCAAGAGCCGTACGCTGCCTGCTATAGCTGAAGGATTGTCCAAGGCGGGTTATAAAACAGATTTCCTGTATGGAGGTGATATCAACTTTACCAATATGAAGAGTTATCTGCTGAGTACCGGTTATCAGCGTCTTACAGCCAATACAGATTTCTCATTGGCCGAACAGACCAGTAATGCCTGGGGAGTGAATGATGATATTACTTTTGAATATTTATATAATCAGTTAAGAAACCGGAAGGAAGAAGGGCCTTGGCATACTGCGTTTCTGACACTTAGCAGTCATGAACCTTTCGAAGTTCCTTATCACCGGCTGGAAGATAAAATTCCCAATGCCTTTGCTTATACAGATGAATGCTTGGGGAAATTTATAGACAAGTTGAAGCAGACTCTGGTTTGGAAGAACCTGCTGGTCGTTTGTCTGTCCGATCATGGCTTCTATTATCCGCGTGTAGGATTGAACACGGCTCCTGAGTTTTATCATATTCCGATGCTCTGGCTGGGAGGAGCGGTGAAGCAACCCATGAAAATAGACAAGATAATGAATCAGACCGATCTGGCCGCCACTTTGCTGGGGCAGTTGGGCATTGATCATTCTTCCTTTATTTTCAGCCGCAATGTGCTGGGCAGTGATTACACATATCCTTTTGCTTTTTATAGTTTCAATAATGGTTTCTCTTTCCGCGACAGCACCGGTGTAACGGTATTTGATAATAATTCGGAAAGTATCTTGTTGGAAGAGCCCGTCGGCAGCGAGCAACGTATAAATAAGGGGAAAGCTATTTTGCAGAGTGTGTATGATGACTTGGGCAGACGATAGGAATAAGACCTGAAACGAAATAATCAGCTAAAAGCATTCATATACACAAAAAATGTGCTTACTTTGCACTTTAATAAAAGCAATCTCAATGGAACAAGAACTGATATTTCTGGATAGGAACGAATTTAATTATTCACCTTCGGAAGAAGTAATACAAGCACTAAAAGATTTTGACATAAAGAAACTTTGTTTTTACACTCGTATTTATGATGAAGGAAAGAAGAGCATATTTTCTGTTTTCCTTTCTGAACTGTATGGAGTTGATGAATCACAGGTATTGTTAGGCTATGGTGGGGAAGATATCCTGAAACAGTCTGTTCATTATTTTCTGACTCAGGCGGATGGTAATAAAACTATGTTGATTCCTAAGTTCTCGTGGTGGTATTATAAGTCCATTGCTGATGAAGTAGAGGGGCGTACCTTGCAATATCCATTGTACGAATCCGGGAATACATTCAAGTATGATATAGCCGCTATTAAAAAAATGGTGGAGAATGAGTGTCCGAAGATTTTTTTGTTGGCTTCTCCCAATAATCCGACTGGTAATGGATTGACACCGGAGGAATTGGATGAGTTGCTATCCTTTATTCCCAAAGAAATCATTGTACTTATAGATGAGGCCTACGCTTCTTTTGTAACTGAAGACAATTCGTATATCAGTAAATTAGTGAATGAGTATGATAATCTGATTATTTCCCGTACTCTTTCCAAATTTTATGGCTTGCCAGGGCTGCGTATGGGATTCGGGTTTATCAGTAAAGGACTTGAGAAATTCATTCGTTACAGCAACAAATATTTGGGATATAACCGCTTGTCGGAAGATATCGCCATTGCCGCATTGAAATCGGATGCGCATTATCGTGAAGTAGCACGTATGATGAATGAAAGCCGGAAGATGTACGAAGAAGAAATAGGTGCGTTGCCCGGATTTAAAGTATATGATTCTGTTGCTAATTTTATTTTGATAAAATATCCTATTGAGTTGAAACCTGCTCTGCAGGCTGCTTTTGCTGAAGAAAACTATAAGGTGAAGTTTATGAATGAACCTGATATCAATACCCATTTGCGTATTACGCTGGGTCGTCCTGAACAGAACCGTATTGTAGCTGACACCATCAAACGAATCGCCAGACAATGAAAGCCATTATTTTAGCCGCAGGGATTGCTTCCCGCCTTCGCCCGTTGACCGATACAATGCCTAAATGCCTCTTGCAAATAGGACAGAGATGTTTGTTGCAACGTGCTTTTGACGGACTGATTGCCAATGGAATCAGTGAGTTTGTTGTAGTGACAGGCTATCGTCATGAACAGATAGAGGATTTTCTTGGTGCGCATTATCCCGATCAGAACATTCATTTTATATATAATGAGGTATTCGCTTCAACCAATAACATTTATTCGTTGTGGCTCACCCGTTCCGAGACGGAAGGGCAGGACATCCTTTTGTTGGACAGTGACATCTTGTTCGATCCGCGGATTGTATCCCGTGTACTGGCATCAGAAAAGCCGGATGTGCTGGCTTTGAACAATCATTCTCTCAGCGAGGAGGAAATAAAGGTGATAGTGGACGAGAAGGGAAATGTAAAAGAAATCAGCAAAGTTTGTTCTATCGAACACTCTAAAGGTGAGTCTATTGGTATAGAGAAAATGTCATCAGCCTATACAGCCGCCCTTTTTAAAGAACTGGAGCAGATGATAGAGAAGGAAGGCTTGGACAATATCTTTTATGAACGTGCTTTTGAGCGCCTGATTCCGCAAGGGCATACTTTTGGAGTTATTGATACCACAGACTTGTATTCTGTAGAACTGGATACAGTAGAGGATTTCAGGCAGGCGCAGCAATTAATTCCTTCATCTTTATTTTGATCCTATGGCAACATACGATATACGTCCTTTGCAGCTGAGAATCCTCGATATTCTGATGGCTGTCGATAAAGTCTGCAAGGAGCACAACCTTCGTTATTACATTATAGCCGGCACGTTGCTGGGAGCAGTCCGTCATAAAGGTTTTATTCCTTGGGACGATGATTTGGATATCGGTATGCCCCGTACGGATTATGACCTCTTGATGGCTCATGCAGCCGAGTGGCTTCCCGCTCCGTTCGAAGCTGCCTGTTTTGAGAATGATACGACCTATCCGTTGCCTTTTGCTAAAATCCAGGATGGAAGTACTACTTTGATTGAGCGTATGCATCTGAAATATTTGGGCGGCATCTATCTGGATGTTTTTCCTTAGACGGTATGCCAGATAGTAAACTGGCCCAGCGTCTTCACTTCATACAATATTTCTTTTATAAGAAGATACTGTATTTCATTTACCGTGATCCCTACCGGCATGGAAAGGGCATGTCCTCATGGATACCTTTGCTGTGCCGGAAGTTTTTTACATTGAAAGGAGTGCAGGAAACGATGCGCCGCATGATGAAGAGTTATGATTTTGACCGGTGCGACTGGGTGGTGGATCATGACGACGGCTTCAAGGGGGTGATGCCCAAACACATTCTGGGAATTCCGGTTCCTATCTTGTTCGAGGGAAAGGAAGTATGGGGTGTGGAGCATCCGCATCTTTATTTAAAACAGAAATACGGCGAATATATGGTTGTTCCGCCCCATTCGGGACAGCGTCAGCATAATTTCCATTATCTTAATCTGGATAAACCCTATAGAGAATATGAAAAATAGACTGTTTGTCTTTTTAGTCTTGATTTGTGTCGTCACTCTTCTCCTTTTTTGGGGCTGACGGATTTTCACACCAAAGGAGAGCCTCGTGAAGCTGTAGTAGCTTATTCAATGTTGGAGACCGGTAACTGGATTCTGCCCGTAAACAATGGAGGGGATATTGCTTATAAGCCACCTTTCTTTCATTGGTGCATCGCGGCGGTTTCATCTGTTGCAGGTGAAGTGACTGAATATACATCCCGTATGCCGTCCGCTTTGTCGCTGATAGCTATGGTGTTGGCGGGCTTTCTGTTTTATGCCAAGCGTAAAGGTGCTTCTCTCGCTTTTCTGACGTCCGTCATCACTTTATCCAATTTCGAGGTACACCGTGCAGGTATGAACTGTCGTGTCGATATGATGCTAACTGCTTTTATTGTAATGGCACTTTATCAGCTCTATACATGGTGTGAAAAGGAGCAGCAGGGTTTTCCGTGGATGGCTACGTTGTTCATGGGGTGCGCTACTTTAACTAAGGGTCCTGTTGGCATTATTCTGCCTTGTTTGGTTACCGGAGTCTATTTATTGATTCGTGGTACAAAGTTTTATGAGGCATTTCTTTCCATGCTACTGGTCGCTGTTGTTTCGTGCATTTTACCGGCTATCTGGTATGTTGCAGCTTATCAGCAGGGAGGAGATAACTTTATCGCTTTAGTGATGGAAGAGAACTTTGGTCGTTTTATGGGTAAAATGACTTACGAATCGCACGAGAATCCTGCCTATTATAATGTATTGACCGTATTGGCCGGATATGCACCTTATACTTTGTTGGTATTATTTTCTTTGTTCAGTTTGAAATACAAAAAGATTTCCGGCAAACCACGTGAGTGGTGGAACAAGTTCATCACCTATATGCGTGAGATGGATGATGCCCGGTTGTTTTCATTATTGAGTATTGTTTTAATCTTTGTTTTCTATTGTATTCCCAAGAGTAAACGAAGTGTATATCTGCTTCCTGTATATCCGTTTATCGCCTATTTTCTAGCAGAATATATTGTGTATTTGGTCAGGATTAGTTCAAAAGCCATTAAAATATATAGTGGTTTCTTGTCCGTAGCCGGAATCTTGCTACTTTTTACTTTTATAGCAGTGAGATGTGGCTGGGTTCCCGATAGCATTTTTCAAGGCAGGCATGCCGCTCAGAATATTCTCTATTTGGATGCGTTGGAAAATATGTCTCTTACTCTTGTTCATTTTTTGCTTATCTTATTGCCATTGTGCATGGCTCTGTTTTATTTTATCTGGATTAACCAAACCAGACATTGTGATTCTGCTATTTATTGTGCCATTGCCATAACATTTGCATTATTTATGTCTTTGGACGGAGTTTATCAGCCTGCCGTTCTCAATGTCAAGTCTGATAAGGATTTGGCTAAAGATATCCGTGAGATTGTTCCTGAAGGGAAAATATACTCTTATATCAGTGTAGAAATGCTGCGCTTTTATGTGGTCAATTTCTATAATAATGACCGTGTGGCGTTGTTTGAGCGAGATATGCCGCAAGAAGGATATCTATTGGTTGGTGCTAATGATTTTAATGGATTTAAACCCCGATATGAGAACGAATATACTTTTAATGAAGTATATAGAAGTAAAAAACGGGGATGTGATATTCACGATACTATTTATTTGTATCATTTTGCTAAGAAGTAAACCCGTTAAAGGTTTACTTCTTTTTCTATGAAATAACGTGGGCGGCGTTTCACTTCTTTATAAATCTTGCCTACATATTCACCTATGATTCCGATTGCAGTTAGAATAGCTCCACCGATAAACCATACAGAAATTAATAAGGAAGTCCATCCCGGAAATACATGACCGCTGGCAAAGGCAGATAAAGCATAAATAATGGCGATAATGGATGACAACATAAATACCAGTCCGGCAGCGGTTATCAATCGTAGCGGTTTAACGGAAAACGAGGTGATACCATCCAATGCGAAGTTAAGCATTTTGGTGAATGGATACTTGGATTCTCCCGCAAAACGTTCTTTACGGTCATAATAAACCGCAGCCGAAGGATAACCCATCATGGGAACTATCCCCCGTAGGAAAAGATTACGTTCAGGATAAGAAATGAGCGCCCGCAAGGCCCGTTTGCTCATCAGTCGAAAATCGGCATGGTTATAGATAATATTCCCTCCCATTGTTTTCATCAGTTTATAAAAAAGCTGTGCGGTATGTTTTTTGAAGAAAGTATCTGTTTTCCGTTCCTTTCTTACGCCATATATGGTGTCTATACCTTTATTATAATAGTCCACCATCTGAGGTATTGCATTTATATCATCCTGCAAATCCGCATCAATGGATACGGCAGCATCGTATCTGCTGTCCGCTACCCATTCCAGTCCGGCCCATAACGCTTGTTGGTGTCCCACATTATGAGCCAGTTTTAATCCCATTACACGAGGGTTGACATCAGCCAGTTGCTCTATCAGAGTCCAGGTTGTATCTTTGCTACCGTCGTCTACATAGATTATTTTTCCCTCTTTTATCTTTCCCTCATTCTCCATCAGGGCAAGGATATCAGACAGTTGGCGGGTCGTTTCCTTCAGCACCTCTTCCTCATTGTAACAAGGAACGACAATGATAAGTTTAACGGTGTTCATAGCTTTTTATGTTTAAATACCAATCGGACTAATAAAAAGTTGATAGGAATTGCAATGGCAAATATCGGAACGGGTGCCCATGCTTTGGCGATTCCTATAAACAAGAATAAATTGAGTAGAGCCATATGCAGCAAGTAGTTGACTATATGTGCTCCTCCCATTCCCATTAACTTTTTCCAAGAGGGTTTTGTCCCGAAAGTAAAATAGGAAGTTAAATAGAAATTGGCGATGAAGCTTAGTACATATCCTGTTGTATAGGCTATATTTACATTGATGTAAGGTTGTAATAAATAATAGATGCCATAATGCAATGCTGTGGCAGCTATCCCCACTATACCGAAACGTACAAACTCATTGACAACTGGTCTGGTATTCATAAGGCGTTATAAATTAGTGGGTTTATTTATAGTTTTATGTTCCTTTACTAAATATTCTGTACTTTGCAACATGGAGAAGCAGTACCTCTTCAATTGTTCGAAAACTGGGTCATTTTCTGCAAGATGAAGTTCATTCTCTATCTGTTTGTACCGGAATTCCTGTTGGTTCTCAGGAGAGTATATGTACAGATGGCTGCTATCCTTGGCTGCGATTAAGTTATCTGCTGTATAGAATATACAAGGGCGTTGCTCTTTCAATAGGTTAATGCCGAAATTATTTTGTATATAACCGATATTCAATAATCCGAGTAGGGTAGGAGCCACGTCAATTTGTCCGCCGAATTGGGCTCTTATTTCGGGTTGGATACCTTTTCCGTAAATCATTAAAGGAATATGATTATAAGATTGTGGAATCTCACTTTCGGGAGAATCTACCAGCTTGCCATGGTCTCCTAAAAGAACAAAAATCGTATTATCAAACCAAGGTTGTTTTTCGGCTTCTGTCATAAACTGCTTGATGGACCAGTCAGCATATTCTACAATCTGGTCTTCGGGCTTGTCACTATGAGGCTTGAAGTAATCAGGTATTATATAGGGAGGATGATTACTGATAGAAAGCAGTACCGTAAAGAAAGGACGTCCGCTCGTCGCTTTCTTGTTTAGAATAGGTAGGGCATATTGGTATAAAAAGTCATCCTGTACTCCAAAGCTGTTTACCACTTTCTCAGCCGGATAATTTTCTTGTGCATAAATTTCGTCAAATCCGTTTGTACGGAAGAAAGCGTTCATGTTATCGTATTGGGATTCATGCGTCATGAAGAATAGATTCTGGTAGCCATTATCTTTCAATATGGTAGGTAGTCCTGAATAGACAGGTATTACAGAGCCTTTCATGGCATTCCGCTTCATAATGGCAGGAAATGAATACAGAGTAGAGTACATGCCATGATTGGTGTGGATGCCCGATGAATAAAAATGGCTGAAGCTCAGTGATTGATGATAGAGGCTGTCTAGAAAAGGGGTGAGACTTTTGTTGGAACCAAAACTTTCCATTAGATTAGCAGACATGGATTCCATAAAAATCAATACTACATTTCTGAAGGTAGTGGTATCCGCGGACTGCTTTATTTCACGGGCAATGGGAGAGATTTGGGTAATTCCTTTTCTTCCTAACAGTTGTTGTACTTCTTCAATAGCTTCTTGCTCAGGCATCAGATGCAGATAACGGTTCTCTTTCCGGTTGTCATCCAATGTGCTGGTCAACAAGTTGAATACAGGGTTTACTCCTAATTGATTTAAAAAAGGGTCTTCGCAGTAATAAGCCTGACTCACTTTGATTGGATTATATCCCATACGTCCTCGTATTCCGAAAAGGCAGAGTCCGATACAGGCTACTCCGGTTATAAAAACGGAGATACGCTGAATACTGCTGACTGTGTTTGGAACCTTTATACTCAAACGGTAAAAATAAGCGGATGATGCAGTTATACCCCAACCAGAGATAAGTATCGAGACTAATCCCAGAAAAATAGGAAAATAAAAAGAGGTTTCACCGAAAATCATTCCTGCCGTGGTGGCTCCATAGCCGAACCAATTATAAATGGACGAGTTGATCGTTTTGAAAAAATAGCTGAAATAAGGAATATTGGCTGCCGAGATGATGAACGCCAGAGAATAGAGTGTAATAAAGTAAGCGGCTGTAGATCGGTATAACCATTTGGCGGTATAGTTACATATACCGGCTACCCATAATACAACCAATGGCAGAAGTAATACGTAGCAGGCAATCACATTATCAAACCATACTCCTTTGATGAATGCGATAGCTTGTAAGGCTATGTTATTCTGAATATTTCCGGAAAACTGATGGCCTGTTGAAACGAACAGGATGAACCGGAACAAGAAGAAGAAAAATAAAGCCCCTATATGTATTGTCAATAAATACAGTAAAGATAAACCAAAGCGTTTTGCCAGTATCCTTTTCATTGATGTCTATAAAAAAGTTATTTGTAATATGTTTGCAAATATATATATTCTAAGCGCATAAACCTTATTTTAAGCAAGGTACTTTTCTTTTTAGCTTATTCTTTGTATAAGAGAAGGGAAATCTCTACCTTTGTGATAGATAAATAAAGGAATATGAGAATAGGATTTGATGGTAAACGTGCTGTTCAGAACTTCACCGGTTTAGGGAATTATAGTCGGTATGTCATAGATATTTTGTATCGTTTTGCTCCTGAGAATGAATATGTGCTTTATGCTCCTCGCAGGCGGTTGAGCCGAGTCTTTGATGAGTTGCTATATCGTTGCCCTCTTCTGAAAACCATCTATCCGGAGGGCATGTGGAGGCATTTCAAGTCATTGTGGCGTGCCTGGGGGATGACTTCGCGTCTGGACAAGGAGGGTATCGATCTGTTTCACGGGCTCAGTAATGAGTTGCCTTTAACTATCAGAAAAGCCCGGCATACCCGGAGTGTGGTCACTATACACGATTTAATATTCTTGCGCTATCCGGAGTATTATCAGTGGATTGATCGGAAAATCTATGCTTATAAGTTCCGCAAGGCTTGTGAATATGCTGATTTGGTCATAGCAATCAGTGAATGTACCAAACGTGATATCATTTCTTATTTTCATATCCCCGAAGAGAAAATAAAAGTGGTGTATCAAGGTTGTGATGTATCATTTACCATACCGGCCACTGATGAAAAAAAACAGGAAGTGCGTGAGAAATATAGTTTGCCTGAGCATTATATCCTTAATGTAGGAAGTATAGAAGAGCGTAAGAATGTGCTTCTGGCTGTGAAGTCCCTCCTTCGTCTGCCTGAAGAGATGCACTTGGTTATTTTGGGACGGCGGACTGCCTATACAGACCGGATAGATGAATTCATACACGCCCATCATTTAGAGGAGCGTGTGAAAATATTAAATGGAGTTCCTTTTGCCGATTTACCTGCTATTTATCAGCAAGCCAAGGTATTTGTTTATCCTTCTCGTTTTGAAGGCTTTGGTATTCCTATCATTGAAGCTATTTATTCCGGTATTCCCGTAGTGGCGGCTACTGGCTCTTGTCTAGAAGAAGCGGGAGGTCCTGCTTCTATCTATGTCCATCCGAATGATGTGGAAGGAATGGCCGAGGCCTTGAAGCAAGTATCCGGTAACCAGATTGTTCGCGCAAGGATGATTAAAGAAGGGAAAAACTACGTGCGCCGCTTTTCGGAAGAAGAGCAGGCGCGTCAATTGATGCGTATTTATTCCGAATTATGCCAGTGATTGCATGTCATTCAATCGCTTGTAGTAGCCGTTTTTCGCCAATAATTCATCGTGCTTGCCACGTTCTACAATTTTACCTTCATAAAGGACACAAATTTCGTCTGCATTCTTGATGGTGGAAAGACGGTGGGCTATAGCGATAGTGGTACGTGTCTTCATCAGACGTTCCAAAGCCTCCTGAACCAAACGTTCACTTTCCGTATCAAGAGCGGAAGTCGCTTCGTCAAGGATTAATATAGGTGGGTTCTTCAAGATGGCACGTGCGATGCTGACACGTTGACGTTGTCCGCCGGACAGCTTGCCTCCGCGGTCACCGATATTTGTGTCATATCCTTTCTCTGTTTCCATGATGAAGTCATGTGCATTCGCAATCTTGGCGGCAGCTATTACTTGTTCCAAGGTTGCATTTTCTACACCGAAGGCGATGTTGTTGAAGAAAGAGTCGTTGAACAGAATAGCTTCCTGGTTCACATTCCCTATCAGGCTGCGCAGATTGGCTATGCGTAGCTCTTTGATATTGATTCCGTCTATCAAGATCTCTCCTTCCTGTATGTCATGGTAACGTGGCAACAAGTCCACTAATGTTGATTTTCCTGAACCCGATTGACCCACTAAAGCAATGGTCTTCCCTTTAGGGATCGTAATATTGATATTCTTCAATACCTGATGTGTTCCGTCATAGCTGAAAGATATATTTTTCAGCTCAATTTTATCATTCAGGTTATCCAGTACTTTCGGATTGGCTATTTCTTTTATCGGGTTCTCCGCTTTCAGAATCTTGTCCACACGTTCCATAGAGGCTAACCCTTTAGGGATGTTGTAACCGGCCTTGGAGAATTCTTTCAGTGGATTGATAACACTGTAAAGAATCACCATATAGAAGATGAAAGTCGGTGCGTCAATGGAAGATTGCTCTCCTAGAATAAGTGAACCTCCGAACCACAAGACTAGAACAATCAGTAAAGTTCCTAAAAATTCACTCATCGGATGTGCCAATGCTTGGCGGGTAGCAACACGGTTTGTGGCGTCACGTAGCTCGTTACTGCATTGGGTAAAACGGTCTATCATTTTCTGTTCGGCAATGAAAGCCTTGATAATGCGGAGGCCGCCTAGCGTTTCTTCCAGTTGGGTCATTGTATCACTCCACTTGCCTTGTGCTTCCAATGACTGACGTTTCAGCTTCTTACCTACTTTTCCCATCACCCATCCCATTCCCGGAACTACCAAAAAGGTAAACAGTGTCAGCTGCCAGCTGGTGGCTAGCAAAGTACCAAAGTACATGACAATCAGAATCGGATTTTTGATAAGCATATCCAGCGAACTGGTGATGGAGTTTTCCACTTCTCCCACGTCACCACTCATGCGGGCAATGATATCTCCTTTTCGTTCTTCCGAAAAGAATCGTAACGGCAGGCGCATCACTTTGCTATACACCATGATACGGATGTCACGAACAACTCCTGTTCGTAGGGGAATCATGACGGCAGATGAAGCAAAATAGCAGGAAGTTTTTAGCATGGTCATGAAAGCGAGAAACAAGCCTAAGAAGAGAAGGCTGTTTGACGAGCCGTAGCTTTCAATCATCTGGCTCACCGAGTAATAGAAATTATTGATAGCTACTTCTTTTATCCCCATATCGCTGTTCCAAGGGATAAAGCTGTAGGTTCGTTGATCTATTTTAAACAAAATCTGCAAAATAGGGATCAATAAGGTGAATGAGAATATATTAAAAACAGCCGAAAGTAGGTTTAACAGGACAGCCCAACCTAAATATTTTTTGTAAGGTGATACGAATCGTCGCATCATTTGGAAGAATTCTTTCATCTATCTGAGTCTTTTTTAGTGACAAGGGGAACTATGACTTTAAGGTGGCAAAAATAGACAGATTTTTGCTATAATCAAAGAAATAGGCGGTTAAATATGGATAATTCGGAGAAGTTTGATTCTGGGCTTGCTTGGAATGCCGCTATTACAACAGCGGTTACTGTAACCGTGGTTGCGATAAGGGCAAAGTTCGTGATTTTTTAGGAAACAAATAAAAGATAAGAAATAATGTTATGCCGTCGGGGCTAAATTTATAGGAACTAAAGTGGGTGTCGCTTCGTCCGGACGGCTTGTTCACAATATGCAAAGGAATATTGGGAAGAATGGTCGTATTCAGATGAAAATATATTATGGCTTAATAATGTATCGGTAAATAAAGGGGGATTTAGATTTTCTTCTTTTGAGATGTTATCGACTTTAATAGAATGAGCCATATTAGAAAGAAGTTCTTGGGCATCCTTTCCTGCGCAGTTAATGGATTCGGAGAAAGTGGAATTTATGTGAAATATACGGTTGTCAGATACCTTTTCCAAAATCAATAATTGGGGCCTTGACCGCATTAAAATCTAAATAGCCAGCTGCAACATCATATCTGGCACCCAAAATTTGCTTTTTATGAATTGAAAGTCTTTATATTTA
>ENA-OQKK01000118-OQKK01000118.1-human-gut-metagenome-genome-assembly--contig:-NODE-118-length-28625-cov-5.729490_pt1 | contig 28625 bp, 31 predicted proteins | sample MGYA00242648_ERZ504797 | MGnify/ENA primary metagenome ERZ504797 (study PRJEB26092, sample SAMD00036412) | human gut metagenome | host: Homo sapiens | study: EMG produced TPA metagenomics assembly of... | reverse complement strand
AAAAAATGAAAAACAACTTTCAGTTCGAATCTATTCTGAAAAATGCTAAGGGTGACAACAAAGCATTCCCCAAATTGGGGAGCGTTCTAATGTTACCAAATCGAAAAAATCTGTAGATTGACAACTCAAAAAAGAGTTGATAATCTTATATATGGCCGAAGGGAAAAATCCCAGAAACCCAGTAAAATCAAGGGTTTGCGGCATGTGTCGTCATAGCTCAGCTGGATAGAGCACTCGCCTCCTAAGCGAGGGGTCGGAGGTTCAAATCCTCTTGGCGACGGGCTTCAAAGCGTTCGAAAATGTTAGCTGGATTAGCTGACAACGAACGCTTTTGTTATTTTCAAATCACGTTCGTGACACAAAATTCCATTCAAAATGATCAATTTCCAGCTAACGCAATCCGATTTTTGTTAGCTGACAGCTAATCAAAATTACCGGTTTGCAAACATGGGTTTTAAGAAGTCCAGCTAACATTTGGGTTCCGCTCCGTTGTCACCCCTTATTCGGGGATGTAAATCAGAGAAAAGGCGGGAAAAGAAACAATCTCTCCCAAACCTGCAAACATGAATTAGCTGAAACAGTATTTAATTCTATTAGCTACAGCTAATGGTCAAACAGCAATGTCTGTTTGGAACTTTACTATCTATAAAAGTTCCAGGCAGGCATTTTTTATTTCCTGAATCCTGGAGGAAAGGAGTCAAGATGACTGAGCTAAACAGACAATCAGGAGAAAACGAAGAAAGAATCATAGAAATTGAGATTGAGCGTCTTCGTCCGTTCAAAGAGCACCCGTTTCAGGTAAAAGATGATAAGGAAATGTTTCTTTTGCAGGAAAGCATTGAGAAGTATGGAATTTTAAATCCGCTAATCGTCAGACCAGTACCGGATGGATACTATGAGATCATATCCGGTCACAGAAGAAAACATGCTGCGGAGAAACTGGGATACCGTAAAGTACCGGTAATCATCCGGGTATTAAGTGAAGATGATTCCATTTTAAGCATGGTAGATTCTAATCTTCACAGAGAACGGATCAGCTACAGTGAAAAAGCTTTTGCTTACAAACTGAAGAATGACGTATTAAAAAGAAAAAGTGGTCGAAAAAAGAGCCAAGTTGACCACAAAACACCAAGAAAGCGGGCAATAGAAATCATCAGTGAAGATTGTGGTGATAGCCCAAAACAAGTGCAGCGTTATATCTCACTGACAAAACTGATACCGGAAATGCTGCAGAAACTGGATGATGAGATCATTTCTTTTTGTCCGGCTGTAGAGATAGCTGCATTAAGTGAAAAAGAGCAAAAGGAACTGCTTGTAGCAATGGAGTATGCACAGGCAATCCCATCACTCTCACAGGCCCAGAGGATCCGGCAACTGAGTAAAGAAAAACAGTTGTCACTGGAAAAGATGGAAGAAATCATGTGTGAAGTGAAAAAGGGTGAGATCACAAGAGTGGCATTCACAAACGAGCAGTTACACAAGTATTTTCCAAATTCTTATACACCGGCAATGATGAAGCGGGAAATACTGGCATTGTTGAAATTATGGAAAAAAGAATCATGGGAAAGTTAAAGGAGGAAGAAATCATGTGTAAAGTTATATCCGTAGTAAACCAGAAAGGTGGCGTCGGAAAGACCACCACAACCGTAAATGTAGGCATTGGACTGGCAAGAGAAGGTAAGAAAGTGTTGCTGATCGACGCAGATCCACAGGGAAGTTTAACCGCAAGTCTTGGATATGAGGAACCGGATGATCTTCGCATCACACTGGCAACTATTATGATGGACGTCATCAATGAAGAAGAAATCTCTCTGGAAGATGGAATCTTACATCACCAGGAAAATGTAGATCTTCTTCCGGCAAATATTGAGCTTTCTGCCCTGGAAGTAACGATGGGAAATGTTATGAGCAGGGAAATGATCATGAAGGAATATATCGATGCGATAAGATCCCGATACGATTATATCCTGATCGACTGTATGCCGAGCCTTGGTATGATGACGATCAATGCACTGGTCTCTTCTGATTCTGTTCTGATACCTGTGCAGGCCGCATATCTGCCTGTTAAAGGACTTCAGCAGCTGATCAAAACCATTCTTACAGTAAAGAAAAGACTGAACCGAAAACTGGCGATTGAGGGCATTCTCCTGACTATGGTAGATTTCAGAACCAATTACGCAAGGGACATTGCATCGAGAGTACATACAACCTACGGAAGCCAGATTGAAGTATTTGAAAATGTGATCCCGATGTCTGTAAAAGCTGCTGAGACCAGTGCAGAGGGAAAAAGTATCTATATGCACTGCCCGAAAGGAAAAGTTGCAGAGGCATATAAGAACTTAACACAGGAGGTTTTGAAAAATGAAAAATAGAAGTGGCGAAAAGATTAAACTGGCAAGCATTGATGAACTGCTGGGTGTGGTAAATGAAGAATCTGCAATGGAGATAGAGATTAGTAAGATCCATCCGTTTAAAAATCATCCGTTCAAGGTGCTGGATGATGAAAAGATGCAGGATCTGGTTGAAAGTGTAAGGATCAATGGAGTACTGACACCGGTATTGCTTCGCATGGATGAAAACGAAGAATATGAAATGGTATCCGGTCACAGAAGAATGCATGCAGCACAGCTTGCAGGACTTACAACTATTCCGGCAATCGTAAGAGAATTATCAGATGATGATGCCATTGTGGTGATGGTGGACGCTAACATTCAGCGAGAGGAATTGTTGCCAAGTGAAAAAGCTTTTGCTTATAAGATGAAACTTGATGCAATGAAAAGACAGGGGAGTCGGACAGATTTAACTTTGTGCCAAAGTGGCACGAAGTCGAGAACAGATCAGTTATTAGGAGAACAGGTTGGAGAAAGTGCACGAAGTGTTCAGCGTTATATCCGACTGACAGAATTAATTCCGGAACTTCTTGATCTGGTAGATAACAAAAAGCTTCAATTCACGGTTGCTGTCAATATTTCCTACATCGATAAGGAAGTACAGGGATGGATCTACGAATATATCAGCGACACCGGATTCATCAAACCAAAACAGATTGCAGCACTCAGAAATCAGCTAAATGATGGACCAATCAATCAGATTCAGATGTTATCAATTTTCAATAACTGTGTGATGGCAAAGAAAGCATCCCGGTCTCTCACTTTCTCAGAAAAGAAACTGACAAAGTACTTTCCGGATGATTATACAGCCAAAGATATGGAGCAGGTGATTGAATCATTATTAGAAAGGTGGATGCAGGAACAGTCCTGTTAAGGAGAGAAAAAGCTAAGAAAACAATGTCAAAGAAGTTTAAAAAGAGGACTTCTTAGCAGAAAATGAAAGGAGGAAATTATGGAGAAAAAAATGACATTTAATTATTTTTACGGTACCGAAGCTGACCAGTTCAGCTTCTACCGTATACCAAAAGCATTATTTATAGACAGCTATTTTAAAGATTTATCAAGCGATGCTAAAATTTTATATGGACTGATGTTGGATCGAATGTCTCTTTCCATCAAAAATCAGTGGTTTGACGACAAAAACAGAGCATATATCTACTTTTCCATCGAAGATATCATGGAATTACTGAACTGTGGCAGAAATAAAGCCATCAAATCCATGAGAGAGCTGGATGACGAAACAGGAATTGGTCTGATTGAGAAACGCAGGCAGGGATTTGGAAAGGTGAACGTTATCTACGTGAAAACCTTTATGCCTGAGAAAACAGATGAGAAAAAATATGAAGAGGAATTAAAGAAGTTTAAAAAACAAACTTCTGTGGAAAATGAGGAATCTACAGAAGTTTACATTTCAAACTTCATGAAGTCCCAAAATCAAACTTCTAGAAGTCCCGAAAACAAACTTCAAGAAGTTTACATTTCAAACCCTAATAATACTAATCTTAGTGATACTGAAATGAATGATAATAAATCTAATCAAATCGTATCTGCAGATGAGAATCGATCCGATGGCGATAACCGCTCTGAGGATTATCAGGCTTATGAAAACCTTGTCAAAGAGACCATTGATTATGAATCACTGGAAGTAACCCATCATGACGATATGCGGCAGGTAGATGAAATCGTGAACCTGATCGTAGAGACTGTGATGTGTAAAAATGACAAGATCTTGATTGCCAGCAACTGGTATCCGGCATCACTGGTGAAGAAAAAATTTCTGATGCTGACCTATTCACATATCGAGTATGTCTTACACTGTATGAGTGGTAACACCACAAAGGTGAAGAACATCAAGAAATATTTATTAGCAGCTCTGTTTAATGCACCGTCAACGATGAACGGGTATTATCAGGCAGAGGTGAACCATGATATGCCAGGACTGGTAAGATAGGAGGTGCACATGTTTATTTTAAAACTTGCTGGGAAGATATTATTACTGCCGGTATGGCTGATCCTTTTTGTGATCGGCCTGGCAGTGAAGATGACAGTACAGACTTATGCGGTTGTCAGAGGAATCCTTGGATTTATATTCACTTTATTGATTATAGCGACTGCATACTGTTACCATGACTGGGTACAGGTTGCATTTCTGTTTTCGCTGAGTGTAATTCTGTATCTGATCCTTTTTGCAGGAGTGTTCGTAGATACTGTACTGGACATGACAAGAGAACGTATTATTGATTTTATTATATCGTGAGGAGGATATGAAAATGAGCGAAAACAATGATTTTATTCAGTTACCACCACTTAAAAAAGACACACCGGCCGATGTGGTAGCATTTATGTGGGAGTACATGAAAGTACCGGAGAATTCAAGAGAAAAAGTTAAGAATCTGCTTAAAGATGCAAATGAAAATGGAGTAAAATTAAGTCATCAGGCACCAACCCTGTATGATGTTGTCCCAAAAGAAGAAATTGCTGAATTTGAAGAGCTTATGCGAAAAACCATAGCTGACATTGTATCAGAAGCCAGTAGCATTGCCTGTTGGGTGTATGTGCAGAAATATGTGAGACAGAAAACTCTTGACGAAATGCTGCAAGAATTGCCAGGAGCAGGCCAGTTTATCATTGTCATGGATACCTGGTTCGAAAGACTGATGGCGGAATAATGGATGCTATGATAGAATAAAGAAAACGATTTGAAGTGCAAATCGGAAGTTATGGATGCGGTACAGAAAATCGGTGGGCACACCGTCCTCCACATGACAACTGAATATTGATCGGATTTCCTCCATATCCGCTTGATAGACGGGATCTCCGGCGTTGAGCCGCTTTGCGATCTGATTGATATTCCGACCGATGACGGAAAGCTCCGAGGTAAACGCCTTGATCTCCGTGGTGTCGGTGTAGATGATATATCCGTCAATCGCCATTTTGCGAAGATAGGCACCATAGCGCCGGGTGGGGAGCTGGGCCATCTTCTCGTCAATGAGGCGTTTTTCTTCCTCTGTGACATAAAATTTCATCTGAATATTCCGTTTTCGGTTCGCCATGCGCTGCCTCCATTCTTCATAAGAGTTTGAGATTATCCCAACAAACATTTTTCATTTTCGGGCAAGGGACCTGAAAATCCGAAAAATCGCAAGCGGGTACTCGCTTGCTGTGCTTGCTATCGAAACCCTACCTTCTATTTCTCCCTCTACTAATACTACAATTTGGAGCGGAGATTTTGGCTGTTTCCATTTCAAATTATGCAAGAACCGCCTCTGTTCAATGCTGAATAGTTCTATGTTCACGCACACACGCAGGCAATCACTCCCCGTAAAGATAGCAAAAGCAAAGTAATTGTCTATTTGGAGCGAAAATGCCTTTTTGGAGAAGAAACATACCAACATATCTGCTATACTGAAATACAGTTAGTTCGTGCTAACGCAAAAGCAAACAGGAGGACCAAATAATGAATAAACTACAAGGAAAAGACCTTATCAATGTTGGAATCTTCACTGCGATCTATTTTGTGGTGATGATGGCGATTGCCATGCTGGGATTTATCCCTATTTTTCTTCCGCTTCTGATCGTGCTGGTTCCGCTGATTGGCGGAATCGTAATGATGCTGTATTATTCTAAAGTCCAGAAGTTTGGAATGGTATCGCTGACAGGACTGATCTGCGGTATTTTAATGTTGCTGACCGGCATGGGGTATTGGAGCATTATTACCGGTGCCGTGTTCGGTGTCCTGGCTGATCTTGTTTTGAAATCCGGCGATTATAAGAGTGCAAAAAAAGGAATCATATCGCATGGTGTTTTTTCTATGTGGATCATCGGAAACTACATCCCCATTGTTGCAACACGGGACAGCTACTATCAGCAGCTAATCAGCGGTTATGGACAAGAGTATGCAGATTCCATTATGAGCTATATCTCGGCATATACGCTCCCCCTTCTTTTGATTGCCGGGTTCGTTTGCGGCGTGATCGGCGGTGTGATCGGCCAGAAAATTTTCAAAAAGCACTTTAAGCGTGCGGGTATTGCATAATGCGCCGTGAATTGTTAGCAAGCAAAAAAAAGGAACCGGCCTGTCGTTAGACCCTCGGACAAAGTTGGCATTGCTTATCACGATTGCCCTCTTTGTCTTGAGCGGCGGAGGTGGGGCTGCTTCTAAACAGTTTGCTCCTATTTTGGCTGCTGTTCCATTGATCCTACTGCTCACGGAAAAATCGTGGAAGGGATCGGTTATCTATTTTGTTTTATATGGCGGCAGCTATATATTGCAACTATGGGCGCTCCCCCACCTGTCCGGCCTTCCTAACTTTCTTGTTGTTGCAATCTGCGGTTTCTTTATGCGGTTTGTGCCAGGGATTATGATGGGATACATCACGGTCAGGACAACGACGGTCAGCGAGTTTGTTGCCTCCATGAAGAAGCTGCATTTACCGGAGCAGATCATCATTCCTATGTCCGTGATATTCCGATTTTTCCCTACGGTTGTAGAAGAATATAATGCCATAGGGGACGCTATGAAAATGAGAGGAATCCGTTTTGGCGGGGGCAAAGCCAGTGCAATGCTGGAATACAGGCTTGTCCCTGTCATCATGTGTTCCGTCAAGATCGGGGAAGAATTAAATGCGGCAGCCCTGACAAGAGGATTGGGCGGTCCGGTCAAGAGGACAAACATCTGCGAGATCGGCTTTCATGTGCAGGATGTTTTTTTCCTGCTGTTATGTGTGGTGGCTTTTGCAATTCCTATTGTCACGATGATTACAGGGAGGTAGGCCTATGATCGAATGTAAAAAAGTTTCTTTTTCCTACCCTCCAAATGAAACTGACATTGGGGACAGGGAAGGACACGGAACATTAAGAAATATTGACCTGTCTATTAACGACGGGGATTTTGTACTGCTCTGCGGAACATCGGGCTGCGGTAAAACCACACTGACACGGCTGTTTAACGGACTGATTCCTCATTATTACGATGGAAAGCTGGAAGGCACTGTCATGCTTGATGGAGAAGATATGAGCGGGCTTTCCCTGTTTGATATATCAAAAAAAGTGGGTTCTGTTTTTCAGAATCCACGTTCTCAATTTTTTAATGTGGATACGACCAGCGAAATTGCCTTTGGATGTGAAAACCATGGATTGGAAGAAGCAGAAATCCGAAAGCGGGTAAAGCTGGTCTCAGAGCAGTTGAACCTTACAAATCTGCTGGACAGAAGTGTTTTCTCCCTTTCCGGTGGGGAAAAGCAAAAAAATCGCCTGTGGATCTGCCGCCGCTGTGGAACCGGATGTATTTGTTTTGGACGAGCCATCTTCCAACCTTGACGCCTATTCCATCGCTGATTTTCGGAAACTGTTAAAAATATTGAAGTCACAGGGCAAAACAATTATTATTGCGGAGCACCGGCTCTACTATCTTTATGATCTGGCAGACAGGATCATATATTTAAGCGACGGGGAAATACAAGGGGATTATACTTTGCCGGAATTTCAGTTGATTCCGGCGGCGGAAAAAGCTAAAATGGGATTACGGCCTCTTGGCCTGGGTGAGTTTGCAGACATTGAGCCTGCCAGTCTACATTCAGGGCAGGGGATATGGAAACTGAACCACTTCCATTTCGCATACAAGAAACAGCCGGAAACGCTTTCTCTGGAAAATATAGAGTTTCCTGCCGGAAATGTAACGGCGGTCATCGGGCACAATGGAGCCGGAAAAACGACACTATCCCGTTGCTTATGCGGATTGGAAAAAAGATGTAAAGGTATCCTCGAAAAAGAAGGTACTTCCTATTCAAGCAAACAGCGGCTGAAGCTATGCTATATGGTCATGCAGGATGTAAATCATCAGCTTTTTACGGAGAGCGTTTTAGAGGAAGTCCTGTTAAGTATGCCGGGGAAAGATTCCGATGAATCGCCTGAAAATGTGGCAAAGGCAGAGGCTATCTTGACAGAAATGGATTTGCTCCCGTACAAAGCCTGCCATCCGATGGGGCTTTCGGGAGGGCAAAAACAACGTGTGGCGATTGCTTCTGCGATTGCCTCTGAACGTCCGGTTATACTATTTGACGAACCTACCAGCGGCCTTGATCTCTTTCACATGAGGCAGGTGGCCGATTCGGTCAAAGGACTTGCCGATTCAGGAAAAACCATTGTGATTGTGACCCATGATCCTGAATTTATACTCAGGTGCTGCAATTATGTGATCCATCTGGAAAACGGCAGATTGGAAGAAAACTATTTCCTCCAGGATACGGAAGGACGGGAACGGTTATTTAATTTCTTTATGATGGAAGGAGGCGGCGGAAATCAAACTGTTTGATGGTAAAATAAACTGCGGCTCAAATGTTAAAAATGTCATTGAAACTGAGGATTGCGTTGTCCTGCAGCTTTTTGACGAGAGCGGCGAGGGAACCATGACAGCCCACAAAATTTTTGATGGCGCTTTTGTGATGTATAGCGATATGCACCTGAAAGAATGTACCTCCTACTTTCAGAGTAGTACGGACAGTTCGCTTCTCTATATAGACCATTGCAGGGAGGGACGGATCGAAAGCGAGATTGGCAATCATGCGTATAGCTATTTGCAAGAGAATGAGATGCGTGTGGATGACCGGCGTTCCCATTCGGGACGGTTCTGCTTTCCACTCTGCCACTATCATGGGATGACCCTGGGATTTGATCTGGACATTGCTGTGCCGGCGCTGAAAGACTTTTTTGGCGGATTTTCTGTTGATTTGTACGAGCTACAAAAAAAGTATTGCAATGACAAGAAACCGTTTGTGATTCATAATGAGCCAGGAATTGAACATATTTTTTCAGAGCTTTACTTTGTCCCGCAGCAGATCAAAGGTGACTACTATAAAGTAAAAGCCCTGGAGCTGCTTTTATATCTGGACGCTTTGCAGTTTTCTGATTCCAAAGAAGATCGCCCTTATTTCTATAAAGGGCAGGTAGAAAAAATCAAAGCGATCCATGATCTTATTACGGCAAATTTGCAGGAGCATTACACGATGGATGAATTAGCTGAACGATTCCAGATTTCATTGACGGGGATGAAAACCTGCTTTAAGGAAATATACGGAGATTCCATGTATTCCTATCTTCGCCGTTATCGGATGAACGTTGCTGCCACAATGCTCCGGCAAGATTCCAAAAAAGGGATTGCGGAAATTGCCGGAGTTGTGGGATATGAAAGCCCCAGTAAATTTGCAACAGCTTTCCGGCAGGTGATAGGGCAGACGCCGATGGAATACCGAAAATCTTTTTTCTAAACGGTGCATAAATGCCGTTTTGGAGAGGAAAGAAGAATTGAATACTGCTACAATGAGGATGGTTAGCAAAGACTACCCATCCTTTTTTCTTTGCTGACTAAAAAGAAGGAAGGTGATTGTAATGAAGCAGCAAAAAGATAATTGGGTGAAAATTCTGTTTTCCTTCGCCGCACCATGTAAGGGGAAAATGGCTCTTTCGGTATTCTGCGCCATTCTGAGCGTTGCAGGAGGGTTTATTCCTTTTTGGGCTGTATATGAAATCCTGCTGGCATTTATCAATCAGAATGTGACCCTGAATGGCATTCTGATTTGGTGTCTGGTTGGAGCAGCGGGCTACCTGCTGCGGGTTGCCTGCCATGGAATCTCTACGATCCTGGCGCATATTTCAGCCTATACCATTTTGGAAGGAATCCGGCTTAAAATTGCGGACCGACTGATGAAAGCGCCTCTCGGCGAAGTGATGGGGCGGCGAATCGGCTATCTGAAAAATATCATCATGGATAAGGTGGAGGATTTAGAGCCGCCTTTGGCACACATGATCCCGGAATTGACTTCTAACCTCCTACTCCCTGTTGCAATTTTTACCTGGATGATGGTCATTGACTGGCGCATGGGATTGGCGGTTCTGATTGCTCCGGTGCTGGCCATGATTCCTATGTTTTTCCTTATGAGGAATTATAACAGTCAGTACGCTGCTTATATGGAGGCAAATAACCATGTCAACAGTATTATTATTGAGTATGTGGAAGGCATCGAGGTTGTAAAGGCTTTTAATCAAAGCACAAGCTCCTATGAAAAATTTGTTAATGCTGTCCAGTCGTTCAAAGAGTTTACCCTGGCATGGTTTAAGAGCACATGGAAAACGATGAATCTGATGATGGCGATTATGCCAACAACGTTACTGGGGGTTCTTCCTGTCGGCCTTCTGCTGGTACAGAATGGAAGTATTTCCCCCGCAGAGCTTGCAATGGGGATTATTCTTTCTCTCAGCATTGTTGGGCCGTTGATGAAAGCAACCACTTTCATTAACGAAGCAAAGTCTATGGAATATGCAGTAGAGGCGGCAAATGAACTTTTGAACCTGCCTATGCTGCCGGATTCAGGGAAAATCGTATCCATACCCCGCAATGATATTGTGTTGGAGCATGTAACCTTTTCCTATGACGGCTCCGAGCAAAATGAAGTACTGCATGATGTGAACTTGGAATTGCCAGAGGAAAGTTTTACGGCACTTGTAGGACCGTCTGGCGGCGGTAAATCAACGATTGCCCGTCTGATTGCAAGGTTTTGGGACGTGACAGGTGGCAACATTACCATTGGGGGGAAGAATATCAAAGAGTTGTCTATACGCCAGCTTTCCGAACTGGTCAGTTTTGTGACGCAGGATAACTTCCTGTTTAATTGCTCCCTGAAAGAAAACATCCGTCTTGGAAATCCAAACGCCACAGATGAAGAAGTATATGCGGCGGCGAAAGCGGCCTGCTGTGATGAATTTATTGTGCGTTTGGACAAAGGATATGATACCCCTGCCGGTGATGCCGGAAAGAGGCTGTCCGGCGGCGAAAAACAGCGAATTGCGATTGCGAGGGCGATCCTCAAAAATGCCCCGATTGTTATTTTGGATGAAGCGACAGCATTTACTGACCCGCAGAACGAAGATAAAATTCAGAAATCTATCATGGCGTTATCAAAGGGTAAAACTCTTCTTGTGATCGCCCACCGCCTTTCCACCATTCAGAACGCAGATCAGATTGTCGTGTTAAAAAAAGGCCGGATTGTGGATTGCGGAAAGCAGAAAGAATTGTTGAAGCGGTGTCCGCTTTATGCGGATATGTGGAAAGCCCACATCGGGGCGAAGAATTGGTCTGTGAGTGAAAAGAAGGAGGTGGCCGCTCATGTTTAAGTCTATGAAACGGATCATTAAATGGGCGGGGAAATATAAGGGACGCCTCTATCTTGGCTCTGTTTTTTCCTTTTTCAGCAGCCTGTCTACGGCGATCCCTACAATGGCTGCCGCTTATGCCCTTGATAAAGCAATCGCAGCTTATTGGGCAGGCAACACAATAGAATCCTCCCTGATCTGGCAGACGCTTTGGATTACTGTTGGCTCGATTGCGCTTAACTTTCTACTCTCTTATTTGCGGGCGGTGTTGCAGGAAAGCATTGGTTATGAAGTAGCCGCAGGGCAGCGAATCCATTTAGGCGATGTGCTGAAAAGGGTTCCTCTGGGATATTTTTCCAAAAACAGCGTGGGCGATATTCTGACAGGTGTTACCACAGAGCTATCCACACTTGAATTGCAGGGAATGAAGATGGTTGACATCATCATCAACGGATATGCAAAGTTTATTGCAATTCTCCTGTGTTTCCTTTTCCTGAGTCCAGCCGCAGCAGTGATTTCTGTTGTCGGCGTTGCCTTTTCCTCATTGGCCTTACATGGTATCAGCAGGCATAGTGAAAAGACCGCTGCTATCACGCACCAGGCCATGGAGGATATGTCTGGCTCTGCGATTGAATATATCCGCGGGCTGTCCATCGTTAAATCGTTCGGACAGGAAGGGGCTTCTATCGAAAGTTTCCGCAAGGCAAATACGGATTTGAAAAATATTCATATCAAAGTAGAAAAAGGCTATACGCCATTTAACTGCTTGCATCTGTTCTCCTTAAAACTGGCATCTATGGGGATTGTGTTTATCTGTGCATGGCAGACACTTAACGGGCAAATGAGTCTTGCTTATTTCCTGATGTTTGTTCTGTTTTCTTTCGTAATCTTTGGAAGTGTGGAAAACATTAACGACGCGGCTCACATGCTGGGTCTTATAGATTCCGCTATGAATAAGCTGGAAGCTCTGGAAAATGCAGAATATATCGACCAGGACGGAAAAGATATTACACCGACCTCGTATGACATTACTTTTCAGGATGTATCCTTTGGTTACGATAAACGGACTGTATTGCATGATGTGAATTTCACGATTCCGCAGAATACCACAACAGCGATTGTAGGTCCCTCCGGGAGCGGCAAGTCTACCCTGTGCAGCCTGATTGCACGCTTTTATGATGTTGACGCCGGAAAAATCACTTTAGGAGAAACAGATATTCGAGAATTTACCTGTGACAGCTTACTAAAAAATATCAGTATGGTGTTCCAGAATGTATATCTGTTCCGGGATACGATCCGTAACAATATCAAATTCGGCAGCCCGGACGCTTCGGAGGAACAGATGATTGCCGCTGCAAAAGAAGCGCGCTGCCATGACTTTATTATGGCCTTGCCAGATGGATATGATACCGTCATTGGTGAGGGCGGTTCTTCTCTTTCCGGCGGTGAAAAGCAGCGGATTTCGATTGCCAGAGCCATGCTGAAAGATGCGCCGATTGTTATTTTGGATGAGGCCACGGCCAGCATTGACCCAGAGAATGAGCATTTGATTCAAGAGGCTATTTCTGCACTGACACATGGTAAAACAATCATAACGATTGCCCATAGACTGGCGACGATTGAAAATGCGGATCAAATTCTTGTCATTGATGGTGGAACCGTCGTGCAGAAAGGAACCCATAAGGAATTGCTGGCTCAAAGGGGAACCTATCAGGAATTTATTAAGATTCGGGAACAGGCTGAGGGCTGGAGGATTCAACAATAAGCATAAAGGAGGAACTGATGAAGATTCATGCGTCTGGGGAGGATTATCTGGAGGCTATCCTTGTTCTACAAAAGAAAATGGGCATGGTCCGCTCCATTGACCTTGCCCGGCACATGGGCTTTAGCAAACCGAGTATCAGCCATGCGGTAGGCGTTTTGAAAAATGGAGGTTTTCTGACCGTGGATGATGATGGGTTCCTTCATCTGACCGTCATAGGTCGGGAGATTGCCGAGAAAATCTATGAACGCCATTTGTTTTTTATGGAGCAGTTCATCGCTGCTGGCGTCGATCAGGAAACAGCGGAACAAGACGCCTGCCGGATTGAACACGCCATCAGTGATACATCTTTCCGAAAGCTGAAGGAGAAAGTACAAGGAACCGATTAGCGCACATCGGCTCCGCTCTGCATAATAAGTTATCTGCCCCGTCCGGGGAAAGAAAAAAACCGTTGACTGGGGCAGATAATTTCGTGCGCTATTTTAAGGTTTGATCCCCTATCGGCGGTTTTGAAGGACATTTCAAGGCCGCCGTTCTTTTTGCCCTCAAAAGGGATGATGCGCTGGCGCTGGCAGATACGGCGGCTTACAGGAGGGAGCTGCCATGATACGATCTGACCGCCGACAAATTCTGACTGTATTTTCGCAACCGTCAAAAAAATCCAGGCTGTCCAGTGGGTACAGTCTAACGATGGATGCGAAAATCGTCGCTTTTTAACTGACACATTCTCCTATTTTATTAGGTATTCCAGATGCAGATATATATTGTTTTGATGATGGAAGTATACATTTATGTGAGTATGAGGAAACAGAAACTTACCAAATTACAGAGATGTTTATGAACAATAGGAAGATATTGCTAGATAGATTACTAACAGATTAGGTATAAAGATATCGAAAGATTCCAGTTTGTATATATCTTTTAAAAGGTATATGATTAAGAAAAACGGCAGGAGGTATCTGAATGAAATCACATAAATATTGGTCTATCGGTGCACTGATTACAATGCTTGGAACTTTTTATACAGGTTGTAAGGGATCAAAAGAAGGCCATAAGTACTTTGCAGCAAGTTCTTTGCTTTGCATGATTATGGCTATTTATACAGGACACAAGATGATTTCTGGTAAAAGTAGGAAGAAAAAAGAAGTTTCAGTAGAGAGTGTTGAAGATTAAAAAACAAAATATTTTAATAAATAACGCCGGTGCGGGATTTTTGATATCCAGTACTGGCGTTATTTATTATACAGGGGCTTGGGGGTGTAGCCACCAAATATACTATTCGTTTTCTGCTTCGACAAGTTTGTTAAGGCTCCACTCCCGATTGATAACAATGTCCTCATCATCTCGGAGATCCTTGAAATCATCGCAGTGTGAAGAAGCAAATTCATACATATTGTCAATGTCAACTCCCTCATGATGGCAGAAAGGGCAAGTTACCTTTTCCATATGATGTTTTGACATAAATAATCCCCCTCTCAGTGAGGTAAATCGATAGTTTTCTTATTGTAGAATAATCTTATCCGCTATTATTTCGCCAGAAAATTGCTCTGTATCTCCATCGGCATATGATAAGCCTGGCCTCGTTTTGTCAGGCTGTATAATTTAAAGCTCATTAGTTCCGGAGTCGCATTCAATGAACTGCAGAGTCCGAAATAATCCAGGTCCTCGTTCTGAACCATCTCTTCAATGTCTTCATCTTCAATAAGAAGATCGGCAGCAAACAGATTGGCCTGGTATTCTGTATTATCCGTCATATTATAGAGGGTATCATCTTGCATTGGAGCCATTTTTAGCTGGGAACGATGCAGGATGATATGTCCTAATTCATGAGCGGCAACAATCATCTTTTCTTCTTCTGAAAGGAAACTACTGATCATGACATAGATTGTCTTACAGCTCATGAAGCAATAGCCTTTCAGTGTTTTATATCTTGAAGTTTCCCCAACAACAATGTTCATCTGATCCATGATCTCAAAGGGATCCCTGGTGCCATATTTCTTGATTAATTTCTTTGTTTCTGTATATATGTAAGTGTTTCTCAAATAAATCACCTCAAAAGTAAAAAATAAAAAGGGCAGAAATATCCTTGTAACTATAAGGTAACAGATTAGGTGTACAATAATCCCGCCTTCTATTATTTTTCCTCTTGGTTTTTCAGATATTTTTTCGGTGTAAATTTCTTTGCACGTCTTTTGGAATCCAGATAAAGGCTCTGGATCTCATCCATAAAAGCTATTTTATCTTCGTCTGTCAGTGATCCACCGGCAAACATAGCTGCAGCCTGTTCCAGAATCTGCTGAGCTTGCTTTGCCCCGCGGTTACCAAATTGTTCGGTGGCTTCAGTGATAAACGCTGCATTCTCGCTCATAAGATAAGCCACATCACACTGTAAGGCATCTGCTAATTTCTGATACAGACTATTCTGCTTTGGAAAACGTCCCTGTCCTTCCCAGGAACGAAGTGTTCTGTCGGATACTCCTACTAATGCTGCTAATTCAGACTGGCTCATGCCTTTCGATTTTCGTAATTGTTTTAATTTTTTCTACCGAATGTCATAATCATACCTCTTTCTAAGCCTTGTCTTATAAGTTTCATTAGCCGCCTCAAGGCAAAACGGGAAATGGTGTCTCCTGAAAATTAAAAATTAATCTTGACAAAGGGAATATCTCTCCTATAATGTGAATCACAGATAAGGGAAACATCTTTCCTATAAGATACACAATATTTCCTCTTTTGTCAATGGATATGTGAAATGAATTTCCTGTAATTCAATGAAAACAGGAAGGATAGACAATCATTGATAGTCAAAATGGGATACATGTTACAAAAAGAGGAAAGACGTATGGGAGGTGACAATGTGAGTCAGGATCAGACTTCTATTATCTGTATTGATCTAAAGTCCTTTTATGCTTCTGTAGAATGCGTAGAACGTGGACTGGATCCGTTTAAAGCAAACCTGGTGGTTGCAGATCCGACCAGATCAAAGTCAACAATCTGCCTGGCAATCACTCCGGCTATGAAGTCTCTTGGCATCAAGAACCGGTGCCGGATCCATGAGATACCGGATTGTGTAAAGTACATCACAGCCATGCCAAGGATGCAGCTGTATATGGATTATTCCGCAAAGATCTATGGAATCTATCTGCGGTACGTCTACAAAAGAAGATATCCATGTGTACAGTGTCGATGAGTGTTTTATTGATGTGACAAACTATCTGCAGCTTTATCATCTCACTGCAAAAGAAATGGCGGTAAAGCTTATGCAGGAGGTTATGGAGGAAACAGGTATCACTGCAACCGCTGGTGTGGGAACCAATCTGTATCTTGCTAAGATCGCAATGGATATTGTAGCAAAGCATGTGGATGACCATATTGGAATCCTGGATGAATTCTCTTACAGAGAGCAGCTATGGGATCATAAACCATTAAGTGACTTCTGGAGGATTGGATCCCGGACTGAAAAAAACTGGCCGGTTACGGGATTCATACGATGGGCGATATCGCAATGGCTTCTTTAAGATCCGAAGACTGGCTGTATAAGATGTTTGGGATTGATGCAGAGCTGTTGATTGATCATGCATGGGGCTATGAAACATGCCGGATGAGTGACATCAAGAACTATCATTCGGAGGAACACAGCCTTTCAAATGGTCAGGTGTTGATGCGAAATTATTCTTTTGAAGAAGCACTTGTAATCGTAAGGGAAATGACAGACAACCTGGCCCTGGATCTGTTTGAAAAAGGACTGGTGACAAGCTCTCTCACCTTATGGATCGCATATGACCACAGGTATGAGCATGAGGCATCCAAAGGAACCGTAAAACTCGAAAGAGAAAGTAACAGTTCCAAAAAGATCATAGATGCAGTGGAAGATTTATATCTCAGGATTGCGGACAGATATACCGGAATTCGAAGAATCGAGGTGTGTGCGAACAGGGTTGCTCCTGAAAATTATGTGCAGTACAGCCTGTTTGATGATCCAAAACAGACCGATAAAGAACGGCATTTACAGGAAGCAGTATTGGATGTAAAGCAGCGTTATGGAAAGAATGCGATCATGCGTGGATCTAACCTGCTAGAGTGTTCTACTTATCGAGAACGCAATGAACAAATAGGTGGTCACCGTGCTTAGAGGAGGTGTAAAAAGTGCTGGCAAGTGCATATCAACCGTATTTATATTTATCAAGACCGGTTTCCAGGAGACATCCCATGGATGTAGGACGCAGGGCAAAACAGTTTGCTCCATTTGCGGCACTTCGTGGACTGGATGAAACGATCCGGCAACAGGAAATCATTTACGAATCGAAAAGAGATTTATCCGAAGAAAAGAAAAATGAGCTGGATATGAAATTAAGGATCCTGGCATATGGGATGAAGATACAGGCAACTTATTTTCAAAAATCCTGGAAGGATCCGTCAGTTGGCCAGTACCATACATTATCCGGAACCGTAGAATTTTTTGATCCATCAGTCCACTTACGGATCGATGATACTGAGATTCAGATCCAGGACATCTGTGATCTGACTGGTGATGTATTTGAAACTATTGAAATATCATGTTAATTAATCACAGCGGAATTTTTTATACCGGAAAGAGTGTGTGGTAGCTGGTGGAAGGATAAAAAAGGATGCACAGATCGACAAAGCAGATCTGATCAGAATAAAAATCGTGCTGTTCGTGCAGCTTTGGCACTTACGGAATGGATGGCATGATGCTCATAAGGCGGATTTGATTTCCCTTTGGTCCGTTGAGTAATAAATGGAGAAATATCTTATTGCTTAAAGGAGGAAGCCTATATGGGATCAGGTGCTATTAAATGGCATGTACACTGCTCTGTATGCGGAGCATTTATTGAAAAGAGCGCACAAAGCGATTCAGAAGTGGAGTGCAAAAAATGTCGCAGTACATTGGAGATATTTGTAAAGGATGATATGGTGTCGGTTCGTCCGATCCACATCAGAGATGAACAATTAAAGTCCAGGATGCGGACGTATTCCCGAAAGATGATGAATCAGGGATCATAACAGAATAGAATGAGCTGTCTGTAGTAAGCGTTGGATTTGGCAGGAACCATCAAGAACGCACCAGACAGTAAGAGTTTGTCAAGGAGCTGAATCTGACTGGAATCACTAAGAGCCCGGCAAAACATTTACGGATACACTGCAAGATCAGAAGTATTTTCTGGTTTTGGAGATTGTTGAAGTATTTGTTTTGTCGGGCTTTTTGATGTATTTCAAAAATTTTAAATTTTTTGTCGTACCCCACTGTAAAACAGGCTCTGAGCGTTTCGTTATATAGAGGTTGAATTCTCTTCTGCAAAAATAATTGCAGAGAGAGATTTTGATAATATGACACAAAGGAGGAAGCAAAGATGACTGAAATCGAATACCAGGAATTTGTAAGGCATTGTCCTTACGATGCTATGGGCGATTATTCCATGTTTCGCAAAGAGCAAACAGAGAATGAATCAGAAGATGCACATATCAACTGAATAAGCCAGGCAATCTGGCAAACTTAATCTAAACGCAGATACATGCGTTACAAAGGAGTCGCGGACTCCCGTTCAAAAAAAACGGGTGAGTTCGTGACCTCTTGTACTGCAGTTCTTTATGTCTGTGCAGAAATTTCATAAAAGATGGAATGGACCACCCGGAGCCGAAAGGCAGAAAGGTGGTCTTTATGTTGACATTAAAAGAACTGAAAAAAATCGTGAAAGTTGCTGATGTGGAGAAGAGAATCCCAAGCGTGAAATCCTTGAAGGAACACAAAGTTGTAGTAAAGGAAATGATCAATGCAGATACAACAATCTCTGTTTATGATCACGGATATGTACTTTATACAGCAGGAAATCAATCAACCGTATTTCCGCTTCATAGTTGTGATGACTATGAATATGTGAGTGTAACTGGCGATAACAAGGAATTCAATAAAGAGTTCTTTGATAATGAAAACTGGTATATCCGTCTGCTGATGGAGGCTGAAGACCGTATGGCATACAGCCAGAGCAAAATCAGCACCAATCATGGTGTGTTTTCTAACAGCGATGTTACAGATGATGCGGAGATTATGAGAGGATCTTCAAAAGATTTTGTTGACGATGTTATCGACAGAGAAATTCTAAACGCTTTGATCAAAGAGTTAACAGAGAGACAAAAGACGGTACTCAATCTGGTTTATTTCGAGGAAATGCGTCAGCAGGATGTTGCAGATTATCTGGGAATCAAACAGCAGAGTGTAAATGACCTCCTGAACAGGGCATTAAAAACGATGAAAAAAAAGGCGGAAAACGAAGAATTTTAAAAAAATTGAATTAGACCACTGTAAAACAGGCTCTGAGCGTTTCGTTATATGAAGGGTTTGCATAGAACACCTTCATGTACCTTGAAAAATGAATAGCCTGCCCGGAGTGATATTCGGTTTGAACATGCATAGAGCGAAAAGCTGCGTGTCTGCCAGAAGAAAACGTATCAGAGATGGAAATTGATATAGGAACGGATCCGGGAAAGAAAACAGGAAAACGCTTAAATCTTAAATCAAAATAAAATGTCTGAATCTGAAAAGAGGATGACAGTAGAAATCATGTGGCGGTATTTGTGACAAACAGGTACCGCCATATATTTGTGCTGTTATCTCAGCTTGTGCTGACTGTCCCAAATAGCGCAAATTTCAGGAAAGGAGGCGATCATCTTCGTATAAAAGATAATACGCAGACACGAACAGATAACCATACACAAAAAAATCAGAAAGGAAGGATTTAAGAGAATGAACGTGAAAAAGAAAGCACGCAGGGTGATGTCCGGTTTACTGACTGCAGTAACGGTTCTATCGACGGTACTCTCTCCCGCTGTTGCCTATGCTTCTGATGATGCCGGATCTGTAAAAAAGATTCCGTATTATGAGGAGATCAAGGATCAGTTGGATGAAGATGAAGTGGTAACTGCAAAGGATTATGAGATCAAGGTTGGAGACAATTTCGATGTAAAGAGTGATTATACCGGTCTTACGATCCAGGATGACAGCAAAGTAAAAGTTACATTTCAGGAAGCAAAAGATACGGATGGAAATGACTTTTCTACCGATTATGCCAATTCCTATAAGGCAGTCTATTATGTAGAACCACAGACAACGGATCACCCAACCTACCAGATCAATCGAAAGATCGTGGTAAAAGAAGCGGATCAACAGAAAGATTCGCAGTCAGAAAGTTCTTCTGATCAGGATGCTGGTTCTTCCGATAAGACAGAAACAGAGGATTCTGAGGCTGACTCGTCTACAGAGGAAACTGATGCTGCTGACACGGAGAGCAAAACAGAACTGACAGAAAAAGAATTTGATGCAGAGATCGAAGCAACGGAGGATCAGGAGACCGTTGATCCGGAAACAGGGATCACACTCTCAGAGGTTATGCAGGAAGCTGTTGACCAGGAAGTTGCTCTTGCAGATCTTGAAGCAGGCGAAAGTATTACTTTTGATATGCCAATGATGCTTGCTTCCGGTGAAACAGGAACAAAATCAGTCACAGTTACAGCCGGCTCCTGGTACTATTACGCAGACTATGGATTAGGTTCTTATCTGACTTGTCCATATTATGTGAAATGGGGAAGCATCAATGCGACAGCATACTGTGTTGAACCATCGAAAAAAGGACCGGGAAATGGAACTTATACGATCCAGAAACTTGCCGATGGAAAAACACTTGCGAAGGTCTGCTATTACGGAACAAAAGCAAGTGATGAGAATGGTTTTTTCGATGAGAAACATCCGGATTTTCCGGCAGGAAAGAGATTCATCATTACGCATCTTGCAGCGGCTTATGCAAATGGATCCAGTGACTGGGCATCCGGAACCAATGCAACAGGAAAGAACCTGGCAATGGAACTTTACAATTATTGTGTAAATATGCCGGACATTCCGTCTGTAGATATGAGCTTTTCCGAATCTAATGTAAAGGCTTATGTGGAAGGAAACAGCCAGCGAACAAGTGTGATCACATTCAAAGCGGATAAACTGCAGACGATCACTTTCAAGCTGCCGAAAGGTGTAAAACTTGTAAATGTGACAACCGGAAAAACAAGTGCTGCAGGGGCTAATGTGGAGATTTCCGGTGGTACAAAGTTCTATCTGACAGCACCACTTAATCAGGCAGAAAATGTCAGTGCTACTTTCTCTTCTAAGATGAAAGGAAGTATTGATAAGGAATATTCAGCCTATAAGATCACAACAGGATCTGGAACACAGGACCTGGCTCTTGTTTTCGGTGAAGGTGTCGGAAATGAGAAATATGTGGATTTTAAAGTAACCTGGACAAAAGAATGTAAGGTATCCATTGTAAAGAAAGACCAGGATACAGGCAATGCACTGGCTGGTGCAGTGTACGGGATCTATTCCGATGCTGCATGTACAAAACTGATTGCAGAGATGCCTGCAACAGATCAGAATGGTGCTTCACAGCTCACAATGGAAAAGACACAGGAAGTTGTTTATCTGAAAGAAATCTCTGTTCCAACAGGATATCAGATTGATACAAAGTCTTATAATGTGACTCTTGCTATCGGAAAGACAACGACTAAAAATGTAACAGACAAACGTGTAAATGCAAAGATCAACATTGCAAAACAGGATGCTGAGACAGGGAATGCAGCACAGGGGGATGCAACGCTGGAAGGTGCAGTATATGGCCTTTATGCAAGGGAAGATATTGTTCATCCGGATGGAAGAACCGGAACGATCCATAAGAAAGACAGCCTGATCACATCCCTGACAACGGATAAGAATGGCGAAGCTTCTGTATCGGATCTCTATCTTGGAAAGTATTATCTGAAAGAGCTTAGTGCTCCGGTGGGATACGTACTGGATCCGACAGAACATGAGGTGGACTGTACTTACGAAGGTGCTACTGTTCCGACAGTAGAAAGAACTTCTGTATGTAAAGAAACCGTCATCAAGCAGCCGTTCCAGATTATCAAGGCAGCAAACAACGGGAAGACCGATGCAGACCTTCTGCAGGGAGTTGGTTTTTCGGCATGGCTTGTCAGTGATCTGAAAGTAAAAGCAGATGGAAGTTATGATTTTGATTCAGCCAGACCAGTTGTACTGACTGCAGATGGCCAGACAGAAATGTTTACCGATGAAAAAGGATATGCAAGATCGATTCCGCTTCCATATGGAACTTATGTGGTAAGAGAGACCACAAGCAAACACAACTATGCACCGGTCGATGATTTTGTAGTGAAGATCACAGAGAATTATCCGGATACACCGCAGACATGGCGAGTGCTGCTGGATAAAGAATTCAAAGCAAAATTAAAGATCATCAAAAAGGATGCAGAAACACAGAAATCTGTACTCCTGGCTAATACTGAGTTCAAGGTATACGACCTGGATAATCAGAAATATGTGGAACAGACAACATCCTATCCGAAGCCAACGGTACACAAATCCTATTTCACAAATGAGGAAGGATACCTGGTACTGCCAAAGAATCTGAAACCTGGCAACTACAGGATTGAGGAAGTGACGGCACCCGATGGGTACACAATATCCAAAAACTATGTGACAGTTGCAGTTGATACAGATACTGCTTATCTGACCGATCCTGTCACAGGAGATGCAGTCATTGATGTGGAATATACCAATGCCCCGGTCAAGGGTCAGTTAAAGATCTATAAACAGGGTGAAGTGTTAAAGGGATTTGATAAGGAATTCCAGTATGAAATGGCTGGACTTGCAGGTGCTGAATTTGAAGTCTATGCGGCAGAGGATATTTATACTGCCGATCATCAGGTAGATGCAGATGGACAGAGAACTCTGTATTTTGCAAAGGATGCACTGGTAGCAACCGTCACAACGGATGCAGATGGTTATGCAACCGTAAAGAATCTTCCACTTGGCAGATACTATGTCAAAGAGAAGAATGCACCGGACATTTATGTGTTAAATACTGTGCCGGAAAATGTCGAATTTGCTTATGCGGATCAGGATACTGCAGTGATCGAGAAAGAAATCTCTGTCACAGATGAACGACAGAAAGTGTCGATTACGGTCGAAAAACAGGATGCTGAGACAGGTAATACAGTAGCCGGAGCAGTGTTCGGTATTTACAATGCAAAAGACATCCAGACAAAAGATGGAAAAGTGATCGTCAAAGCAGATACTCTTTTACAGGAAATGATTTCTGATGAAAAAGGTCAGGCAGCATGTACACTGGATCTTCCACTTGGAAGCTATTATGTAAAAGAACTGAAAGCACCGGATGGATTCGTATCTTCTGATGAAGTACTGAGATTTGATGCTTCTTATCAGGGGCAGGATGTACAGACAGTAACATTAAAATCCGTAAAGAAGAACCAGCCAACAACTGTTGAGATCACAAAATCAGATGCAACAACTGGTGTAGAACTGGATGGAGCTTATCTGAAAGTAACGGATAAAGATGGAAATGTGGTAGACAGCTGGACATCTTCCAAAGATGCACCGCATGTGATCAAATATCTGAAAGTGGGTGAGACTTATACCCTCCATGAAGAATTTGCACCGCATGGTTATCTGGTAGCCAATGATGTGACATTCACAGTTAAAGATACCGGAGAGGTTCAGAAAGTGGAAATAAAGGACGAGGTACCGGTTGGTGAACTGATCATCAACAAAAAGGGAGAATTCCTGGATTCTGTTACATTGGCCGATAAGGTCAAAGGTGTGGTGGAGCACATTTTCAACTATGTAACCGGAAAGCTGACAGATGTTACGTTTGAAGTCTATGCTGAGGAAGATATCAAGGCTGCAGATGGCGTCAGTGACGATTACTATAAAAAGGATGAACTGATCGCAACAATCAAGACAGATGAAACCGGAATTGCAAAACTGGAAAATCTTCCACTGGGTAAATACTATGTGAAAGAAACAGGAACTGCTTACGGTCATGTACTGGATGGTGAGATCCGTCATGTAGATCTGACTTACGTGGATCAGAATACACCGGTTGTAGTCTATGACAAAGACTGGCAGAACAACCGTCAGAGAGTAGAAGTCAGTGTACTTAAGAAAGAAAAAGATTCTGACCGTACACTGGAAGGCGCTATCTTTGGATTATTTGCCAAAGAAGACATTAAGTCTGAGACAACTGGTAAAGTCCTGATTGAAGCCGATGAGATTATTGAACTGAAATCTACGGATGAAGAAGGAAAGATCACATTTGTTGCAGATCTTCCAATAGGAGCCACTTACTATGTAAAAGAACTCTATGCACCGGATGGATTCGTAACCAACGATGAAGTAAAGGAATTTACTTTTAAGTATGCAGGTGAGAATCAGCCGACTGTAACCTATGATTTTACCTTTGAGAATCAGCCAACCGTTGTAGAATTTACCAAATCCAGTCTGACAACCGGAAAAGAACTTCCAGGATGTAAGCTGAAAGTGGTAGATGCCGATGGAAATATCGTGGATGAATGGACTTCCGGTAAAGAAGCACATGTGATCCGTGAGCTGACTGTCGGAAAAGAATACGCACTGGTTGAAACAAAACCGGCCGATGGTTATGTGACAGCTGAAAGCGTGAAGTTCACCATCAAAGATACTGCCGATGTGCAGAAAGTTGAGATGAAGGATGATGTGACGAAGGTGAAAATCTCCAAACAGGATATCGCCGGAAAAGAACTTCCGGGAGCAAAACTCACGATCCTTGATCAGGATGGAAAAGTTGTGGAAAGCTGGACCAGTACAGAGAAAGCACATTACATCGAAATGCTTCCAATCGGAAAATACACTCTCCGTGAAGAAACAGCACCGGATGGCTATCTGGTTGCAAAAGATGTGGAATTCGAAGTAAAGGATACTAGTGAAGTACAGCATGTAACCATGGTAGATGAGGAAAAACCGGCAGAAAAGACACCGGAAGGTGGAAAACCTGTCAGTGATTCACCAAAGACTGGGGATAACACCAATCTGTGGCTGTGGTTTATGCTTCTCGGCATTGGTGCGACTGGTACAGGAGCCCTTGCATTTATGAGAAAAAAGAAACACTAATCAAATAAGAATGAGCGTTCATGGAAACCGAAAGGAATCTGTGGACGCTTTTTTAGATGGGAGAAACCATGAGAAATATCATTATTTTTGTTGCTCTTCTGGGAGCAGCGGCAATATTTACAGTTTTGTATTGTCTCATTGCTGCCGGAAGTCAGGCAGAGAAAAAACTGACAGAAATCATGAGAAAAGAGGAAGAACAGAATGAAGACAAATAAAGATCTGATCATAGAACCAAATGCAGCTATAGAAGGAAGAAAGTACAGCGAAGAAAAGCCATGGTCCTGTAAGTACTGTTACTGGTGGGGAGGCAAAAAGAAAGGCTGTAACTTGAAGCAGTGCCATTATCTGCTTCCTGAAAAGAAAAAAGCGGTAAAAACAACACCATGTGGTGGCTGTCCGTATGGAAAACATGTTCCATGCATCGGATATTGTATTGCCCGTCTTCATTCTGAAATGAAAGGAAAGAAAGGACGTGGGTAATTGCAGGAAGAAGTAAATCAGAAAGTGATCAGCCTGAGCATCCAGGGAGTCAAGATCACTGCCAGTGTGCTAAAAGCAGCCATTCGGAAGTTCCTGGAAATGGACAACCGGAGGAAACAGAAAGCAACGCAGGTGAAAATGGCTGAAAAGACCGGACGGGCCCAGGAGAAAGGAAGGGAAAAAGCCCGAAAAAAGATTGAAAAGAAAAAGCCACATGGAAAGCAGACCATCAAGCAGCTGAATGCACAGGGAGTACAGCTTTCCAACATAAAGATCACAGATGAAAATATCAAATCCTTTGACCGTGTGGCAAGAAAGTACGGGATTGATTACAGCCTGAAAAAAGAAGTCGGTGCGGATCCACCAAAATATCTGGTCTTCTTTAAGGCTAAAGATGTGGATGTGATGACAGCGGCTTTCCGGGAATATGCCGGAGTAGAACTGAAAAAGAAACAGGTGAAGAAACCATCTGTCAGAAAGAAACTGCAGAAATCTGTAGAAAGAAAAGCAAAGCACCGCCAGCGTGTGAAGCAGAGACAAAAATCCAGAGGTCAGGAACGATGATGCGGGAGAAATTACAGAAGGTCCAGATCAAACGGCTGGTGATCTTAAATCTCCCATATTTCTTTATCTTCTATGTAGCAGATAAAGGATCCTGGCTGTACCGGCATTGCCTGGGAGAAAGCATGGTCCAGAGACTTGGCGTGATGTTAGTCAATTTTCGACTGGCATTTTTAAGCTGGCTGCCAAGTATCGCTTTGCAGGACCTTACAGTAGGTGTTCTGGTTGCAAGTGCATTAAAACTGGTTGTCTACTATCGTTCTAAAAACGCAAAGAAGTTCCGGCAGGGTGTGGAGTATGGATCTGCAAGATGGGGAAATAGAAAAGATATCGAACCCTTCATGGATCCGGTTTTTGAAAACAATGTCATCCTCACAGAAACGGAACGTCTGACCATGAACAGCAGACCAAAAGCACCAAAGTATGCCAGAAATAAGAATGTGATTGTCATCGGTGGTTCCGGATCCGGTAAGACAAGATTCTATGTGAAACCCAATCTTATGCAGATGACGGACCACGTATCCTATGTGGTCACTGATCCAAAGGGTACGATCATCGTTGAATGCGGGAAGATGCTGGTAAATGGAGGATACCGGATCAAGGTATTAAATACGATCAACTTTAAAAAGTCCATGCATTACAATCCGTTCCATTATATCCGGAGTGAAAAAGACATCTTAAAGCTGGTCAATACCATTATCGCAAATACCAAGGGTGAGGGCGAAAAATCAACGGAAGATTTCTGGGTCAAAGCGGAACGTCTATTGTATTCTGCACTGATCGGATACATCTGGTATGAGGCACCAGAGGAAGAACAGAACTTTTCTACTCTGTTGGAATTTATCAATGCCAGTGAGACTAGGGAGGATGATGAAGAATTTAAAAATGCAGTGGATGAATTGTTTGAAGAACTGGAAGTAGAAAATCCGGAACACTTTGCAGTAAGGCAATATCGCAAGTACAAGCTTGCAGCCGGCAAAACTGCAAAATCGATTTTGATTTCCTGTGGTGCCAGACTTGCACCATTTGACATTCAGGAACTAAGAGAAATCATGTCGTATGACGAAATGGAACTGGATATGATCGGTGATCAGAGAACAGCCATGTTTGTCATCATCAGTGATACCGATGACACATTCAACTTTGTGGTAGCGATTATGTACACCCAGCTCTTTAACCTGCTTTGTGATAAAGCGGATGATGAGCATGGAGGCAGGCTTCCCTATCATGTACGGCTGCTTCTTGATGAGTTCAGTAATATCGGACAGATTCCCAAATTCGACAAATTGATTGCTACGATCCGAAGCAGGGAAATCTCCGCTTCTATCATCTTGCAGTCACAATCTCAGCTGAAAACTATCTATAAGGATGCTGCTGAGACGATCACAGGTAACTGTGACACCGTTCTTTTCCTGGGCGGAAAGGAAAGCTCCACACTGAAAGAAATATCAGAAACCCTGGGAAAGGAAACCATTGATCTTTATAACACATCAGACACCAGAGGCAGCAACCGGTCCTATGGACTGAACTATCAAAAGACTGGAAAAGAACTGATGAGTAGAGATGAGCTGGCGGTCATGGATGGAGAAAAATGTATCTTACAGCTTCGTGGAGTCCGGCCGTTTTTAAGCAACAAATATGACATCACAAAGCACAAACGGTACAAAGAGCTTGCCGATTTCAATAAGAATAATGCGTTTGATGTCGAAAAATATCTGGCACACCGACTGGTGATGTCGAAAGATACAGAATTTGAAATGTATGAAGTAACTGTAACACAAGAAGATGTATCAGCGATTGAAGCTGAGGAAGGTGAGGACTGATATGAAAGAAAGAATTCGAGCACCCTGCTACTACTGATAAGGGTACAAAAAGGTCTGAATAAAAGGGAAAGGAGTAGAGCCAAACGCTTACAGACCATAAGAAAAGCGTTTGTTCATACATTTGATTATGGCTTTTTTTAGCAGTGCAATCAATATCCTTCAGACACTGGTCGTTGCAATCGGTGCCGGTCTTGGTGTCTGGGGTGTAATCAACCTGATGGAAGGTTATGGAAACGACAACCCGGGTGCAAAATCCCAGGGAATTAAACAGTTCATGGCTAATTAAAGGGAACAAAAAGAAAGGAAAAGCACAATCCAGACGGTATCAGCGGCAGGCTACAAGAATAAATTGTGATTACACAAGATTGGTGCTATAATAAGAGAAAAGTTCCTGCCGGGGCAGCCGCCCCGGTGGTATGGATAGAAAGGCAGGAAAG
>ENA-OQKK01000117-OQKK01000117.1-human-gut-metagenome-genome-assembly--contig:-NODE-117-length-28632-cov-4.192107_pt1 | contig 28632 bp, 29 predicted proteins | sample MGYA00242648_ERZ504797 | MGnify/ENA primary metagenome ERZ504797 (study PRJEB26092, sample SAMD00036412) | human gut metagenome | host: Homo sapiens | study: EMG produced TPA metagenomics assembly of... | reverse complement strand
TCCCTGCACCGCCACCATATGTGTAATCATCAACCTTTATTGTGCTTATTGTGCGACAAAATCCCTGATATTTACCGTATTGAGTGATATAATATTCTGTTTTAAAGCTCTGCCTGTGATACTCTCTGACAGTCCCTGTTCTATCATCTGTGGGAATAAGGTCAGCACATGAAATCTCATTTCCTATATCTCCTATATCATCCTGTTTTACAGTTTTACGATTTAAAATGTATGATTTTGTTCAATTTTATATCTCATTTACGGTTTTTGCAGTTTGAGATATAGCTATCTCAAACCTGCCAGCAGATGCACCTTCATCGTGCCATTTTCCACATCAACGTCCAGTATACAATCCTTTATTGCCGGAATCAGCAAATCATTTGCACCGGCTTTCTTAACAACGTACACATCGTTGGCACCGGTCTGGAGTACATCAGCTATGACTCCAAGCTCCTCTCCCTCGTCTGATGTGACGGAAAGCCCGATAAGATCAGCTATAAAGTACTCGTTTTCCTCAAGCGGCACCGCATTTTCCCTTGTCACAAAAAGAGGTGCCTTTTTATATTTTTCTACATCATTTATGTCATCTATGCCCTTAAATTTCAAGATAACCTGGTTCTTGAAAAATTTGACAGAAGTTATTTCCAAATCCCTGCGCTCTTTGCCATTATCCAGAATGACATTTTTAAGCTTTTTAAAACGGGCAGCATCGTCAGTGGTTGGGAACACCTTTACCTCACCGCGAATGCCGTGTGTGCTCGTAATTACGCCTACCTGTAGTAAATCTTCCATTCTCTGTCTCCTGATATTAATATAAATCATGACTATTCAGCCCACGCACATTCTCAAAACCATACAATACCGGTTCTGAATAGTTACTTTAAATTATAAAAAAACAGGCATCTCATAAGAGATGCCTTTATGTTATTGTACTATCTCAACAATAACCTTTTTGTCTTCTTTAGAGGCTGCGGCCTTAACAACTGAACGAATAGCCTTAGCAATACGTCCCTGCTTGCCGATCACTTTGCCCATGTCAGACTGTGCAACACGTAATTCCAAAACAATTGCTTTCTCGTTTTCGGTCTCAGTTACATTAACCTCATCCGGATAATCAACTAAAGATTTTGCAATTACTTCAACTAATTCTTTCATTACGCCACCTCTTTATCCTATTTCTCGATACCAGCACTCTTGAAGATTCTAGCTACTGTCTCAGTTGGCTGTGCGCCGTTTGATAACCATTTCTTAGCTAATTCCTCATTTACATGATACTCGCTAGGATCCTTAGTTGGATCGTATGTTCCGATCTCCTCGATGCATCTTCCATCTCTTGGTGATCTAGAGTCTGCAACTACGATTCTATAGAAAGGAGCTTTCTTCTGTCCCATTCTTCTTAATCTGATCTTTACTGCCATTTTGTTTCACCTCCTCATAGGTTTATTGAATAATATATATCAAAAGTAAAATAAATACTTTTGTTAACAAAACATGAAATTCTTTAATGAAATTCCTTTAATGAAATCCATTAAAACGGAAGTCCTTTGAATAAGCCTCCAAGACCACCGCCTCCACGGCGTCCCTTCTTTCCTCCCATCATACCGGGCATCTGCTTCATGAACTTCTTTGTCTGCTCAAACTGCTTTACAAGTCTGTTGACCTCTGATACATCCACACCTGCTCCTCTTGCAATACGAGCCTTGCGGCTTGGATTAAGAAGCTTTGGATTTCGTCTTTCCTCAGGTGTCATGGAATAGATGATTGCCTCTGTGCGGGCCATACCCTTTTCAGCTTCATCTGTATCAATATCCGGCATCTTGCCTCCACCGATACCCATGCCCGGCATCATGCCCATCACGCTTGAAAGACCGCCCATCTTCTTCATCTGACTCATCGAATCAAGGTACATCTCAAAATCAAACTCATTTTTGCGCATCTTCTGCTCAAGCTTCTTGGCCTGTTCCTCATCAATGTTCTCCTGCGCCTTCTCAATCATGGAAAGCACATCGCCCATGCCGAGGATTCTTGAAGCCATACGCTCCGGATAGAACTGCTCAAGGTCTGAAAGCTTCTCGCCCATACCTGCGTATAGTATCGGCTTTCCTGTAACGGCTCTGATTGAAAGTGCCGCTCCACCTCTGGTGTCACCATCAAGCTTTGTGATGACAACTCCGTCAATTCCTATCTTTTCATCAAAGGTACCTGCTACATTTACCGCATCCTGACCTGTCATGGCATCAACCACGAGGATGGTCTGGAAAACATCAGTAGCTTCTTTTATCTCAATAAGCTCTGCCATCATATCCTCATCAATATGAAGACGTCCGGCAGTATCGATGATAACAACATTGAAATCGTTTTTCTTAGCGTGCTCCACAGCAGCCTTTGCGATGTCAGCAGGCTTGTTTTTGTCACCCATTGAGAAAACCTCAACACCCTGCTTCTCACCGTTTATCTTTAACTGCTCAATCGCAGCCGGACGATATACATCACAGGCTACAAGCAGTGATTTCTTGCCCTTGCTCTTAAGCTTTCCGGCAATTTTTGCTGTGGTGGTTGTCTTGCCGGCTCCCTGAAGACCTACCATCATGATAACAGTAAGCTCCTTGCCCGGCCTGAAAGCAATCTCTGTCGTCTCAGAGCCCATAAGCTTAATCATCTCTTCGTTTACGATTTTGACGACCATCTGTCCGGGATTTAGACCATTCATGACATCCTGTCCGATTGCTCTCTCCTGAACACTCTTTGTGAACTGCTTAACAACCTTGAAGTTAACATCGGCCTCAAGGAGTGCCATCTTAACCTCTTTAAGAGCAGCCTTTACATCATCCTCAGTAAGCTTTCCCTTGCTGCGGAGATTTTTGAAAACGTTCTGCAGTTTTTCTGATAAACTGTCAAATGCCATATTACAGCTCCTCTAGTATCTGATTCGAAATAGCTTCGATTTCATTCATTAATAGCTCATTATGTGATTTCTTAAAATCATTTGTCAGCTCATGAATCCTTCGTATGTCACTCTTTATGGACATGAACTTTTCAACAAGATGCAGCTTTGCCTCATAGTCAAGCAGCTTCTTATTGCATCTCTTAATCAGATCGGCAACACCCTGACGGGAAATCCCCTCCTCGGATGCAATCTCTCCGAGTGACAAATCATTGAAGACAAAATCCTCATATACCTGACGCTGATGCTCATTCAAAAGCTCACCGTAGAAATCATATAAATATGCCTGTTCAAGTTTTTCTTCCATATCAAGTATCCTCTTTTTCCCTCGAACCTATGGTAGAATAACACATAGTTTGCCCGGTGTCAAGTAAAAATACTTGATACTTTTATTTTTATATCATAGTGCGTACAATTCTTGGCTTATAGCCCTTCTTCTCGAGCGCAGCAATAATCTGCTCCTTGTGCTCTGTACCAAAACACTCAAGCGTGATGCGAAGCTCGACAGCCGCACTTCTGTTTGTAGTGACAAACTGGTTATGTTCCAGCTTGATTACATTTCCCTGTACATCGGCAAGAGTCTGCGCAACCTTTGCAAGCTCGCCCGGTTTGTCAGGCAGAAGCACTGAAACAGTAAAGATCCTGTCTCTGAAAATAAGGCCCTGCTGTACAACTGATGACATGGTGATGACATCCATGTTGCCTCCGCTTAAGATAGAAACCACCCTCTTGTCCTTTACACCGAGATGCTTAAGCGCAGCTACAGTCAGAAGACCTGAGTTTTCGACTATCATCTTGTGATTCTCAACCATGTCAAGGAAGGCCACGATAAGCTCGTCATCCTCCACTGTGATAATATCATCAAGATTTTTCTTTATGTATGGGAAAATATTTGAGCCCGGTGTCTTTACCGCTGTTCCGTCTGCAATAGTATTTACACTTGGTAAAGTGGTCACTTTTCCATTCTTAAATGACTCCTGCATACAATTAGCGCCGGCCGGCTCCACTCCGATAACCTTAATCTTTGGATTTAAGAGCTTTGCAAGTGTGGATACACCTGTTGCCAGCCCGCCGCCGCCGATTGGAACGAGGATGTACTCAACAAGCGGAAGCTCCTTGAATATCTCCATAGCAATAGTTCCCTGTCCTGTTGCGACAGCTAAATCATCAAACGGATGGATAAATGTGTAGCCCTCTTTCTCTGCAAGCTCATATGCCTTGGCACATGCCTCATCATACACATCTCCATAAAGCACTACCTCAGCGCCGTAGCTCTTTGTACGGTTTACCTTGATAAGAGGTGTGGTGGTAGGCATCACGATGACAGCCTTGCAGCCATAGCACTTTGCAGCATACGCAACACCCTGCGCATGGTTTCCTGCAGATGCTGTGATGAGTCCCTTTGCCCTCTCCTCGTCTGTGAGTGTGCTTATCTTGTAGTACGCACCTCTGACCTTGTAAGCTCCGGTAAACTGCATATTTTCAGGCTTCAGATATACCTTATTGCCTGTCTGGTCACTTAAAAAGTCACTGTAAATGAGCTTTGTCTCAAGGGTGACCTCCTTGACCTTCTCACTTGCTTCTTCAAATTTATCTAATGTCAGCATATTTGTTCTCCCTTTCATTTCTTCGGTATAACTATTCATACCCACCCACACATTATTCGCAAAAATGCATTGTTCTCAGTGGTTCTGAATAGTTATTTTTCATTATATTATACCAAAAATTCCGTACAGATATATATAAACTGATATATCAGATTATTATAAACAATATAACTTATACGCTCAAAAATATTCTCAAATTATTCCGTTTTAGTATCAAACAATGCATTCACGAACTCGTCCGAATCAAATTTCTGCAAATCATCGATAGTCTCACCGACTCCGATATACTTGACCGGCACTGAAAGCTCCGACTGTATCGCTACAGCGATACCGCCCTTTGCCGTACCATCCATCTTAGTAAGCACGATGCCCGAAATCTTTGCCACATCAGAAAACTCTCTCGCCTGAACAAGTGCATTCTGGCCTGTGGTCGCATCAAGCACGACGAGCGTCTCTCTGTATGCATCCGGATACTCACTCTCCAGGATTTTATTAATCTTTCCGAGCTCATTCATCAGATTCTTTTTGTTGTGGAGTCTTCCGGCTGTATCCACGAGAAGCACATCTGCGTTTCTGGCCTTTGAAGCTGCAACTGCATCATATACAACAGCTCCCGGGTCAGCACCCTCGGCACCGCCAATCATATCAACTCCGGCGCGGTTTGCCCATTCCTTCAGCTGGTCTCCTGCTGCCGCCCTGAAGGTATCGGCACCTGCAATAACTACCTTCTTGCCCTGTTCCTTGAGCTTTCCTGCAAGCTTTCCGACAGTGGTAGTCTTTCCTACTCCGTTGACACCGATTACAAGCACAACAGATTTTTCATTTTCAAATCTGTAGGCTGTCTCCTCCACCTTCATCTGCTCCTTGATGCTCTCAATCAAGAGTTCCTTGCACTCTGCCGGCTCCTTGATGTGCTGCTCCTTCACCTTCCTCTGCAGATCCTCGATGATACTCTCTGTAGCTCTCACTCCGAGGTCTCCCATGATGAGAATCTCCTCAAGCTCCTCATAAAAAATCATCATCTATATGCGAAAATCCACTGAAAAGTGAATCTATGCCTGAACGATGTTGTCTCTGGTCTTTGTCAGTCCTGAAACGAGCCTCTTAAAAAAGCCCGGCTTCTTTCTTTTCTTCCATTTCAACTCTCCATAAACTAAAATTTTACTGCGTCAGATCATTCTCTATCAGATTTACTGAAACGAGTGTGGAAACACCCTTTTCCTGCATCGTGATACCATATAGCCTGTCCGCTGCTGCCATCGTACCACGTCTGTGTGTGATAACGATAAACTGTGTGTTCTTTGTAAGCTTGTTCAGATAATTTGCATAGCGCGAAACGTTTGAGTCATCAAGCGCCGCCTCAATCTCATCAAGCAGACAAAACGGTGATGGCTTAAGTGCCTGAATGGCAAACAAAAGCGCAATGGCTGTGAGTGCCTTTTCTCCACCGGACATCTGCATCATATTCTGAAGCTTCTTTCCGGGCGGCTGTGCGACGATTCTTATGCCGCACTCCAGTATATCCTCATCCTCCACAAGCTCCAGGGAACCATGTCCACCACCAAAAAGCTGCTTAAAGGACTTGTCAAACTCTCTCTGAATCTCGGCAAACTTCTCTGTAAACTGCTTTCTCATACCACTGTCAAGCTCATCAATGATGCCAACCAGAGTCTTTTCAGCCTCGATAAGGTCATCATGCTGTCCCTTTAAGAACTCATAACGCGTTGAAATCTCCCTGTATTCCTCGATAGCATTGACATTTACATCGCCGAGGCGTCTGATTTCGTCCTTTATGCCTGCAATCAGCTTCTTTAATGAAGGCAGATCATCGTATGCATCATTTCTAAGCTCTGCTGCCGCATGCGGAGTAAGCTCATATTCATCCCACATGTAGTTGGTCTGAGTCTCTGAAGCCTCCTTAAGCTTCTCTCTCTGGCTGTTCAGTCTGAAAAGCTCCTTATCCAGATCAGCCTGTTTCTTTGAAACTTCCTCCTGCTTTGCAAAAAAGCCTCTGTAATCCTCAGACATCTTTTCCTTTTTGTAAGGCTCTCCCTAAGCTGTTCGTCAAGCTTAGAATTGTTGTCCTTTGATGCCAGAATTGTCTGTGTGATTGCATCAATATCAGCCTGCTTCTTTTTAATATCATCCTTTGCAGCAGCTGCACCTTCCACAAGGCTTTCCTTCTGCTCATCAAATTTCTCTATCTCTGAATTGATACGATTGATATTTTCTATAGCAAACTCTGCCGTCTTTGTAATATTTGCAAGCTCAAGTGAAATGGCAGCGGCCTTGTGTGAAGCCTCCTGCTCAAGTACTCCCTGCTTCTCAAGTATCTCACTGTATGAGCTGTTTTCCTTCTCAAGCTGCTCCTCACGCTGCTTTGACGCCTCAAGCTGCGCTGCAATATCCTTCTTGCCCTGATTTATCTCTTCGAGCTGTTTTTCAATCTCAGCATTTTCTGTGCTCAGATCCTCGTAGACATTCGCACTCTCCTTCTTTTGCTGGTCTGCCCTGTCAACAGAAATCTGTGCTGTGTTCTGCTCAATATACTTCTCCTGCAGCAAGGTCTTTGTGGCTGCTATATCCTCCTCGCCAAGCGCAATAGCAGTCGCAATATCATCCTTTCTGGCTCTAAGCTCTTTAAGCTTTGTCTTAGTCTGATCAACTCTCTTTTCAAGCTCCTCAATCTCACGATTTCTCGCAAGCAGATTGGATGAATTTTTAAACGCACCACCGGACATAGAGCCTCCCGGTGCCAGATACTCGCCCTCGACAGTCACAATATGGAGTGAATAGTGATTTTTTTTTGCAAGCGCAATGGCATTGTCAATTGTGTCCACCACAATCACTCTGCCGAGCAGGTATGCAACAACCTCATCAAACTTCGGATCACACTTCACCAGCTTATTTGCAATGCCAAGCACACCCTTTTCGCCGAGTGCCGCCTCATTTTTTGTATTTCTGTTTGCGCGCACACTTGTAAGAGGTAAAAACGTTGCTCGACCAAAATGATTGGCCTTCAAAAAGCCAATCATCTTTTTGGCTGTAGCCTCATCCTCAGTGACGATATTCTGGATATTACCGCTTAAGGCTGTCTCTATCGCTATCTCATAGCGCTTATCCACCTGGATAAGATCTGAAACCACTCCGAGAAGCCCCGGATTTTTAGCCTTCTGCTCCATAACACGCTTGATGCTGTTACCATAGCCATCATAGCGCTCGGCAATGTTTTTAAGTGACTCAAGCCTGGAAACAGACTTATGATACTCTGTGGAAGCATCCTCCATCAGGCGGGCATTCTCTCTGGACTTATCTCTCCACTCCCTAGCCTTTGCCAAAAGAGCCGACTCCTTTTCCTTTAAACCGGCTATCTCTTCATTGACAGCATTAAGCTTCTTATTAGCCTCATCCAATATATCATCAAGCCCTGCTTCCCTTGTCTTTCTATCTAAAAGACGCTTGGTAAGCTCTGCCTTTCTGATATTAATCTGCTCAAGCATAGTGGCAAAACGCTGCTGCCTTGACTGGATACTGCCTCGCTCCTGAAGCAGGGCGATAAGCTCATTCTTGCCCTTTTCCAGTCCATCATTGCAGCGGTTAACCTCTGCAAGCACAGCCTCATGCTCGTTTACCGCAAGAAGCTCGTTCTGCTTCATCTGCTCTATCTCAGCTTCCAGTGCAGCTTTTTTGTCATCATACTCTTTCCTGCTTTTAAGACGCTGCGCCTTTTCCTTTTCGATAGCTAAAAGCCGCGACTGCAAATGCTCATCCGTCATTTCGGCCGTGTGAATCTGCTCCTTTAAAAGCTCTATCTGATTCTCAAGCTTCTGTCTGGTGGATGAAGTGCTTGTGATTCTCTCTCGAAGAGACTCGATACGCTCATCCATCTGCTGCATATCGTTCCCAAGCCGCTCATACTCTGCCTTGATGCTCTCGTATGTGGCGTTGGTCTCCTTTAGCTCGTCATCCGCAATAGCGTATTTCTCATCAGCTGACTTAAGCTCGGTCTCAATACGCGCTGATTCAAGCAAAAACATGTTGACATCGTAGTTCTTCAGTTCTTCTCTCTTTTTAAGATATGTATGAGCCTTCTCGGACTGTCTCTGTAACGGACCTACCTGTCTCTCAAGCTCTGTCAGGATATCATTGACACGCACAAGGTTCTCTCGCTCATTATCGAGCTTCTTTTGTGCTGTAAGCTTTCTCTTTTTAAACTTCACAATGCCGGCAGCCTCATCAAACAGTTCTCGCCTCTCCTCCGGCTTTCCACTTAAAATCCTGTCAATCTGGCCCTGTCCAATGATGGAATAGCCCTCTTTACCGATACCGGTATCATAGAAAAGCTCCGAAACCTCCTTGAGTCTGCACGGATTTCCATTGATTAGATACTCACTCTCCCCTGAGCGGTAAACACGTCTGGCAACCGTAACCTCATTGAAATCAATCGCAAGCGAATGGTCTGAATTATCAAGAGTGATGGCAACATACGCATATCCAAGCGGCTTCCTGTTCTCAGTGCCTGCAAAAATGACATCCTGCATGCTGGCACCACGAAGCTGCTTTGCGCTCTGCTCACCGAGCACCCATCTGACCGCATCGGCGACATTACTCTTTCCACTACCGTTTGGCCCGACAATACCTGTGATGCCGTTGTGGAACTCAAAAACAATTTTGTTGGCAAAGGACTTAAAGCCCTGTACTTCCAAACTCTTTAAATACATTAAAAACTCCTATTCCCTGTTTCTGTACAAAAGAAGTGCCTGATATGCAGCCTGCTGCTCCGCCGCCTTCTTTGTGTGGCCTTCTCCCTCGCTGACACGCTCGCCGTCCACAAGCACCGCAACTGTAAACTGCTTGTCATGGTCCGGACCGCTCTCATCAATAAGTTCATAGGAAAGTTGCTCGTGTCTGCCCTGTATAAGCTCCTGAAGGATAGTCTTGCTATCATAAAAGAGCTGCTTATTCTCAATATCAGTCATGATAAACCTAAGCACAAACTCCTTTGCATTAGTAAAACCACCATCTAAATAAATTGCTCCAATCACTGCCTCAAGTGCATCAGAAAGAATCGATTTTCTCTTTCTTCCACCTGTATGATCCTCGCCCCTGCCAAGACGTAAGTACTTTCCAAGGTCAAGTGGCTTTGTACAAAGTGCAAGAGTCGGCTCACAAACAATGCTTGCGCGCAGCTTGGTAAGCTCACCCTCAGGCTTTTGCGGATAATTGATAAACAAAAACTCACTTGAAACTATTTCCAAAACAGCATCGCCCAAAAACTCCAGACGTTCGTTATCAGAATGCTTTTTCATGTGCTTTTCATTGGCATACGAGCTGTGTGTCAGCGCCTGCTCAAGCAGATGCCGATTCTTGAACGTATAGCCTATTTTGCTTTGAAATTCATTTAAATCTGCCATAATTTTTCCTCTATTTCTATATCTATCCATTTTACATGTTCCGTGAGTATAACGAAAAGCCCTCATAATAAAGGGCTTTTCATTAGTTAAACATACTACTGCTCGCTTACAGCTTTTTTAATCTGCTCAACAGCATCGCCTACAGTGACGATTTTCTCTGCTTCCTCATTAGGAATCTCGATATCGAACTCTTCCTCGATACCCATGATAATCTGGAATACATCCAGAGAGTCAGCGCCAAGATCATCAATGAAGGTTGACTCCATAGTAACCTCGGTCTCGTCCACGTTAAGTACCTCGACAATAATGTCTCTAAGCTTCTCAAATTCCATTTTTAATACCTCTCATTCCTGTTTATAGTGACCAATCACACAGCAGTACTGCTATCTAATCAGCCGGCTTATTAATAATATATTCTTTAATTTTATCATTAATCTCTTTTTCCTTAAATGTAACACACTGGAAAACAGAGTTAGTGATTTCCTTTGCCTTGGAGCTGCCGTGGGTCTTTACTACAAGACCATTCAATCCTAAAAGCGGTGCTCCGCCGTATTCGGTCGCATCAAATGACTTTAGCGTATTCTTAAGAGCCGGAAGTGCAAGTGCAGCTCCTATCTTGCTCTTTAGTGTGCTCATGAGACCCTTCTTTATGACTCCGATAAGTGTGGAGCTAAGGCCCTCGTAGAGCTTTAATATGACATTGCCCGTGAAAGCCTCGCAGACTATAACATCGGCATCTCCCTTTGGAATATCCCTTGCCTCAATGCTTCCGACAAAATTGATGTCTGTGCACTCTCGAAGAAGCGGCATGGTCTCCTTTACCAGGGCATTACCTTTCTCCTCCTCTGCACCAATATTGACCAGTGCAACCTTTGGATTCTTCACGCCGACAACATGCTCCATATAGATAGAGCCCATCTTGGCAAACTGTACCAGATGCTCAGCTCTGGCATCCACATTGGCTCCACAGTCTATGAGCAGAGATACGCCCTTCTCAGTCGGAATAAGCGGTGCCAAAGGCGGCCTTTGTATGCCCTTTATCCTGCCGACTATTACCTGTCCTCCGACAAGTACAGCACCTGAGCTTCCTGCCGAAACAAATGCATCAGCCTCTTTATTCTTGACCATATTCATGCCAACAACGATTGATGACTGCTTCTTTCGTCTGATTGCCCCAACCGGTGGCTCTGCCATCTCTATAACCTCAGGCGCATCTACTATCTCTATCTGCTCCTTAGGATATGTATACAAAGAAAGCTCCCTCTCTACCGGTACCTTCTGTCCCCACAAGAAATATCTTTATATCATTTCTTTTGTTAACCGCATCTACCGCACCCTTTACTACCTCTGCGGGTGCATTGTCGCCACCCATTGCATCGAGTGCGACCCTTGTTGTACTTTGCATTGTGACCTCCCTGTGCCTGCTAAAAAGCAAACTACTAATTGATTAAATAAATATACTATAATCATAGGTATAAATCAATAACCAATTCACTACTCTATATGGCTTCCATCATTCTCCCGGACTCATTGAAATAACCTTGCCACAGTTCCATAAATCAGCAGTGCGCTTTGCTGCATCAAGTCTGTCATCATCTGACTTGAAATCAATATTTACTGAGTGGCATCCGCACTCAAGGCATGTCACATAATATGAGCTGCCACAGTCCTCCTCGAGAATCCCGGCACCGCCACAGAGCGGGCACTCATAGATTTCAACTAAATCGTCTATATTATTCATGATAGTTTGCTTCCTTCTTTCTTTAATATCTAAATATCCTTTCAGTATAATAACATCCCTGCAAGCTATATACAAGCAAAAAGTACCTTCATTTTATTATGGGATAAAAAAGGGATAAAATCAATCAAAAAAGGATTGAACGATATCGTTCAATCCTTAATTTTACTGGTTTTCTACTATTAGTCCTGAGGAATGATTTCTTTTTTGTTGTATGATCCGCAGTTCTTGCAAACTCTGTGTGGCATCATAAGCTCTCCACATTTGCTGCATTTTACTAAAGTAGGAGCAGACATTTTCCAGTTTGCTCTTCTCTTATCTCTTCTTCCCTTAGAAGATTTATTCTTTGGACAAATTGACATTTGTTTACACCTCCTTAAACTTGTTAAATATATCCTGGAACGCTGCCATTCTTGGATCCGGTACAAAACTATCGCAACTGCAGGTGCCTTTATTCAAGTTCATCCCGCAGACTTTACAAATACCTTTGCAATCGTCTTTGCACAGAACTCTCATTGGCCAGTTCACCAGAATTTCGGCGTAGACAAGTTTATCTACATCGAGTTCAAACCCAATCAGGTAGTCAGTTTCCTCCATCTCTTCATCGACTAATGCTCCGTCTATGATTTTCAGAGTCTTGTCAATGTCAAAATGCATGTTTGTTGGAACTTCTTCCAAGCATCGGCTGCACGGTATCGCTATGTCTATATCTACTGTTCCCGTGATGTGCACTGCTGCATTCTCCACGTTTGAGATATGAAGTGATATCGGCTGCTTTTTCAGAATAGGATAATCTCCTAAACGCGACTCAAATGATGTGAGCGTAAGCTCTGTCTCAATTGTTGTCTCTTTATTGATAGATTTTACAATGGTTGATATATCAATCATAGTTCTCTCCTATTCACACCTAACCAATTATACATATTGGAGTGGTGTTTGTCAACAAAATTTTATAATTTATCCACAACTTTTTGCTTTTTATTAGCCAACAAGCTTTACTGTCTCGCGGCAGATTGCAAGCTCCTCGTTTGTAGGGATGACGCATACCTTTACGCTTGAGTCTGCTGTTGAGATAAGTGCCTCCACGCCGCGTGTCTTGTCGTTTGTTACACGGTCGATCTTTATGCCGAGGTAACCTAAATATGCCATGATTTTTTCTCTTACAAAGCTTGTGTTCTCACCGATTCCTGCTGTGAATGCGATAGCGTCTACTCCGTTCATTGCTGCTGCATATGCTCCGATGTATTTTGCTACTCTGTAGCTGAATACCTCTACTGCTGCGATGGCACGCTTGTTGCCCTCATTGTAGGCTGCCTCAAGGTCTCTGAAGTCGCTTGATACGCCTGACATACCGGCTACTCCTGACTTCTTGTTGAGCACATTCATCACACCATCGATATCAAGGTTTTCCTTCTTTGCGATGAACTCCATGATTGAAGGATCAATATCACCTGAACGTGTTCCCATTACAAGTCCCTCAAGTGGTGTAAGTCCCATTGATGTATCTACGCATTTACCGTTTAATACTGCACTGACTGAAGCTCCGTTTCCAAGGTGTGCTACGATAATCTTTGAGTTGTTTAAGTCCATTCCAAGGTAGCTTGCTGCCTCCTTTGATACGAAGCTGTGGCTTGTGCCGTGGAAGCCGTATCTTCTTACCTTGTACTTCTCATAATACTCATATGGGAGGCCGTAGAGATATGCTTTCTCAGGCATTGTCTGATGGAAGGCTGTATCAAATACTCCTACCATTGGTACGTTTGGCATAAGCGCCTGACATGCTCTGATTCCGATAATATTTGCAGGGTTGTGAAGAGGTGCGAGGTCGTTGCACTCCTCTACCTGTGCGATTACTTCCTCTGTGATAACTACTGAGTCTGAGAACTTCTCGCCACCGTGCACTACACGATGTCCTACCGCATCGATCTGTGCAAGTGACTTTACTGCGCCTGTCTTTGGATTTACAAGTGCATCGAGTACCATCTGGATGGCCTCTTTATGTGTTGGCATAGGTGCCTCTGTGATTTCCTTATCAAGCCCCTCTTTCTGATATACGAGTCTGCCATCGATTCCGATTCTCTCGCAGAGTCCTTTTGCAAGTACCTCCTCTGAATCTGAATTGATGAGCTGGTATTTCAGTGATGAACTACCGCAATTAATTACTAATACATTCATTGTTTTGTCTCCTTTGGTTTAAAATTACAATACTATTGTTAGTATAAACTTATTTTTCAAATGCGACAAGGGTGTTTTTGTGGTATTATGGGTTTGAACTCTAAAAAATACATTATCGATTAAAGGAGCAGCAAACATGAAGGTCGCAGGTGTGATTACCGAATATAATCCATTCCACAATGGTCACAAATATCAGCTAGAGCAGATTAAAAGGCAGACATCTGCTGATTATATCGTCGTAGTAATGAGCGGTGATTTCGTGCAAAGAGGTGAGCCTGCCATCATTGACAAATACGAGCGCACACGCATGGCGCTTTTGAGCGGTGCCGACCTGGTGCTTGAGCTTCCATCGGTCTTTGCCACTGCTTCTGCCGAGTTTTTTGCCGGTGGCGGAGTCAGTGTACTCAAAAACACAGGTGTGGCGGACATGCTGTGCTATGGTGTGGAGTCTGTGGACCATGAACTTACAAAGCTTGTGGCTGGCGTGCTTAAGAATCCGCCTGCTGAGTATTCCGCCTCTCTTGCCCGGCTGATTCAGGGTGGGATGAGCTTTCCTGTGGCCAGGAGCAGAGCTCTATGTGAATATTTTCAAGATAACTATGATATTTCTTTAGAGAAATTAGATGCTTTCATAGCTTCACCCAATAATATTCTGGCCATTGAGTATGAGAAGGCTTTGATGGACTGTGATATTACAGGATTTCCTATTCAGCGCGTCGGGGAAGGATATCACAGCACGGATTCGACAAGTGAGTTTTCTTCCGCTACGGCTGTGCGCGGGGTGATTTCGACCTTAATTGATATAGACAAACACAACACTATTACTAATATGCAGATTGATAATTCATGGATTTTCACAAAGTTCAGTCAGCTAATGCCATCAGACTGCACCGATATTCTTGTCAATTGTATTTTAGGCGGTCATATTGTGTTTCCGGATGATATTTCCGAAATGCTTTACTATCGCCTGCTGACCTGGAAGGATAAAGGCTTTGCGCAGTATTCAGACTGTACAAAGGAGCTTTCTGCAAAGATAGTTAAAAAATATTTATAAATATGTAGGTTTTTACGCAATTTTGTAACTTACTGAAGAGTAAAAATCTAACTTATACGCGTATTTCGAGGGTTCTCACGCATATTTTACTTGGTATTGAGAATAATGATTTTAACATATGTATGGATAATCCTTATCTGCGCATACTCGGTTTCAAAAAAACATCAGGAGAGCTTATGCATCTCCTCAAAAAAAGAGCATCAGCGCCTATTATTACAAAAGTCGCTGATGCTCCGTACGAGCTTATTTCCAAGGATATTTTTGCCGCTGATTTGTATGGCAGACTGTGTCATTCACAGCAAAATGAGTTTACACATGGGGTTGTAATTATTTAATCTACAGCTCCATTATAATTTCTCTTGCCAGACTTTCCTCTATAGGCTTTGCATACACTCCCGGTGCAAACTCAACAATGGCTCCTATGCCCTTTTGGAGCACGAAGCGCAGCTTGCCGTCTCTCACCTTTTTATCGGTGTAGAGTTTCTTTACAAGCTCTTCCCTGTCTATATAGTCAGGTATACGTGTCGGAAGACCGGCTCTCTCATAGAGCTTTATCACGCGCTCTGCCTGCTCCTCTGACATATAGCCAAGTCGTGCTGACATAAGTGCCTGTGCTGCCATTCCAATCGACAGTGCCTCTCCATGCAACAGCTTATAGTCGCTGACCGTCTCAATGGCACGACCTACTGTGTGGCCCAGATTTAAGGTTTCGCGAAGACCGGATTCTCTCTCATCCTTCATGACCACATTATACTTGATACGGCAGTTGTTTTCTGCTATGTACTCGCATGCAAATTTCTTGAATGAATAGATATCATCCAGATTTTCCTCGATAAACTCAAACATATCCTCGCTGCCTAAGCATGCGTGCTTTATCGTCTCTGCCATACCGCTTGCCATCTGGCGCTGTGGCAGTGTTTTCCAGGCAGCTATGTCTATATATACCTTTTTGGGCTGATTGAACAGACCTATGGTGTTGGTAGCAAGAGGTGTATCAATTGCTGTTTTTCCACCTACCGATGCATCTGCCGCCGCTAGAAGGGTGGTTGCATAGTTGATAAACGGCACTCCTCTGCCGTAGGTTCCTGCAATAAAGCCCGATAAGTCGGTTACCACACCGCCACCGACTGCAATGATACAGCAGTCTCTTCTGTACCCCTTTTTAAGCATGGCATCCTCTATCTTTGCCTTTGTCTCACGCGACTTGCTCTTTTCCCCAGCCGGGAAAACAAACAAATCCACTGAGTATCCCGCATGCTTTATCTTCTCACAGATTGGAAGAGCATAAGGATCACGCACATTTGTATCTGTAATCACTGCAAATTTCTTTATCTTGCCCACAAGACCATTTTCCAGGTCAGATACAAGGGTGTCTGAGAGGTTGTAGCCTATCTCAATATCATATGTGTCATCTACTACTTTTTTGAGTTCTACATTGAATATGCTCATCTTTTTCTCCTGTTATGATATATTTTTGTTTCTTTTATGTGGGAAACTGCTACAGTATCCCCACAGCCTGCTTGGCGAGCTTATCTGCCTCTTCGTTGCCCTCTACCCCTGAGTGTCCTTTTACCTTTACAAAAGTAAGCTTTATTTTATCCTTAACTGACATGATGTATTCGTGATAAGCTATAGTGCCTGCCTTGTTTCGCTTCCAGGCCCCTGTGGCCCACATCTCTATGCCCATGTAGTCATAGTATATGACCAGTTCCTTAATTCCAAGCTCTATAGCCTTTTTTACGGCAGCCTCCGCGCCCTTTATCTCTCCTGCTACGTTGCGCATTGTGGCCATCTCGGCATCATTATCTGCCCCCTGCAGCACGTATTTTTCATGGTCAGTCACAAGAAAGCCTCCATAGCCATAGGTTTGTGTAACCTTGTTAAAGGAGCCGTCGACAAACGCATACGTACTATTTTCGCCGGATGATTTCATTCCCGTAATGGTTTTCTCTCCGGCAATAATTTTCTCTCCGTTAATAAATTTTTCTGCCTCTTCTATGGTCTTAAAGCTTTTATACACTGCTCCCTGATATCCGTCAACCATTGCTTTGCAATCATTCCAGTTGAAATATATCCCGGGAACCTTTCCCTTTTTTACCGCATAGTATTTTGATGCCATGCTTTATTTCTCCTATAACACTCTTGACAAAAATTCCTGTAATCTCTCACTCTTTGGTGCGCCAAATACTTCCTCAGGTGTGCCCTCCTCAGCTATGGTACCCTCATTGATGAACATCACTCTGTTGGCCACTTCTCTGGCAAAGCCCATCTCATGTGTCACAACTACCATTGTCATGCCTGCCTCTGCAAGCTCCTTCATTACTGAAAGCACCTCACCTACCATCTCAGGGTCAAGTGCCGATGTAGGCTCATCAAACAGTATGACATCAGGATTCATAGCAAGTGAACGGATAATTGCCACTCTCTGCTTCTGTCCTCCGGAAAGCTGCGCCGGATATGCATCTGCCTTATCGAGGAGACCTATTCTGGTGAGAAGCTCATCTGCCTTCTTTGATGCCTCATCCTTCGTCATCACACCAAGCTTCACCGGTGCGAGCATGATATTTGCTTTTATTGTCATGTTGGCAAACAGATTGAACTGCTGGAAAACCATGCCGATTTTCTGTCTGGTCACATTGATGTCTGTCGACTTGTCTGTCAGGTCTGTTCCTTCAAAAAGGATTTGTCCTGATGTAGGTGTCTCGAGCAGATTGAGGGAGCGTAAAAATGTAGACTTTCCACAGCCTGACGGCCCGATGATGGCAATTACATCACCTCTGTTCACCTCTGTGCTTATGCCCTTTAATACCTCCTGCTCTCCAAAACTCTTGTGCAGGTCTTTTACCTCTAGTATCACGTTATTATCTTTCATTGCTTCTCAGTCTCCTCTCAAGTTTGCTTACTCCGTGGCTTAAAAGCATCACTATAACCAGATAAATAAGAGCCACAGCAATAAGCGGTATAAATGCCTCGTATGTGTTGCTTCGTATGATATCTCCACCCTTTGTCAGATCCATCATACCAATATAACCACTGATTGATGTCTCTTTTAGGAGGCTGATAAACTCGTTAAGCAGCGCCGGAAGTATATTTTTGACAGCCTGCGGTATGATAACAAGCTTCATGGTCTGTCTGTAATTGAGTCCTAAGCTTCGTCCTGCCTCAAACTGTCCTATATCTACAGACATGATTCCTGAACGCACAATCTCTGCCACATATGCAGCTGAGTTGAGGCCGAAAGCAATGACTGCTACAAGTATCTTGTTGGTCACAGATGCAAGTACTACATAGTATATAATAAGAAGCTGTATCATGACAGGTGTTCCCCTGATGATGGTCAGGTATGCCTTGCAAATTCCGTTTAATATGGCAAGACCGCCGTTTCTGTCATGGCTGGTTCTGACTATCGCAATTAAAAATCCCAGCACAATACCAAGCATTACGGCAAATATTGTGATAACTATTGTATTGCCAAGACCCTTTACGATATACATGTAACGATTGTCCTTGACAAAGTTGTCATAGAGCTTTTCCTTTATACCGATTGAAGAGCCTGACTGGCTGTCTTTTACGATAATCTCCTGCTTTGTGGTGATATATGTATCGGTAAAATCAACATTTTTCTGTCTGTCCTCTGTCACTGTAAAGCCTGCTGCCCCGACATCCACCTTGCCTGATGATACAGCGGCAATGATTGCGTCAAACTGCATATCCTCTACCTGCATATCCATGCCAAGCTCATCGGCTATGGCCTGCATGATATCCATATCAATTCCTGTGACCTTGTTGTCCTCATAGTACTCATATGGAGGGAACTCTGCATTGGTTCCTACCTTAAGTGTTCCGTTTGACCTGTCAATGTCCTTCTTCACGTAGGGAGTCTTTCCCACCTGCTCTTCAGAGCCGATATAGTTGTCGATGATGCTCTGAACTGTTCCATCCTGCTGCAGCTTTTCAAGCGCAGTGTTTACCTTGTCGCGAAGCTCTGTATTACCCTTTTTCAGGCAGAATGCATAGTCCTCGTTGGTAAACTCCTCGTCCAGTATCTTAAGTCCCTTGTTTTCTTTTACAAAGGCAAGTGCCGGCTGCTCATCAATAACTACGCAGTCAATCTTGCCGACCTTTAATGCCTGGACTGCATCAGCACCCTTGTTGTATCTCTCTACCTTGGTGCCTGAACCGTCGTTCTCATAATCAGATACATAGATATCTCCTGTGGTACCGAGCTGGACACCTATTTTTGCGCCCTCCAGATCGTCCACACAAGCGATCTTTTTGCTGTCGCTTTTGCCGCATGCGCATAAGCCAACAATGAATGTGGCCATTAATGCTGCCATAAGCAAAATCATAATCGGTTTTTTCTTAATGGATTTCATATTATTCCTCATTTCTGTATAAATATTTACTCACAATTATATCATATTAGTTTATAAAATAAAAGAGCCTGATTTTATCAGACTCTTTTATACCAAATATTTATGCATCGTGCTCCATGTTGCTTAACTTCTTCGCCTGGTCGGCTGCGATACAGGCATCAATTATTTCCTGGATATCTCCGTTAAGAATCTTGTCAAGCTTATAGAGTGTTAGATTGATTCTGTGATCTGTCACACGTCCCTGCGGGAAGTTGTAGGTACGAATCTTCTCAGCACGGTCTCCTGTACCGATCTGGCTTCGTCTCTCCTCTGCCTCTGCATCCTGCTTCTTCTGAAGCTCCATGTCATAGAGCTTTGTACGAAGAAGTGCAAAAGCCTTTTCCTTGTTCTGTATCTGTGACTTCTCAGTCTGGCTGTAGATGACAATACCTGTTGGATAATGTGTCAGTCGGACTGCTGAATCTGTTGTGTTGACACACTGTCCACCGTTTCCGGAAGCACGCATTACGTCAATTCGGATATCCTTGTCATCAATCTTGACATCCACATCCTCTGCCTCAGGCATTACAGCAACTGAGCATGTAGAGGTCTGGATACGTCCCTGCGACTCTGTCTCAGGCACTCGCTGCACACGGTGTACTCCCGACTCATACTTTAGGATAGAGTATGCACCTGAGCCCTTTACCATGAACTCGACAGACTTCATACCGCCGATTCCTGTCTCATCGGCATCAAGTGTCTCCACCTTCCAGCCTCTGTTCTCTGCGTAGTGCACATACATACGGTAGATTTCCGCTGCAAAAAGTGCTGCTTCCTCTCCGCCTGCACCGGCACGGATTTCGACGATTACGTTCTTGTCATCGTTAGGGTCCTTTGGCAGAAGAAGTATTTTAAGCTCCTTCTCAAGCTCCTCCACCTGCTCCTTTGAATCCTTAAGCTCTTCCTTTGCGAGTTCTCTCATCTCTTCATCTGATTCCTCATCCAAAATAGCCAGTGAATCCTCGATATTCTGCTTGCACTCTTTATATTTCTTATATGTCTCAACTATAGGAGCAAGGTCACTCTGCTCCTTCATAAGCTTTTTAAATCTGTTTGCATCATTTGCCACATCCGGCTCGCTGAGCAGATTCATCAGCTCTTCATAATGGTGTATAAGATCTTCTAACTTATCAAACATGTTTTTCCTCCTTGCTGTCAAACACTCCCGATACTACCCTGTCATTTCCCGCCAGGTCCTTTATCACATGTACATCGCTAAATCCGGCAAACTGCATCATCTCTGACACCTGTCTGCCCTGGTCACAGCCTATCTCAAAAAGCAGCCTGCCCTGAGGCTTTAGATTTGCCCTGCAATCCTTTATGATGCGCCTGTAAAATAAAAGTCCATCCTCAGAGCCGTCAAGAGCCTCATGCGGCTCAAATACCGACACCTCCGGCATCAGATGCGGTATCTCGTCGCTTCTTATATATGGTGGATTGGATACTATCACATCATACATCTCATCGACATGCTCAAACAGATCGCTTCTCTCAAAATCAACAAACACGCCGTTAAGCCTTGCGTTTTCCTTTGCCACATTGAGCGCCTGCTTTGAGATATCACAGGCTGCACCGTCCACATTAGTCGTGTTCTTTAAGATGCTTATAATTATGCAGCCGCTTCCTGTACACATATCAAGCACTCTCATACCCGGCTCTATCACCTTGAGAGCCTCCTCTACAAGAGTCTCTGTATCCTGACGCGGTATGAGCACATTGCTGTTCACACGGAATTTGAGTCCCATAAACTCCTGCTCTCCGACTATGTACTGGAGCGGAATACGCTCAGCGCGCTTACTCAGCAATGCTTGATATTCCCTCATCTGCTCCTGCGACATTTCCTCATCCATATGCACATAGTAATATGTGTGATTTATCCTGCATGCCATGGCTAAAAGCAGCCATGCATCGTTTTTTGCATCAACTATCTTTGATTTTTGTAATATGCTTTCCCCAAGTAAAATTGCTTCTCTATATGTCATATATACCTTCTATCCGGCGGTCAATGTGCACACACATTGTTTTCCTCCTGCCATTTCTTCCAGTCAAACACGGCCTCAACCGATGCTATGCCAACCTCTATCATTTCATCATCCGGCTCCTTTGTGGTCATTCGCTGCATTAAAAGCCCCGGGACACTAAGCATGTTGACAACCGGATTGTCATATCTGCCCGCAAGTCTGATAAACTCATAAGATACACCTGCGATTACTGGAATAAGCACAAGTCGTAACAATAACTGCAGCGGCTTTGAATCCACACGGATAAACATGAAAAACAATATGCTTATGAGCATTACTATAAGCAGAAAGCTTGTACCGCAGCGCTTGTGATGCTTTGAGCTTTTTCTCACATTTTCCACTGTAAGAGGCAGTCCGTGCTCTATGCAGTTGATGCATTTATGCTCAGAGCCGTGATACATAAATGTGCGCTTAATATCAGGGGTCAGCGATATAATTGCTATATACCCCAGAAATATTGTCAGTCTGATAACGCCCTCTATGAACGCTATGAGCATCTGTGAGCTTATCACCTTTTTAAAAAACCCTGAAAGGAAATACGGCAATGCAAAAAACAGCGCGAGTGCTATGACAATTGACAGTACCACTGTACCTCCAAGCATGGCATTTTCCTGTTTCTTTTCTTTGGCAGTCCCTTTTTTTCTTTCTTCCGCTGTGAGTTCTTCTTCCTTTTTCTTTGAAGCCAAGGTACCTTCATCATCCTCGTCCTCGAAAAATGACGCTGAATACATCAGTGTGCTCATGCCCAGATAAAGCGAATCGACAAAGCTCACCACACCTCTTAAAATAGGGATCTTTCTAATTGCATCAAGCGTCTTTGAATTCTTACGCTTTGACACCTTGACATCTATTTCATGGTCAGGCTTTCTCACGGCTACTGCGTATGTGTCCTTGTTCTGCATCATTACGCCCTCCATGACAGCCTGACCGCCAATACCTGAATACTTCATAAAACCTCTCTATATTCCAAAAAAGGTTGAGGTATATTGCAACCTCAACCTTTCAAGTAACTATATGATTCTATTTCATACCATATTTCTTATTGAACTGCTCAATACGTCCACGAGCCTGGTTAGCTTTCTGCTGACCTGTGTAGAATGGATGGCACTTTGAGCAAATCTCTACGTGGATCTCCGGCTTTGTAGATCCTGTAACGAATGTGTTACCACAGTTACATGTAACAGTTGCCTGATAATAATCTGGATGGATTCCTTCTCTCATGATTTTCACCTCTTTTATATTCTTATCGTATTTCTTTAGCTTCACTCTTTATACCCGTATGCCCGATCCGCATATGATACTTGCTGCAAGAGCGACACGTTGCGTCCGTTTACATCCCGATAAACAGCTTAGTTATTGTAGCACATGAATCTGTCAATTGCAAGACATTTTTATAAAATTCTGTTTTTCTTTACAAGATTAACAAATTCCTTGTTGCTCTTTGTGTGTGCAAACATGTTGAGTACGTTCTCAACAGCCTCCTCAGAGCGCATGCCGTTGAAGGCTTTACGCATATTATCGACTGCTGCCTGTTCATCCTCATCAAGGAGCAGATCCTCACGCCTTGTTCCTGATTTTACTATATCTATAGCAGGGAAGATTCTCTTCTCGGAAAGCTTTCTGTCGAGTACAAGCTCCATGTTTCCTGTTCCCTTGAACTCCTCAAATACTACATCATCCATCTTGCTTCCGGTATCAACAAGAGCTGTTGCAAGTATTGTCAGACTGCCGCCGTTTCTCATATTACGTGCTGCTCCGAAAAATCTCTTTGGCATATGAAGTGCTACAGGATCAAGTCCTCCTGAAAGTGTACGGCCTGATGGTGGAACTGTCACATTGTAAGCTCTTGCAAGCCTTGTTATGCTGTCAAGGAGTATCATGACATCATTACCATGCTCTACAAGGCGCTTTGCTCTCTCTATTACCATCTCTGACACTCTCTTGTGATGCTCAGGAAGTTCATCAAATGTAGAGTAGATTACCTCGACATTGTCCCCCTCTATAGCCTCCTTGATATCTGTAACCTCCTCCGGTCTCTCATCAATAAGGAGAATAATAAGATGCATCTCAGGATTGTTTACAGTGACAGACTTTGCAACCTCTTTAAGTAATGTGGTCTTTCCGGCCTTAGGCTGTGAAACGATCATGCCTCGCTGTCCCTTTCCTATTGGAGAGATGAGATCTACAACCCTCATCGCAACACTTGCTCCGGGTCTCTCGAGACGCAGTCTCTCATTCGGGAATATAGGCACAAGATCCTCAAAGCTTGTACGCTTCTGTGCTACATCCGGTGTATATCCGTTGACAGTGGTCAGGTATAAAAGAGCCTGGAATTTCTCACGCTCAGACTTCACCTTCATATTACCCTTTACGATATCACCTGTCTTTAAATTGAAGCGGCGTATCTGCGCAGGTGCCACATAGATATCATGATCTCCCGGCATATAATTATCACAGCGGATAAATCCAAAGCCCTCCGGCATTACCTCAAGTATGCCTTCTGCCTCTTCTCCACTGTCGAGTGCTGCATAATCATCTTTAAAAGAGTTGGCGCGCTCCTCGGCTGTACCGTTTTTCTCAGCCTCCTCAGCCTCTTTTGCATCCTCCTCGAGCATTCTTTCAATAATCTGTCCCTTTTTCAGTGATGAAACGCCCTTAATTCCTCTTGCCTTCGCCAGATCCTTAAGCACAAATGCCGACAAACTTTCATATTTTTCTCTCATCTGTTCCATTTCGTCTTCTCCTTAAATTTGATAACAGTATTTATTCAATTCGTCTAAACAATATTATTTAACAAATATATCTGTGTAGCTATTGGGAAATAACGCCTGAATTGACTTTTGAATTATTAATTATTGATTATACATCATTTCTTTAAAAATATAAAGCGATTTCTTATTTTTTATCATATTTTTATATAATCGGTTATCTGCATAGTTACTTGATTTAAATCACCTGCAATGTTATGATTATTCAAAAGAATTTTTAGAGGGAGAATTACCATGGATAATAAAGAAAAGGCACTGAAATGCCACGAAGAGTGGAATGGAAAACTTGAAACCATCGCCAAATCAAAGGTTAATTCGAGAGAGGATCTTGCAATTGCATACACCCCAGGTGTTGCTGAGCCATGTAAGGTCATAGCCGAGGATAAGGAGGCTGCATACAAATACACCTGGAAGGCAAATACCGTTGCCGTAGTGTCAGACGGAAGTGCTGTGCTTGGTCTTGGAAACATCGGTCCTTACGCTGCCATGCCTGTCATGGAGGGTAAATGCGTACTTTTCAAGGAGTTTGGAAACGTAAACGCTGTTCCTATCTGTCTCGACACTCAGGACACTGAGGAGATTATTGCTGCAGTCAAAAATATCGCACCGGGCTTTGGCGGAATAAACTTAGAGGATATTTCTGCTCCGCGCTGCTTTGAGATTGAGGAGAGACTTAAAGAGATGCTCGATATTCCTGTATTCCACGATGACCAGCACGGAACTGCAATCGTTGTACTCGCCGGTATCATCAACTCTCTGCGCCTGACCGGCAAAAAGAAAGAGGACTGCAAGGTTGTTGTAAACGGTGCAGGCTCAGCAGGTGTTGCCATCACTAAACTTCTTCTGACATACGGCTTTACACATGTGACCATGTGTGACCGTCTAGGCATCATAGGAAAGGACTATCCAAACCTCAACTGGATGCAGCAGAAAATGACAGAGGTTACAAACCTTGAAAATGCAAAGGGTACTCTCGCAGATGCTTTAAAGGGTGCTGACATATTCGTAGGTGTTTCCGCTCCAAATATCGTCACAGCCGAGATGGTTTCTTCTATGAACAAGGACTCTATCCTTTTTGCCATGGCAAATCCTGTTCCTGAGATTATGCCTGATGTGGCAAAGGCTGCAGGTGCCAGAGTGGTCGGTACCGGAAGAAGTGATTTTCCTAACCAGATAAACAACGTGGTTGCATTCCCCGGAATCTTCAAGGGTGCCTTAGAGGGACGCGCTGCACAGATCACTGAGGAAATGAAGCTTGCTGCCGCAGAAGCACTGGCCTGTCTTGTTTCTGACGAAGAATTAAATGATGATTTTATTATGCCTGAGGCATTTGACCCGCGTGTTGCCGCTGTTGTCAGCGAAGCTGTAAAGTCACATATTTAATATGAGATACTATTCCCTCAACAGATACTGCCGCGATACATTCGGTGAAAAGCTTTACAAGCTCTCTCTAGATGGAGGCATGACCTGTCCAAACCGTGATGGCACACTCTCATCGCTTGGATGCCTGTACTGCAGCGCCGGTGGCTCCGGTGATTTTGCGGCGGACCGCAGCCTTTCCATAAAGGAGCAGCTGTCTGCCGCTAAGGAAAAGGTTGCTTCAAAGAGCAGCTGTGAGCACTTTATCGCATATTTTCAGGCTTTTACCAACACATATGCGCCGGTAGATTATCTGCGGCGCATATTTTATGAGGCTATAGAAGATCCATCTGTCGCTGTGCTCTCCATCGGCACAAGAACAGATTGTTTTTCTGCTGAAATTTATGATCTGCTCTCAGAATTAAACGAAATAAAGCCCGTTTGGGTTGAGTTGGGCCTTCAGACCATTCACCGGTCTACTCTTGATGCCATGAATACACATACATGTGTTGATGATTTCATCATTGTAACAGATGAGCTTAGACGCCGTGGCATAAAGGTTATTGCACATCTCATACTCGGGCTTCCTCATGAAACACGCGGCATGATGCTTGAATCAGTTGATTTTGTTGCTAAAAGCGGTATTTTCGGAGTTAAGCTTCAGCTGCTGCATGTGCTAAAGGGCACACCACTGGCTGATATGTATATTAAACAGCCATTTGAGCTTTTTACGCTGGATGATTACTGCGATTTTGTGGTAGACTGTATAGAAAGACTTCCAAAGGATATGGTTATCCACCGCATGACCGGTGATGGACCACGTTCTTTACTTGTTGCACCTCTTTGGAGCACAGATAAAAAACGGGTTCTGAACACAATCAATAAAAGATTTGAAGTGCGAGACACATATCAGGGACGATTAAACTTGTTTTAAAGGAGAAAATCATGGCTGAGCCATTTACCATATATAAGCTGACAATTTTATACATGCTCGACAAAGCGGGCTTTCCGCTGTCAAACACACAGATTTCCAATTTCTTTTTGGAAAAAGAATACACCGACTACTTCCGTGTACAGGAGGTCATCGGTGATTTAGTAAATGCTGATTTAATTAATTTCGAGTCTACTCATTCCAATACACAGTACACTCTGACTGCTGCCGGAAAAGAGACTCTCGGTTTCTTCAAAGACAAGATTACCGACGGTATTGAGTCCGATGTAAAGAGCTTCTTTACGGACAACAAGCTCGAGTTCAGGCAGGAAAACTCCATTCTTGCCGACTATTACAGGACAACTGACCGCAAATATGCAGTACGTTGTCAGGTACGCTCAGAGAGCACCACCATCATCGACCTGACTCTCTCAGTCGGCACAAAGGAGCAGGCCGAGGCCATCTGCAGCAACTGGAAGAATCAGAACGAGGATGTGTACGCATACCTCATGGATATGCTGCTTCGATAGATTATTTTTTAGTTTTCTTACAGAGTAGCCGAAGCTTCCGAGCTTATCTCCAAAGCCAAAATACTCTCCGTGCGAGTACATCACGAGGCCGGTATCATTGATATGAAATTTCCCGGTCCCGTCCATGTATTTATCATCCACTGTCACGCCGACGACGTCTGCTATAAACATTGTATGGCTGCCGAGCTCCTCGATTTTTCTTACCCTGCACTCAATATTTACCGGGCTTTGTGATATTCCCACTGCTGACACATGCTGCATCGCAAGCGGTGTCAGATGCAGTTCTTTAAATTTGTCCACATCCCTGCCGCTTTTCACTCCGCAGTAGTCGCAGGCTCTAAGCAGCTCCTCGGTGGTCAGATTAACCACAAACTCTCCCGTTTCTTTAATCATGTTATAAGAAAATCGCTCAGGCCTTACAGATATTGAAAGCATAGGCGGATTGGTGCACACCGTCCCCGCCCATGCCACTGTTATTATATTGTTATTTCCGGCCTTGTCAGTGACACTCACCATCACAGCCGGCACCGGGTTTAGCATATTGCCCGGCTTCCAGTTTTGTTTTCCCATATGTTAATTTATCCTTTAATTTTTCTTTAATATCCTTTTATATCCACTAATTTCCCTTTAGGTTTTCCATGCTTTCTTTAAGCCTTGCACGGTTTGCATCCTCAAGCTCCGTGAGCGGCAGACGAAGTCCTCCCACATCATATCCCAAAAGCTTCATAGCTGCCTTTACAGGAATCGGATTCACCTCACAAAACAGTGCCTCTATTAAATCCAGGTATTTAAGCTGAATATCAAGTGCTGATTTAATATTTCCATTCAGGTATTCCATTACCATATCGTGCACTGCAGCGGGCATTACATTAGACAGTACTGATATCACACCGATTCCACCGAGTGAGAGTATTGGGATGACCTGGTCATCGTTTCCCGAATAAATATCGAGGTCATCTCCTGCCAGCTTCTTTAGCTTTGCAACCTGCGATATATTGCCACTAGCTTCCTTGATTCCTACTATATTTCCAAAATCCCTGCCAAGCCTTGCCGCAGTCTGTGGAAGTATATTGCAGCCTGTGCGCGATGGTACGTTGTACATAATGATTGGAAGCCCAACCGCCCCTGCTATCGCTGCATAGTGCGCATAAAGACCATTCTGTGTGGCTTTATTGTAGTAAGGTGTGACAACAAGCAGACCGTCTACACCAAGCTTTTCAACCTTCTGTGAAAAATCTATCACATTTTGTGTGCAGTTGGCACCGGTTCCCGCTATTACAGGAATCTGCCCGGCTGTCTCGTCTACCACACATTTTATTACCGAAAGCTTTTCTTCCTCTGTCATTGTGGCAGGCTCACCAGTCGTGCCACACACGATAATTGCATCAGTGCCACCGTCTATCTGCCTTCTCACCAGCGTCCTAAGCATTTCATAGTTTACACTGTTATCCTCATTGAAAGGAGTAATTAGCGCTACTCCGGCGCCCTTAAACAGAAACATATATACCTCCCAAATACACTATTTTACTGAACTATTTTATACTAAACTATTTAACCTATACTAAATATTAAAGTCTGATGTCAGGATTTTCTTTTATTATATCAGCAATTAATTCTCTCTCATCCATGTGATGCTTTACACCCTTTATCTCCTGATAATCCTCATGGCCCTTTCC
>ENA-OQKK01000113-OQKK01000113.1-human-gut-metagenome-genome-assembly--contig:-NODE-113-length-29139-cov-4.420688_pt1 | contig 29139 bp, 30 predicted proteins | sample MGYA00242648_ERZ504797 | MGnify/ENA primary metagenome ERZ504797 (study PRJEB26092, sample SAMD00036412) | human gut metagenome | host: Homo sapiens | study: EMG produced TPA metagenomics assembly of... | reverse complement strand
CAATTAACGGGATTAAAAAAATATATAATAATGATAAACCTTTGATAATAGAATGGATAATGGTTGGCATTATTTCTTTATTATTTGTGTTCTTTATACATGGCGATACTGAAAATTTGTATTAAATGGACACTAAACATGTTTGATGTTACAGTAAAAGGAAAGCCATTAGATTTTTATAGGTATTCTATCGAAAATCCCAATATGGCTCCGAATAATTATGTTTCAGGAACATTATATAGTTTAATAATTTGGGCAATATGGAATATTCCTATAGGGATAATTAAAACAATATTTGGAGTTGAAGTACTGCATAACCCGCTTGTGTATATATGGGGAAAGTTATTTCTTGTTTTATGTTTATGTATTACAATGTTTTTTGTGAATAAGATTGTGAAAAAAATAACTGGTGATGTAAATAGTGCTAAATGGGCAATGTTTTTATTAGCTTCATCGCTATTTATATATATAGGTGTTTATTATGGAGGACAAAATGATATAGTTATATGTGCATTTGCAACAGCAGCTGTGTATTGTTTAATGGATGGAAGGAATAAATGGTTTTATTTTTGGCTGGTATGGCTATTTCTGTAAAATATTTTTTCTTTATTCCATATGTTGCAATTATATTATTGCTTAGAAAAAAAGAGTTTTAAGGATTATATATAAAATCGTATTAGGTATTATTCCAACAGGAATATATTGGCTTGTTACAAGGGCTTGTCCAATGGTTAGTGAATCAGCTTCACAAGGTAGTCCGATTTCTGTTCTTTTAAAAGAAATGGTCGGTGGTGCTTTTCCGGTGGTGTACAATAATTCTATTTCTTTATTTATTGGAATGTTATTGATAATATATATTTTGGCATATTTAACTTCACCTCAAAATGATGATGAAAAATATAGATATTTGATATATTATATTGTTGCAACGTGTCTTGCTATGTTACTATTTTCAACATTTCAGTATTATCGTGTTGTTATGGTATGCCCATTTATTGCAATATTGATGGTTATTGAATAAAGAAAAATATCGAATTAATGTAATTATGGAAACAATTATTTCTATTTCGCTGTTTCTAATTTTAATTAATACAAAGTGGTCTTATTTATTTGTTTCAAGTGTTGTAAACAAAAATGTTTTTAAGTTTGTATTTGGAACAAGTGGTGTTGAAGAAAACTTTAGTTTAGGAATGGATATTTCATGTTGGATTTCAAATGATATGTTGACGATATTATTGCAGATATTTGCCACGGTAGTGGTGATTTTAAGTATATTTATCCTGGTGTTAAATAATCCCAGAGCTAAATTAGGGTTTTTAAATATACCATCAATAAAAACGGAAAGATGGATATATTGGTTAAGAACATTGGTTGTTGTTATTCCTGTTTTTTATGTTTTAGGCAGGATGATTGTATAGTTTATATTATTTTTTAGGAGAGAATACTATGATTAATTTTAACGTACCACCGTTTATCGGAACGGAAATGGATTATATCAAAAAAGCAGTTGAAAATAAAAAAATTTGTGGAGATGGAGAGTTTACTAAAAAGTGTAACGCATGGCTTGAGGAAAAGACGAAAACAGCTAAAGCACTTCTCACAACATCATGTACACATGCAACTGAGATGGCTGCCCTTTTATGCGATATTAAAGAAGGCGATGAGGTAATTATGCCATCATACACATTTGTTTCCACAGCGGATGCGTTCGTATTAAGAGGTGCAACAGTAGTTTTTGTGGATATTGATCCGAAAACTATGAACATAGATGCTAATCTTATAGAGGATGCTATTACAGAAAAGACAAAAGCTATCGTACCGGTTCATTATGCCGGTGTGTCTTGTGATATGGACAAGATTATGGAAATTGCAAAGCGTCATAATCTTATAGTAATTGAGGACGCAGCTCAGGGAATAATGAGTACTTATCATGGAAAGGCTTTAGGTACTATAGGCGATTATGGCTGTTATAGTTTTCATGAGACAAAAAATTATTCTATGGGTGAAGGTGGAGCCATCTTAATAAAGGATAAGGATAAGGCAGAAGAAGCTGAAATCCTTAGAGAAAAGGGTACAAACCGAAGTAAATTCTTTAGAGGTCAGATAGATAAGTATACATGGGTAAATTATGGTTCATCATATTTACCTAGTGACATGAATGCGGCATATTTGTATGCACAGCTTCTGCAGGCAGATATGATTAATAATTACAGACTTAATATATGGAATACATATTATGACGGATTTGGCGAGTTGGAGAAATCAGGGAAGATTGAGCTTCCATATATACCGGAAGGCTGTACCCATAATGCTCATATGTTCTATATTAAAGCAAAGGATCTGCAAGAGAGAACAGCTCTGATTAGTTTCTTGAAGGAAAATGGAATTCAGGCTGTATTTCACTATATCCCATTACATTCAGCTCCGGCAGGAAAAAAATTTGGTAGGTTTAATGGTGAAGACAAATATACGACAAGAGAGAGTGAAAGACTTATGAGACTTCCTATGTATTACGGTCTTAAGGATGAAGAAGTACAGTACATTATAAGTAAGGTAAAGGAATTTTATAAGTAAAATAGGTATTATTATGAAGAAAATAGTTATATTTGGTTCAACAGGAAATATTGGAGCGTATTTTACCGATTACTGTAATAATATGATAGATAAAAAGCAATATGAAGTTATTGCTGTAGGAAGAAAACATACAGATTATTACAAGAAAGCAGGGATTGAATATATAAATGTGGATTTATGTAATGCATCAGATTTTGAGAGGCTGCCAACAGAAGATTTGTATGCTGTTGTTAATCTAGCGGGACTTTTGCCTGCTTATATGAAGGAATATGATCCATTTAAATATGTGGAGACCAACATAAATGGTGCACTTCGCATTTTGGAATATGCCCGAAAGAATAATGCAGACAGGGCTTTATATACTCAGACATGGGCAGAGCAGGCAGGATATTGGGGAAAAGAAGATGTTCTTCATCCTGAGTATCCAAGAAAACTGTTGTTTACCGGTGATCATGCATTTTATGCTATTACAAAAAGTATGGTTGTAGATACAATGGAACATTACAAGCAGGAATATGGTTTGAAAAATTTCGTGTTCAGGCTTCCTAATGTGTATTTGTATCATCCTGAAAAGTATTATTATGTGGATTGTGTCAAAAAACCTATTGGTTATAGGTATATGATTGATAAAGCTGCAGCAGGTGATACTATTGAGATGTGGGGGAATCCGGATGCATTTAAGGATATTCTCTATATAAAAGATTTGTGTCAGATGATGTATAAAGCGCTGTTTGCACAGGTTGATGGTGGAACTTACAATGCAGGAACAGGAATAAGAACTACATTACGTGAGCAGATTGAAGGGATAATAGATGTGTTTTCCCCTAAAGAGCATATGTCAAATATTGTTGAGAAACCTGAAAAGAGTAGTTTTACAAGTTTTGTGATGGATATTGAAAATGCAAAAAAAGATTTAGGTTATAAACCGGAGTTTTCATATATAAGATATCTTGAGGATTATAAGAAGGAACAGAAACTTAATCGTTTTGCCGAGCTTTGGAGGAAATAAAAAGATGAAGAAATTAGCAATTATTGGAGCTTCATATTTACAGGAACCATTAATAGAAAAAGCAAAATCTATGGGAATCGAGACGCATGTGTTCGCTTGGGCAGCAGGCGATGTGGGAGAAAAGAGTGCAGATTATTTTTATCCTATCAGTATTGTAGAGAAGGATGAGATTTTAAAAAAATGCAGAGAGATTGGCATTGACGGAATATGTACGATAGCATCAGATTTGGCTGCAATTACAGTGAATTATGTGGCAAATAATATGGGGCTTATAGCAAATTCCATGACATGTACAGAAAAATCTACAAATAAGCATTTAATGAGAGAAGCTTTTGAAAAAAACGGTGATCCATCTCCTAAAAGTATTTTGGTATCTACGATAGATGATTTAAAGAAAATAGAACTGAATTATCCGATAATTGTTAAACCTATAGATAGATCCGGAAGTCGTGGAATAACGAAGTTGCATGATGTAAAAGGGCTGGCAGAGGCAATTGATGAAGCTAAAGCTCAGGGGTTTGAGAAAGAAGCATTAGTAGAGGAGTTTGCTACAGGCCAAGAATATAGTATTGAGTGTGTTTCATGGAAAGGAGATCATCATTTTCTGGCAATGACGCACAAGTTTACGACAGGGGCACCACATTTTATAGAGACCGGACATATGGAACCGGCACCAGTATCACAGGAACAATTAGAACAGGTAAAAAAAGTTGTCTTTCATGCTCTGGATAGTCTGGAAATCACATATGGAGCATCGCATACAGAGTTAAAGATTGCTAAGGACGGCACAATTGCTTTAATTGAAATCGGTGGCAGAATGGGTGGCGATTTTATCGGAAGCAATTTGGTGCAGCTTTCAACAGGAATTGATTTTGTGAAGGCGGTTATTGATATATCATTAGGAGAAGAACCGGACTTTGGAGTTAGGAGACCATGCGGCAGCGGGGGTTAGATTTGTATTTGATCAGAAAGATGTTGATATATTAGAAAAACTAAAAAAAGAACATCCTGAATATATAGTTGATATGGATATTAAACCGGTAGGAGATCATGAAGTGGTTGATAGCTCTACAAGATATGGTTATTGCCTTATGCAAGCAAAAGATTTGAGATGTTTATATCCATACTTACCGGATAACGGAGAGGAGTAATAATGAACAAGTCGAAACTTAAGGTACTTTTTGCATTGCATCTTATGTTGATGGTTTATTCTATGAGTGGAATATGTAGTAAAATGGCATCACAACAGCCTTTTCTTAGTTTTAAATTCTGTTTATTTTATGCTATTATTATTTTCCTCCTAGGATTTTATGCTATAGGTTGGCAACAGATTATCAAACGACTCCCGTTAACTACGGCATTTGCCAATAAAGCTGTAACTGTTGTCTGGGGAATAATATGGGGAGCTGTTTTTTTTCATGAGTCAATTACTGTTGGAAAAGTGATTGGTGCAGCATTAGTGATTGTTGGTGTCGTAATTTATGCTAGAGCTGATGAAGGAGAAGTAAATGAATAAAACTGTATTAATCTATTCTTGTGTACTTCTGGTAGGTGTGTTTGTCAGCGCGATTTCACAGGTTTTACTAAAAAAAGCTGCAATGAAACATTATGAGAATCATTTGAAAGAGTATTTGAATCCAATGGTAATTTTTGCGTATGCAATGTTTGTTGGAACTACATTTCTTTCAATAATTGCATATAGAGGGATTCCGTTATCTATGGGACCAATATTAGAGGCAACAAGTTATATTTATGTCACGGTATTTGGTGTGAAGATTTTTCATGAGAGACTTAATAAAAAGAAAATTATAGCATTGTTTTTTATAGTAGGCGGAATAATAATATACTCAGTATGCGGATAAATAGGTAATTTGAAAGGACAATATATGGATATATCAGTAGTAATACCAATTTATGGTTGCAGGGCAGCATTAGAAGAATTACATCGCAGGTTAACAGATACACTTGTTGCGATGGATAAAGAATATGAAATCATTCTTGTAAATGATAATTGTCCACAGAATTCGTGGGAGGTAATACAGCAGTTATGCAAAAAAGATAAGCATGTTGTTGGAATAGAACTGTCACGTAATTTTGGACAGATTCAGGCGATAACTGCAGGATTGGATTATAGTAAAGGTGATTGGGTTGTTGTGATGGATTGTGATTTACAGGACAGACCCGAGGAAATCCCAAATCTTTATAAAAAAGCAATAGATGATCAATTAGATGCAGTATTTGCACGACGTGCAGAACGAAAAGATTCTTTTATGAAAGTATTGGTTTCAAAGGCTTTCTACAAGATATATTCATGGGCCTCCGATGGCAACTATGACCCGGCTTTATGTAATTTTAGCATCAGTAAGCGAATAGTGGTAGATAATTATTGTAAGATGAGAGAGCTTCACAGAGCTTTTGTTATTTATGTAAAATGGATGGGCTTTAGAATTGGCACATTAGATGTTCATCATGAAGAAAGGTATGAGGGAAAATCTTCATATAATTTTAAGAAGCGAATGAAGATGGCTACATCGATTCTTACATCACAATCGGACAAGTTAATAAAACTTACAGTCGGATTGGGATTTGTTGTGTCTATGTGCTCGGCATTGGTTATTATTGGATTAATTATTCATTATTTTACTACAAGTGCTGTGACAAGCGGCTGGTCAAGTATCATTGCAACTATTTGTTTAATGAGTGGACTGCTTATGATGTGTATAGGTATAGTTGGAACTTATGTTGGCAATATTTTTATGCAGGTTAAGGAAAGACCGTTATATATTGTAAGGACAGTGCTTAATGATAAAGAAAATAAGAATGTAAAATACTTTAATAATTAAATAAGGATTTCTTAAAGTATTATATCGCTAAATGAGGTATACTATATATAAGTATGGATGGATATAAGGAAGATATGATATGTTAAGAAAAGAAATATAATAAGTATAATTCTTTTTGGGTTATACTTATTGTTTTATATGAGATGATAAGTATAGTCTTTTCAGTGAATGACAGCCCTTCGCAGATGAATGTTCAGGGATTTTTTATGGAGCAAAAGGATTCCTTGGATGTGCTAATGATAGGCTCAAGTGAAGTGTATTCTGACTATTCCCCCGCAATTGCCTGGGAAAACTATGGATATACGTCATATGATTTGTCAATGGGAGCCGCTCCGGCAAATTTATATAAAGATATGATAAAAAAAGGCTTGGAGAGACAGAATCCGAAATTGATTGTAATTTCACTGAATGGATATCTGCATGGAAGCAGTGACTTTGAAAATCCGGTGCAGCTTCATCGTTGGATAGATAATGTTCCATATATTTATGGACGTAAGGATTCAGTTGATTCTCTTCTTAAAGGGCAAGGGAAAGGTCAGTTTTATTTTAATATGGCGTTTTCTCATGTTAATTGGAAACGGCCAATTAGTCTGGCTAAAAATACACTGGAAAAAAGCATTATGACCCTTAATAAACAAAGCTATTTAAAGGGATTTTGTACGGTGTCCGGAGTGATAAAGGTACTCAGATGGGAGAATTGCAGAATATTGACTTTGATAATGGCTGTGAAGATGCACTGAGAGAACTTTTGGTTTATCTTCAGGCTCAAAATATAGAAAAGGTATTGTTTGTCAGATTTTCCACATCAGCGTAAGTTTGAAAATCCTGAAGCTATAGATAAAATTGGTTCTATTATATCCGAATATGGATATGATATTTTGAATTTAAACGATAAATCGAAGGAATTGGGTATAGATGTACCGGCAGACTATAGTGATGCAGAGCATTTAAATATTAATGGAATGGAAAAAATGACAGAGTATCTTGGAAAGTATATTATTAATAAGTATGATGTCAGCTCTGAGAAAAGTACCGGGGATATTGTAAAATGGAATAAATGTGTGAAAAAAACAAAAGAAATGATAAACTCTGTTCGTGAGGATATGAAAAGTGGAACATGCAGGTTATATTATGAGGCGTCCATTTATTGGGAACCTAAGATACAAAAATAGGCATTGACTTATTTCATTCATAACGCTATTATAGTAAAATCGCAGATTAACGAAGATTTTATAAGATGAAACGGATATGACATGAAAAAGAGAAAAGAAGATTTAAAGGAACTGGTTCTCTATACGGTATTTGGTAATATGACATTTATAATCAGCATAGCGTCATATGCAGTGTTTAATGTTGCACTTGGAATAAATGAATTAATAGCGAATGCCCTTGCTTGGGTATTTGCGGTGCTTTTTTCGTATATTACCAACAAAAGATGGGGATTTCGCGTATCAACACCTACAAAAACAGCAGCACTTGTGCAGATGTTTGCGTTTTTCAGTGGCAGATTTTTTACCCTGATTATTGAGGAAACTATTATTTTTGTTTTTATAACGATGCTTTCGTACCCAAGCATGTGGGTGAAGCTGGCTGCCCAGGTGGTGGTAGTGGTGCTCAATTACATAATTAGCAAGCTCTTTGTGTTTAAAAATCAATAAGTAAGAAAATATTAAGGAACAAAAACTTTTCAAATGCATGTTAATGTGGTAAAATCGGTATAGTTAACATTAATAGGCTTATTACTAGCTGACACAGGAGGTTAATATAAATGGATTTTAGAGCGGAGTACGAGAAAATGGTGTACAGACCCATATTTTGATGAGGCTACAAAGGCAGAGCTTAAGGCTATCGCAGGTGATGATAAGGAGATAGAGGACAGATTCTATCGCACACTTGAGTTTGGTACAGCAGGTCTTCGCGGTGTAATAGGAGCCGGCACCAACAGGATGAATATATACACAGTCCGTCAGGCTACACAGGGATTGGCTAATTACATACTTTCTCAGGGAGAGGACGCAGTAAAAAGAGGCGTTGCAATCGCACATGACTCACGTAATATGCATGATGAGTTCACAGATGCCACAGCACTCTGTCTTGCAGCTAACGGAATCAAGACATATGTATTCCCACAGCTCGCACCTGTTCCGGAGCTTTCATACGCAGTAAGGACACTCGGTACAATAGCCGGTGTTGTTATCACAGCAAGCCACAATCCTCGTGAGTACAATGGATACAAGGTATACTGGGAGGATGGTGCACAGGTTACTCCACCTCATGATACAAGCATCATGGCTGAGGTGGCAAAGGTTACATCGTTTGACCAGGTAAAGACCATGGACAAGGCTGCTGCTATTGAGGCTGGTCTTTACAATGTCATCTCTGATGAGGTTGAGGAGGGATATTTCGGAGAACTCCGCAAGCTTTCTATCCATCCGGAGATTATCAAGGCTATGGCAAAGGATATCAAGATCGTTTACACACCACTCCACGGCACAGGTCTTCGCCCTGTACAGAGAGTGCTTAAGGATATGGGCTTTGAGAATGTATACATTGAGCCAAGCCAGGCAGTGCCTGATGGTAATTTCCCTACATGTCCTTATCCAAACCCTGAGAATCCTGATGCATGGAAGCTTGCACTTGAGCTGGCAAAGGAAAAGGATGCTGATATTGTTTTAGCAACTGACCCTGATGCCGACAGACTCGGTGTATACTGCAAGGATACAAAGACAGGTGAGTATGTGACATTTACAGGAAATATGTCAGCTATGCTTATCGGTGAGTACATTTTAAGCCAGAAGAGCGCCAATGGTACTCTGCCTGAGAATCCTGCATTTGTTGAGTCAATTGTTTCAACAGATATGGGTAAGGCAATTGCGGCAGCATATGGTGTAAAGCATATTGAGGTTTTAACAGGCTTCAAGTATATCGGTGAGCAGATGCTCAAATTTGAAAAGACCGGCTGCAACAACTATGTATTCGGTATGGAGGAGAGCTACGGATGTCTGCCGGGCACATATGCAAGGGACAAGGATGCTCCTGCAGCAGTTTGTATGCTGTGTGAGGTAGCTGCCTTCTACAAGTCACAGGGCAAGACACTCTGGGATGGCATGATTGACATGTACGAGAAGTATGGCTACTATAGAGAGGGCATTTCCACAATGACCTTAAAGGGTATTGATGGTGCCGCACAGATAAATGAGATTATGACAAAGGCACGTGCTGCTGAGCCAAAGAAGTTTGGTGATTATCAGGTGCTTGCTATCCGTGATTACAAGAATGACACAAGAAAAGATATGACAACAGGAAAGGTTGAGCCGACAGGTCTTCCTTCTTCTAATGTACTTTACTACGAACTTAACGATAACGCTTGGTGCTGTGTACGCCCTTCTGGTACAGAGCCTAAGATTAAATTCTATTTCGGAGTTAAAGGAGCGTCTCTTGAAGATTCACAGGCTAAGCTTGATGCTTTGTCAGCTGAGGTTCTCGGACAGTTTGAATAAGGACTATGATGAAAATATACATTTGCCCGGATTGTGGCTGGATACGGATGGTTTCAAGAAGGAAAGAGGTTGAATGCTTCAAGTGTGGCAGACCGCAGATGCGACTGACGAATCTGGAGTTTGGAAAGTATACCAATATGTCAGAGAAGGAGCGTCAGGACTACGCAGACGCGTGGCTTTACATTCATAGAAAAAAGGAAAAATAACATGGCAAAGAAGAGAAAGAAAAAAAGAGGTCGTAAAAAAATAGTATTATTTGTATTTGAAATATTAGTTTTAATTATAGTATTGGCTGTTTTAGGATTATATAATAGTACAATAGGTAAAATTGATTTCAAGAATGATCTCTCAGCCAGCGAAGCCGGCATTAATGACGATATTGATGAAGAAAGCGTGCAGACTATGCATGGTTACTTAAATGTTGCTTTATTCGGACTCGATAATCGTTCGAGTGGTAAATATGAAAGTGGTAATTCAGACTGTATAATGATTGCCAGCTTAAACTATGATACAAATGAAGTAAAGCTTGCTTCTTTATACAGAGATACCTATTTGTCTGTTGGAAAGGGCAAGTATTATAAGGCTAATAATGCTTTTGAAATTGGTGGAGCAGAGAATGCTGTCAGAATGATAAATTCCAATCTGGATATGAATATTACTAAGTATGTCTGTGTTGATTGGAAGGCGCTTGTGGATGTTATTGATGCATTAGGCGGTTTGGATCTAGATCTTACTAAGGAAGAAGTTCATTGGGTTAACGGATATATAACTGAAACGGCTAATTCAATAGGATATCCTTGTGATGCATTGAAGGGTGAAGGAAGAGTACATTTAAATGGTGTACAAGCAGTGTCATACTCCAGAATTCGATATACATCAGGAGATGATTTCTTAAGGGCGTCAAGACAAAGAATTGTATTGCAGGCGATACTCGAAAAGTGTAAGGGTGAAGATATAGCAACACTTACATCCATGTGTTCGTCAATGATGGACGATATCAGTACTAATTTTACGGTTAAAGAAATCTTGGCACTGGCGAAAAATGTTACTAAGTATCAGATTTCATCTACTACAGGATTTCCATATAATGTTGCTACAAAGGAACTTTCTGGTGTAGGAGATACGGTTATTCCTATTGATTTGGCTACAGATGTTGTACAGTTGCATAAGTATCTTTTTGTAGGACGAGTCATACACAGTATCAGATACTGTACAGTCTATAAGTGATACTGTACAGAAAAAGACAGATGTTGATTCAAAGACCGATATATATGATACAACAAAGTATAATAATACTGCTGGTTCAACCGGAACTGAAGGGGCTAAGAAAAAAAATAAAGATGCTCAGGATGCCCTGAAGAAGAGTCAGTCAGAATCTGAAAATGACTCGACAACAAAATCCTCATCCGATGATTCAGATGACTAAATGTTAAAGTCAGCTATCAGGAACAAGATTTATATTTACGAAAATTGCAAAAATAATATCCGGGACCAGTCATTAGATTGGTCCCGGACGTTATAATAATGTAATTCAAAAAAGATACGAATACATTTAGGGAGAATTTATGAAAACAGAAATCAAAGAAAAAATCACGGCAACAAACCAGAAATACTTAAAGAAATTCTTAACAGAGGAAGCTCCGGCTAAGCTTGAGAGCCAGCTTGAGCACATGGACTGGTCATACCTTGATATGATTAACAACAAGGAGCAGCAGAGAGGTACATTTTCACCGCTTGCTGCTATGGAGCTTTCAGAGATAGAGGCAAATAAGGACAAATACCTTGCAACAGGCCTTGATGCGGTTGGGAATGGCAAGGTCGGTGCAATTCTTCTTGCCGGTGGACAGGGGACACGTCTTGGATTTGACAAGGCTAAGGGCATGTTCAATATCGGAAAGACAAAGGAACTCTACATCTTTGAGCAGCTTGTCGCAAACCTCATGAAGGTTACAAATCAGACCGGTACATGGGTGCCTCTGTATGTTATGACAAGCGAGATAAATGATAGCATGACAAGAGAGTTCTTTGAAGAGCACGACTATTTTGGATACAACAAAGACTATGTGAAGTTTTTCGTGCAGGAGATGGTTCCGGCAGTTGATTTTGATGGAAATCTGCTCATGAAATCTGAGGATTCACTTGCTATGTCACCAAACGGAAACGGTGGATGGTTCAAGTCACTCATCAATGCCGGTCTTGACAAGGATTTGAAGGACAAGGGTGTTGAGTGGCTCAATGTATTTGCTGTGGACAATGTGCTTCAGCAGATTGCAGATCCTGTATTTGTAGGTGCTACAATCGAGTCCGGCTGTGTCAGCGGCTCTAAGGTGGTCAGAAAATGTGATCCATATGAGAGAGTCGGTGCTATGTGTCTTGAGAATGGCAAGCCTTCGATTGTTGAGTATTACGAGCTTACTCCTGAGATGGCAGAGGCAAAGAACGAGAATGGTTCATTGCAGTATGGCTTTGGTGTTATCTTAAACTATTTATTCCGCGTGGACAAGCTCATGGCTATCGCAGAAAAGAGCCTTCCGCTCCATGTAGTAGAGAAGAAGGTGCCTTACATTGATGAGAACGGTACAGAGCACAAGCCTGAGACTCCGAATGCATACAAGTTCGAGACACTCATCCTCGATATGGTATACATGATGGACAATAGCCTTCCATTTGAGGTAGACAGAGAGAAGGAGTTTGCACCTGTAAAGAATGCGACAGGTACAGATTCAGTTGAAACAGCGAGAGCTCTTCTTGAGAAGAACGGAATTGAAATTTAATATATGATTTATGGTAACTGTTCATTGGCAGGGATGTATTGATATTCTGCAATTTCTATTTATCGCAGACTTAGAGGTGCATCTGTCGATGAGCAGTTATTTTTATTCGGAGAATAGCACGGGGATTACAATTTATGAAAAAATAAATAATCCCGTCACAAATTAAACACAGATTGACAGTATACTTCTAATTGTAAACGAAAGGAGAAATTATTATGGATAACAATTATAGAAATATGAATGATACAAATAATACTAACAGTACAAATAACACAAATAACAATACAAACAATGTAAATTTCACAATGTCGGGTAATCCTTACAATCCGGATGAGTCACAGAAGGCTGCACAGACTAATAATACATCAGCGGAAAGCTATTCACAGAGCTATAATCCGTACTCGCAGGCTTCTGCAGCAGGACAGCCAAATGTAAATCAATCATATGCAAACCAGCCTTATTCTAATCAGGCATATAATTCAGGCACAAATAATAATGCATATGGCAGCGCATCAGCCGGTTCGACAGACAACTCATATAGCCGGATGAATATGAATGGTCAGGCATACCAGCAGACTGCAAAGCCTAAGAAACAGAGAGCACCTAGAAAGCCTGGTGCATTTGGACCATTTGCAGCAAAGACAGTAGCGGCAGCTCTTATCTTCGGACTCGTCGGAGGCGGTGTTTTCACAGGAGTAAGCTATATTGGCACGAGAGCTATTTCAAATTCTTCTACTGCAAGTGCAAAGCTTACCACTACAACATCCGGTGGGACTAAGCAGACATCCTCAGGGAATGCAAAGGATCTGACAGATGTATCATCAGTTGTCGATGAGGTAATGCCTAGCATCGTTGCTATCACAAATACAGGAACAGTCACCTACAACAGCTTTTTCGGAAAGCAGTCACAGCAGTCTCAGAGCTGCGGCTCAGGTATCATTGTGAGTGAGGATGATGATTATCTCTACATTGCTACAAACAACCATGTTGTGGCAGATTCAGAGGAGCTCACAGTACAGTTTGATGATGATTCAGTGGTAAAGGCAGAAATCAGAGGAACAGATCCGGATGACGATCTAGCAGTTGTACGTGTAAAGAAAGCAGACCTTGGAAAAGATACTTACTCAAATATCAAGATTGCTACAATCGGAGATTCTGAAAGTGTAGCTGTTGGAAGTCCTGCAATTGCTATCGGTAATGCACTTGGATACGGACAGTCTGTCACAACAGGTATAGTAAGTGCGCTTAACAGAACCGTAACTACACAGGATTCACAGACAGGTGAGACTGTTACCAACAACAAGCTTATCCAGACGGATGCAGCCATAAACCCTGGAAACAGTGGTGGAGCACTCTTAAATGAAAATGGCGAGGTTATCGGTATAAACTCTGTAAAATATTCTTCAACTGAGGTTGAGGGTATCGGTTATGCAATTCCTATGTCGGTTGCAAAGCCTATTATTGAGAGCCTTATCCAGGATGGAAAATATACTAATGAGAATCAGGCATACCTTGGTATCAAGGGTGGCGATGTTTCATCTGAGATGGTAGCCTATGGCTTCCCACAGGGTGTGTATGTTTCATCTGTTTCAGCTGGTTCAGGTGCCGCAAATGCAGGCTTACAGGAGGGAGATATCATCACCGCTGTTGACAGCACAAAGATTTCTTCTATGACAGAGCTGCAGTCAGCGTTAAAGAGCTACAAGGCCGGAGATAAGGTTACTCTTACTGTTGCCCGTCAGAGTGGCAGACAGTACGAAGAGAGCAAGGTTGAAGTAACCTTAAGCTCTGCAAAGGATATCCAGCAGTAATTCCTGCGCAGTGTATTGGTGGGAGGTCGGGACGTAAGCCCCGGCTACCGGCGGCGCACACGTACTCTTGCGGTCGCTACGCTACGTGGTTAAGATACTGTACTAAATTATGCTTGAAGGGTTTCTATGCTTGACGAAACCGTCGAAACGCGCCGTCCATGGCGCGGTTTCTCCTCACCCCTGCGTCCATGCAGGGGTGTTTCTGCGATTCATGGGCATAATTTCTACAGTATCTAAGCCACTTCGCTATTCGCTCCTGCAAGGGTACATGTGCGCCACCGGTGCCCGGGGCTTACGTCCCTTACGCTGTGGCGGAAATGTTGTTCAAATCAGTTCAAAGTACTAGACAAATTCCCTAAAATATTAGATAATGTATATAAATAATTTTACTTTTGCACCGCATAGGAATTCTTCAAAATTGATGGTTTATATGTAGATTTATCATAGTATACACATCGGTTTGTGATTATGAGATATAATACACATTGAGCGGATGCAGCATAGGAGGTCGGCATGAAGAAGAAAAAAATAGTTATTGCACTCGGACATGATGCTCTTGGAACAACTCTTCCGGAGCAGCACGAGGCTACAAAGCATACAGCAAAGGCAGTTGCAGATTTTATCAGGGACGATTATGAGGTTGTTATCACACACAGCAACGGACCGCAGGTGGGCATGATTCACACCGCTATGTCTGAGTTTTGCAGGATTTATCCTGAGTATACAGCTACACCTACAGCAGTCTGTTCTGCAATGAGCCAGGGCTATATAGGATATGATTTACAGAATGCTATCCGTACAGAGCTTCTTGGCAGAGGAATTTACAAGACTGTTTCTACAATACTTACACAGGTGGTTGTTGACCCGTATGATGAGGCTTTTTATCATCCGACAAAGATCATTGGCCGTGTTATGACAGAGGCAGAGGCTGAGGAAGAGGAGAAGAAGGGCAACCATGTGACACAGGTTGAGGGAGGCTACAGAAGAGTTGTGGCAGCTCCAAAGCCTGTTGATATAGTGGAAAAGGATGCTATTAAGGCTCTTGTTGATGCGGATCAGGTTGTTATCGCATGCGGTGGCGGCGGAATTCCTGTTTTAGCACAGGATAACAAGCTTCAGGGCGCCAGTGCTGTTATCGAGAAGGATCTTGCAGCCGGAAAGCTTGCAGATACTCTTGATGCTGACAGACTTGTTATACTTACAAGCGTTGATAAGGTCTGCCTGAATTATGGCAAGGAGGATGAGAAGCCACTTGATACCATGACTGTCGATGAGGCAAAGAAGTACCTTGCAGCAGGCGAGTTTGATGAGGGGACCATGGCTCCAAAGATTGAGGCGGCTATCGACTTTATCGGTGACTCTGCCATCCGTTCAGTGCTTATCACAAAGCTCAATAAAGAGGGCAAGACAGTTTCAGGTGGTATGGGCACTTTAATTACAAAGTAGAGCTTAATTGTTATAATTCACATATATCCCACACGTCTATATGCATTTTGCAGAGCAGATGTGTGGGTAGTTTTATAAAAACATCGTGCGGTTTTGCGAATGTGCGTGGGGGTTCTGAAGAGTTGAAAACAAGGCGACTATTCAGAACCCCCGAGAACAAGAAAAGTAAGATAGAAGGTAACACAAAATGAGTGAGAAAAGGCTTCAAAAGAGAGATGAAATCTCAGACGAGTACAAATGGAAGCTTGAGGATATGTATGAGACAGATGAGCTGTGGGAGGCTGAGTGCGAAAAAGCTTCACAGCTTGCAGAAAAGCTCTCGGGCTTTAAGGGACATCTGGCCGACAGTGCAGCAACGCTGCTTGATTTTTTTAAGAAGCAGGATGAGCTGTCTTATTATTTGGAGCGTATAGTGGTTTATGCGAATGAGCGTTCACATCAGGACACTGCTGTGTCGAAATATCAGGCATATGTGTCAAAGGCTGAGACACTGACTGTTCAGGCATCAGGTGCGCTGGCATTTGCGAGTCCGGAGATTTTGCAGATAGATGATAAAAGGCTTGAGAGCTTTTACAGTGAGAGCAATGAGCTTATGCACTATAAGCGTGCGATTGATGAGATAATGCGTCAGAAAGCGCATACTTTATCGGCTGCAGAGGAGAATATCCTGGCGCAGTGCGGTGAGATGGCTGCAGCACCGGAGAATATATTCAGCATGTTCAACAACGCGGATATCAAATTCCCGTATATCACTGATGTTGAGGGAAATAAAATCCGTATCACGCACGGCAATTTCATAGATTTTTTAAGCAGCAAGGACAGAAGCCTGCGCAAGCAGGTGTTCCGTGGAGTCTATGATTCGTACAAGAAGTGGAGCAATACTGTTTCCATGATGTACATCAGCAAGCTGAAAAATGACACTTTTTATGCAAGGGTAAGAAAATATGACAGCGCAAGGGCCATGTATTTATCAGGTGGCGATATTCCTGAGAGTGTCTATGACAATCTGATTGAGACGGTTCACGCACATCTACCGGCTCTGCACAGGTACATGGCGCTTAGGAAGAAGCTTTTAGGTGTGGAGCATCTGCATATGTATGATTTGTTTGCACCGATTGTGGACAATGTACAGACCACCTACACCTATGATGAGGCGAAAAAGCTTGTGGCAAAGGCGCTTGAGCCTATGGGTGATGAGTATGTCAGCACACTTAAGGCTGGCATGGAGAGTGGCTGGATAGATGTATATGAGAATGAGAACAAGAGAAGCGGTGCGTATTCATGGGGCGCTTACGGCACTCATCCGTATGTGCTTTTGAACTATGCCGACAATCTGGACAGTGTGTTTACGCTGGCTCATGAGATGGGACATGCGATGCATACATACTATTCAAATGAGCATCAGAGCATCACCTACGCAGGATACCTGATTTTTGTTGCAGAGGTTGCATCCACCTGCAATGAGTCACTTTTAATGCACTATATGCTTGAGCATTGTGAGGATGAGAATGAGAGAAAATATCTCATGACACATTTTCTGGACGGCTTCAGGACGACACTTTTCAGGCAGGCGCAGTTTGCAGAGTTTGAGCATATAGCTCACCGGAAAATGCAAAAGGGCGAGCCGGTTACCAAGGATGTGCTAAATGAGCTATGGCATGAGCTGAATGTGCAGTACTACGGACCGGATATGCGCGTGGATGATGAGATATCATATGAGTGGATGCGCATACCGCATTTTTACACACCGTACTATGTATATCAGTACTCGACAGGCTATTCGGCAGCAGTTGCTTTTTCAAAAAAGATACTTGAGGAGGGAAAGCCTGCTGTGGATAAGTATATAGGAAATTTCCTGTGCGGTGGATGCTCGAAGAATCCAATCGAGCTGCTAAAGAGTGCCGGTGTCGATATGAGTACACCAAAGCCTGTGGATGACGCACTCAATGTATTTGAGGATTATCTGAAGCAGTTTGAGACAGCAACTAAGTAAGGAGAAACATTTTTATGGAAAGAATTAAAAGTTTTACAATTAATCATAATATTCTTAAACCTGGATTTTATATTTCAAGAAAAGACGGAGAAATCGTTACATACGACCTTCGTACAAGAAAACCTAATGCAGGCGATTATATGTCCAATTCAGCTATGCACTCAGTGGAGCATATGTTTGCAACATGTGTGAGAAACTCTGAGATTGCAGATGATGTGGTATATTTTGGACCGATGGGCTGTCAGACAGGCTTCTATCTCGTTGTGAGGGATGTCGAGCCGGGGAAGGTTTTTGAAATCACCAAAGAGGTCTTAAAGCAGATACTTGAGTATGATGGACCGGTATTTGGTGCATCAGCCATAGAGTGCGGACATTACGAGAATCTGTCACTTGACGAGGCAAAGAAGGAGTGCCGTGCATATCTTAAGGTGCTTGAGAGCCAGACAAATATGGAGTTTACTTATCCACAGTAAACGAGGACTAAAAATATAATAGCAAGATAGCAGGAATGGAGAAATAAAATGACAATAGGTGTAATTGGTGCAATGCAGATGGAGGTCGATGACTTAAAGGCTCAGATGACAGACACACAGACAGAGGTTTACAGCGGTGTGGAGTTTGTTGAGGGCAAAATCGGTGATCAGTATGTGGTTGCGGCAAAATGCGGAATAGGAAAGGTGTTTGCGGCAATATGTGCAGAAGCCATGATTTTGAAATATGATGTCGACATGATTGTCAATATCGGAGTGGCTGGTACTTTGACAAAGGACTTAAATGTGCTTGACGTGGCAGTAGCTACAAACGTGCTGCAGCACGATATGGATACATCGCCAATCGGAGATCCGAAGGGACTTCTCTCAGGCATCAACATGATTCTGCTTCCGGCAGATACAAAAATGGTGGAGCTTATGTGCTCATGCTTAGCTGACAGGAATATCCACTACAAAAAGGGCAATATCGCAACAGGAGATCAGTTTATTGCCACAAAGGAGCAGAAGGATTATATTTCGAATACCTTTGATGCAATCGCAGCAGAGATGGAGGGAGGCAGCATCGGTCATGTGTGCTATGTGAACAAGGTGCCATTTGCCATTCTTCGCTCAATATCAGACGGCGATGGCGGCGAGACAGACTACCAGACCTTTGCGGAGAAGGCTGCGCATCAGTCGATTGAGGTAGTGCTTGAGTTTATCGGAAGGGCAGAAGAACTGAAATAGAGTTATTTCATTATTCATAATTTGTGATAATAAAGAATAGTATATAGCATGAGTGAATACAGAGCATACATGCAAAATACAAAACTACATAATGGGACAAAACGAAAGAAACGCCGACACAGATTCCTTTTTGGAGTGCTGCTGTCGGCGCTTCTTATTACAGGCGCTTTATATGGCAGAGAGTATGACATATCACAGCTGAAAAATATAGAGGTGATGGAGACACTTAGCAGTGCTGTGAGTCAGTTCGGAGACAGAAAGCTGCCTGTATATTCGGTTCAGACAACGGAAAAAAAGATAGCCCTTTCATTTGACTGTGCCTGGGGAGCAGAGGATTTTGACAGTATGATGGAGACACTTGACAAGCACAACGTAAAGGCTACATTTTTTATGACAGGAGGGTTTGTGAGTGATAATCCTGAATGTGTAAAGACGCTGGTTGAAAAAGGGCATGAGCCCGGAAATCACAGTGAGCACCACTATGATATGGCAACAATCACGGCAGGCGAGATGAAGACGGAGATAATGGATGTGCACAAAAAGGTCAAGGAGCTGACCGGAAAGGATATGAAGGTATTCAGACCGCCATACGGCTCGTACAACAATGAACTGATTGACACAGTTTATGGCTGTGACTATTATCCAATCCAGTGGGATGTGGATTCGCTCGACTGGAAAAACTATGGTGTGCAAAACATCATAGATACAGTGTGCAATCACAAAAGCCTGGATTGTGGCTCGATAATACTCTGCCATCTAGGCGCGAAATACACCTCGCAGGCACTCGATGAGATGCTCACGAAGCTTCAGGACATGGGCTATGAGATAGTTCCGGTATCAAAGCTGATCATGACTGAAGGCTATCATATGGATGCAAACGGTATGCAGATCAAGGACTGAGCAATTTCATAAATCAATATTTTAGTCAATATTTAGTCAATAATTTAGCCCTTTACGATATTGTTATTTACAGACAAGTGTGTTAAACTAAAGCTATATTTTAAAGAAGCTGTGAGACAGCTATGGGGGTAAATTATATGACAGATACAGGTTTTTTAGTAGCATTCTTTATAGTTATTTTTTTAGTTATCATCTTTGCGCTTGTCGCTGTAATCGGGGCCGTTACAAGTGCTGTTGCAGGTATCAATGATGATGAGGATGAGATTGAGGAAGAGGGCATTTGAAGCTAAAATAAATAAAAGATATTAAAAGATATTTAAAGACATTTAAGGACATCGAATTATATTAATCGTATAATTGGGTGTCTTTTTATTGTCAAAATCTCTTAAAAAAGTATAAACCAATTGAGTTGCAATCCGACACATTGTATAATAAAAGTATAACAGCGAATTAAATATATTGTGAAAATCGCAGTAATCATTGTCTATTAAACTAATGCAGGACATTATCAAGAAAAGAAAAAGGAGGGGTTAGATGATATCCAGATATAGTGTAAAAAAGCCTTTTACTGTACTTGTAGGAGTATTGCTGGTAATAGTACTTGGTGTTGTATCGCTTGGCAGGATGACGACAGATCTGCTGCCGGATATGAGCTTTCAGTATGCACTTATCGTGACAACAGATATGGGAGCAAGTCCACAGGAGGTGGAGAGCGATGTCACCGCGCCGCTTGAAGCAGCTATGGCAACTACGTCAAATATCAAAAACGTAAGCTCAATGTCATATAACAGCTATTCGCTGGTGACATGCGAGTATGAGCAGAATGCCAACATGGATTCTGTAGTGATAGAGATGCAGCAGAAAATAGATCAGGTCAAGGCTGGCTGGAAGGATGGAGTGGGTACTCCGACCATTATGAAGATAAATCCGGACATGCTTCCAATCATGATGACTGCTGTGGATATGGATGGGAAAAGCAAGTCGGAAATCACAGACTTTGTGGAAAACACACTTAAGCCTGCAATTGAGAGTACAGAGGGAGTCGCATCAGTGACTGCGACAGGTGAGCTCACCGAGCAGATACAGGTCACGATGAATCAGGCCAAGATAGATGCGCTCAATGAGAAAATAAATAATGCCGTTTCAAAGAAATTTGACGATGCAAAAAGTCAGATGGATGATGCAAGCGCAAAGATAGAGAGCGGACAAAACGCAATCACATCTGCATCGGATCAGATGAGCGCGGGAGTGGATACGCTAAAGGAGCAAAAGGCAAAGCTTGCAGAGCAGAAGACTCAGCTAGAGAGTACTCTTGCAAGCTTAAATGAGCAGAAGAGCCAGCTTGAAACAATTCAGTCAGCTCTTTCAGACTTCATGAATAGTGATACATATACAAAGACAATTCCGTCACTCAAAGAGGGCGCAAATGTACCGGGTGAAGCGGGCACAGCACTCAAAGCGCAGCTTGAGCAGGTTGATAAGCAGATTGCAACACAGTTTTCAGGTCTCTCGGCGCTTGGAATCACCGTAAACACAGCAGATGATCTGCCTGCGGCAGCGTCAGCGATAGCACAGACTCTCATTCAGGTGAATACAGGTATAGAGCAGTGCCAAAGCGGGCTTGACCAGATAGCACAAGGAGAGACAGCACTTTTAGATGCCTATGATAATCTAAACAGTCAGGCAGCCATCAGCTCGATAAGCATAGGACAGCAGTCGGCACAGCTTGCAACAGCAGCGGCATCTCTTGACAGCTCAAAGAAGGAGCTTGAAAAGAGTAAGGATGATGCACTTGACAAGTCAAACTTAAATGCAGTTTTAACAATTGACTCACTCTCGCAGCTGCTTGTCGCTCAGAATTTTGATATGCCTGCAGGCTATGTAAATGATTCAAATGGCACGCAGTACATAGTACAGGTGGGAGATGAGATAAAATCAATTGAGGATTTAACAAATCTTGTGCTCATGGATATGAAGCTTGATGGAATAGCTCCTATTCATGTCAGTGATGTGGCAGATGTTGAGATGACTGACAACTCGGATGAGACATATGCGATAGTCAACGGTAATCCCGGAATAATGCTCTCCATGGAGAAGCAGACCGGCTACTCTACAGGAGACGTCACAGACCGTCTTTTGGACAAGCTTGATTCGCTGGAAAAGGAAAATGACGGATTACATACCACAGTGCTCATGAATCAGGGCGTATACATCGACATGGTAGTAAAGAGTGTTATGGAAAATATGATAGTTGGAGCAATACTTGCCATTTTCGTATTGCTTTTGTTCTTAAAGGATATAAAGCCGACACTTGTTATCGCAGCATCTATACCGCTATCGGTTATTGTGGCTGTGGTGCTTATGTATTTTACGGATATCACCTTAAATATCATTTCTATGTCGGGACTTGTGCTTGGAATAGGAATGCTGGTGGATAATTCAATCGTAGTAATCGAGAATATCTACAGATTAAGGGGAGAGGGATATTCGGTAAAGAAGGCGGCTGTTGAGGGTGCAAATCAGGTGGCAGGAGCAATTTTTGCCTCTACACTTACCACGGTAAGTGTGTACGCGCCAATCATTTTTACTGATGGAATCACGAGACAGCTCTTTGTAGACCTGGCACTTACGGTAGCGTTTACTCTTATGGCATCTCTTGTAGTGGCACTCACATTTGTACCGGCAATTGCTTCAGGCATGCTCAAAAAGACGAAGGATATAAAGCATCCATGGTTTGACCGTTTTAAGGACTGGTATGGAAATGTGCTCGGCACATGTCTTAGATTTAAGCCGGTGGTATTTATTGCGGCAGTAGTGCTTTTAGTCGGCAGTGGCGCACTTTGCATGTCAAGGGGAATGACATTTATGGATATGGATATGGAGTCAGATCAGATTTCACTTACCATAGAGGCAAAGGGTGACGAAAAGCTTGACTTCAAGCAGCTTACAGAGCTGTCTGATAAGGTCATGGACAAAATATCTGATATAAAGGGCATAGACACAATAGGAGCTACAGCAGGCGGCAGCTCGACCATGAACCTGATGAGCTCAGGAAGCGACAGCGTGAGCATGTATATATTGCTTGATGAGAAGTCGGATGTTTCATCGGATAAGGTAATAGATGAAATTGAAAAACGCACAAAGAATCTGGACTGCAAGGTAACAGCATCTTCGCAGGCTATGGACTCATCAGAGTTTTTCGGAAGTGGTCTCTCTGTCAGGATTAAGGGTAATGATATAGACAAGTTGCAGAAGCTTGCGGGTGATGTGGCAGATATCCTTAAGGACACAAATGGAGTGACAGATATAGATGACGGTCTTGGAGATACAATCAATGAGCTTAAGATAACTGTGGATAAGGAAAAAGCAGCAAAGTATGGCTATACGGTGGCTCAGGTATACCAGCTCGTATCCGGTGAGATATCATCTCAAAAGAGCGCAACAACCATTACGACCGACATAAAGGACTATGAGGTATACTTACAATCTGCAGAGCAGTCTGATGTGACTGTGGACGACATCAAAAACCTTACATTTACCTATAAGGATAATGATGGCAGTGAAAAGGAGATTCCGCTCAGTGATATCTGCACTATTTCACAGGAACAGACATTAAGTACCATTCATCGAGATGCTCAGACAAGATATATTACAGTATCAGGTGCGGTTGATGAAAACCATAATGTAACATTACTAAGCAATAAAATTAAATCAAAAATTGATAAACTTAGCATTCCTGATGGTTATTCAATAGACATGGAGGGCGAGGATGAGACAATAAATGAGTCAATGAGTCAGCTTGGACTTATGCTTGTGCTTGCAGTGATATTTATCTATCTTATCATGGTGGCGCAGTTCCAGTCATTGCTTTCACCGTTTATTATCATGTTCTGTATACCTCTTGCGTTTACAGGAGGCTTTATAGCTCTTTTCATCACGGGAAATGAGCTCGGAATCATATCAATGCTTGGCTTTATCATGCTGGCAGGCCTCATTGTAAATAATGGAATCGTGCTCATTGATTACATAAATCAGGCCAGGAGAGAGGGCATGAGCAAGCATGAGGCAATCATAGACGCAGGCCGTACAAGGCTTCGTCCAATACTGATGACAGCGATGACCACCATACTTGCAATGTTTACATCGGCGATAGGTATCGGAGATGGCTCAGATATGATAAGGCCGATGGCAATCGCAATAATAGGAGGTCTCGTATACGGAACCATCCTTACGCTTATAGTAATTCCATGTATCTATGATGCGTTCAACAGAGAGAAGAGCATGGTAGAGGAAGAGCTGTAGCAGGATAGAAGGAAAAAGGCTGGAAATATAGAGAGTTGGAGGATTTTTACATGGCAAAGTATATTATGGCATTAGATGCGGGCACGACCAGCAACAGATGTATACTTTTCAATGAGAAGGGCGAGATGTGCAGTGTGGCACAGAAGGAATTTACGCAGTTTTTTCCAAAGCCGGGCTGGGTGGAGCATGATGCAGAGGAAATCTGGGCAACACAGCTTGAGGTGGCAAAGGAGGCTATGGCCAATATTCAGGCTACGGCAGCCGACATATGTGCGATAGGCATTACTAACCAGAGGGAGACCACAATTGTATGGGACAAAAATACAGGTGAGCCGGTTTATCACGCGATAGTATGGCAGTGCAGACGCACGGCAGAGTATGCGGATTCACTGAAGGAAAAGGGGCTTACCGAGACCTTCAGAAAAAAGACAGGGCTTGTGATAGATGCTTATTTTTCGGCAACTAAGCTCAAGTGGCTCCTTGACAATGTGCCGGGAGCGAGGGAAAGAGCCGAAAGAGGCGAGCTTTTGTTTGGAACAGTCGAGACATGGCTTATATGGAAGCTCACTCAGGGACAGGTGCATGTCACGGATTATTCCAATGCTTCAAGAACCATGATGTTTAATATCAATACCTTAAAGTGGGATGATGAGATACTTAAGGAGCTTGATATACCAAAGAGCATGCTTCCAAAGCCAATGCCGTCGAGCTGTGTATATGGTGAGGTGAATCCTGTGTTTTTCGGGGGTCCGATTCCAATCGCAGGAGCGGCAGGAGACCAGCAGGCTGCGCTTTTGGCCAGACCTGCTTTAGGGCAGGAGAAGCCAAAAATACATACGGTACAGGCTGTTTCTGCTGATGAACACAGGTGAGATGCCGGTATCCTCAAAGAACGGACTTGTTACCACTATAGCCTGGGGCATAGACGGCAAGGTGGTATATGCGCTGGAGGGATCAATATTTGTGGCAGGAGCCTCTATCCAGTGGCTACGCGATGAAATGAAATTTATCGATTCCTCAACAGATTCAGAGTACATGGCGAGAAAGGTAAAAGACACAAACGGCTGCTACGTGGTGCCGGCATTTACAGGGCTTGGAGCACCGTACTGGGACCAGTATGCCAGAGGAACAATTGTGGGGCTTACGAGAGGTGTAAACAAGTATCATGTCATAAGGGCAACTCTGGAATCAATGGCATTTCAGGTAAATGATGTGCTTGAGGCAATGAAGGCTGATTCGGGCATCAATCTCACATCACTTAAGGTAGACGGCGGTGCCAGTGCCAATAATCTGCTCATGCAGATGCAGGCTGATATCAGCAATGCACCGGTCAACAGGCCTGTGTGCGTGGAGACAACAGCCATGGGCGCAGCGTACCTCGCAGGGCTTGCGGTGGGCTACTGGGAAAGCATGGATGATATAAAGAGAAACTGGTCTATTGACCGTGTGTTTGAGCCGGAGATAGCGGCTGATTTGAGAGAAAAGAAGCTTAAAATGTGGAAAAAGGCTGTCGCCTGCGCATTTAACTGGGCGAAGGATGAATAATAGCTTATGCTTGCATTGTTTTAAATGAGCTTAGTGATACGGCAATTAAACAATGTATGGAAATTGGTAGGAGAAAATAACATGTATGATGTAGTAATTATAGGAGCGGGAGTATCGGGAAGTGCCTGTGCAAGAGAGCTTTCGAAATATAACCTGTCCATTTGTGTGGTGGAAAAGGAGGAGGACGTGTGCTGTGGCACTTCAAAGGCAAACAGTGCTATTGTCCATTCCGGAATTGATTGTAAGACCGGTACACTTATGGCACAGATGAATCTCCGTGGAAATGAGATGATGGATGAGCTTTCGAAGAAGCTTGATTTTGAGTTTCGAAGAAACGGTTCACTGATAGTGTGCTTTAGTGATGACGATATGCTAAGGCTTAAGGAGCTTTATAATCAGGGGATTGCAAACGGGGTGCCGGGACTTAAAATTCTTGATGCAGGCGAAGCGCATGAGATGGAGCCGAATCTGTCTGATGAAGTTGTGGCAGCTATTTACTGCCCGACAGGGGGCATTGTATGTCCGTTTGGCATGAATATTGCATTTGCTGAGAATGCTGCGGCAAACGGTGTGGAGTTTTTATTAACACCGAGGTGAAGGAGATACAAAAGGAGCAGGCAGGCTATATTCTCATTACTCAAAATGGAGAAATTCATGCACGCTGCGTTGTAAATGCAGCCGGTGTATATGCTGATGTATTTCACAACATGGTGAGTGAAAACAAAATCCATATCACACCAAGGCGCGGAGAGTACGAGCTATTAGACAGGGCAGCTGGTGGTATCGTTGACAAGACAATCTTCCAGCTTCCGGGAAAATACGGCAAGGGCGTGCTTGTAACCCCGACAGTACACGGAAATATCCTAATCGGACCTACAGCAGATGATCATGATGACAAGGATGGTACAAATACAACAAGAGCGGGCTTAGCGCATGTTACGACATCCGGCACACGTTCGGTGCCGTCACTTCCTATGCGTCAGGTCATAACCTCGTTTGCAGGAAACCGTGCACATGAGGACGGACATGAGTTTATCATCGAGGAGCTTTCTGACGCACCGTATTTTATTGACTGCGCAGGTATAGAGTCACCGGGCTTATCAAGTGCACCGGCTATCGGTGAGAGAGTGGCAGCAATAGTTGAGAGGCTTTTTAAGCCTTCTAAAAATGCGGACTTCATCGAGACAAGAAAAGGTATTTTAAATCCAAAGAAGCTTTCAGAGGATGAGTATAAAAAGCTGATAAAAGAAAAGCCTGAATATGGTAATATAATCTGCCGCTGTGAGATGATTACGGAGGGCGAGATAATGGATGCGGTAAACAGACCACTGGGCGCAAAGTCACTTGATGGTGTGAAGAGACGCACCAGAGCCGGAATGGGCAGATGTCAGGCAGGCTTCTGTTCTCCGAGAACTATGGAGATTATCGCCAGAGAGAAGAAAATTTCGCAGCTTGATATCACTAAAAGCGGTGGAAAGTCAAAGATAGTTGTTGGAATGAGTAAGAATCGAGGATAGTCTGTCTTACTTCAAAGAGACAGGTGACGATAGATTGATATTGAATTAATATCAGCTTAACATAGGGGGACAATATGGAATTTTACGATATTGTGATAGTAGGAGGAGGCCCGGCAGGTCTTGCGGCAGCAGCTTCCGCTAAGAAAAATGGAATAGATAAAATACTTATACTGGAAAGAGACTGTGAGCTTGGCGGTATCTTAAATCAGTGTATACATAACGGCTTTGGCCTGCACACCTTTAAGGAGGAACTCACAGGCCCTGAATATGCCGGCAGATTTATCAAGGAGGTCAAAGAGCTTGGCATAGAGTACAGGCTCAATACGATGGTCATGGACATCTCAACCGGTGGCGAGTTCGAAAACGGGGCAGATGACAGGCATGATGTAAAGATAAAAGATGAGGCAAACGATAAAATAGTTACAGCTATGAACCGCACAGACGGACTTTTCCATATCGCTGCAAAGACCGTAATACTTGCGATGGGCTGCAGGGAGAGAGCAAGAGGTGCTCTTAACATACCCGGCTACAGACCGGCAGGAATTTTCTCGGCGGGCACAGCTCAGAGACTGGTGAATATAGAGGGCTACATGCCAGGACGAAAGGTAGTAATACTCGGTTCAGGAGACATCGGTCTTATCATGGCTAGGAGAATGACCTTAGAGGGTGCCAAGGTGCAGGTGGTTGCAGAGCTCATGCCGTATTCGGGAGGCTTGAAGCGTAATATAGTGCAGTGCCTGGATGATTTTGGAATTCCGCTTAAGCTCAGCCACACAGTGGTTGATATAAAGGGCAGGGAGCGTGTGGAGGGCATCACTCTTGCACAGGTGGACGAGCACAACAAGCCTATTGAGGGAACGGAGGAGTTTTACGAGTGCGACACGCTTTTACTCTCATGCGGACTTATTCCGGAAAATGAAATTTCAAAAACAGCCGGTGTAGAGCTCAATCCGGTAACAAGCGGACCGGTCGTAAACGAAAGCCTTGAGACAAATGTGCCCGGTGTATTTGCCTGCGGAAATGTGCTTCATGTGCATGACCTCGTGGATTATGTGTCAGAGGAAGCGACAGCAGCAGGCCGCCATGCCGCAGAATATGTGAAAAATGGTGGTGATAAGAGTTGCGATGGAAAAGAAATATCGATAACTGCTACAGGCGGAGTCAGATACACTGTTCCAAGCACTATAAATACTGCACAAATGGATGATACTGTGACGGTAAGATTTCGAGTGGGAGCCGTGTATAAGAATTGCTATATTGCAGTATATCTGGATGATAAACAGCTGCAGCACCGCAAGCGTCCTGTTATGGCGCCGGGTGAGATGGAGCAGGTAGTGCTGCAGAAGAAGCAGCTCATCGAAACGGAAAATCCCTGCACAATTACGATAAAGATTGAGGAGGCATAGTATCATGGAAGAGAGAAATTTGACATGTATAGGCTGCCCTCTGGGCTGTGCTCTTAAGGTGACAATAGATGGAGAAAATGTCACAGTAACCGGAAATCCTGCAAGCGCGGAGCAGACTACGGAGCAAAGGAGTGACACATCCGACACGAATTGTGACAAGTACAGTCTGTGTGAAAAATGGCACAATACCGATGGTATCCGTAAAGACGGCACAGGATATTCCAAAAGGAAAAGATAATGGATGTGATGGAGTGTATCAACCAAATCACGGTAGAGGCACCGGTAGCATATAGGTGATGTAC
>ENA-OQKK01000111-OQKK01000111.1-human-gut-metagenome-genome-assembly--contig:-NODE-111-length-29322-cov-3.315328_pt1 | contig 29322 bp, 31 predicted proteins | sample MGYA00242648_ERZ504797 | MGnify/ENA primary metagenome ERZ504797 (study PRJEB26092, sample SAMD00036412) | human gut metagenome | host: Homo sapiens | study: EMG produced TPA metagenomics assembly of... | reverse complement strand
GCTTGCCAAGCTCACTCTCATTAAAACTCTTGCGGTATTTTTCCAGAATATCAAATTCTGTAAAACCCAAAGTAGGGTGAATTTCTGAAATATTCACTATCTTTGCCATATCTTATTAGTTTGGATATTTCCCCCGTTTTGGCCGTCAAACCTTATTTTCGGGGGAATACCTAAAGATACAAAAAGCCAACTAATTCGCAATACTTTGTGTATGAATTAGTTGGCTGATTTTGTAATATTTAATGAATGTCCCAAAGTATGCTATAAACATACACCATCCACAAAAGAAATAATATAAATTAAAATACCATGCCTAAAATTACAAACTGGCGGTTATAGCCTCAGCCAAATCTTCATAACTTGCCAACGGGTTATCCGTGAAAACACTACGGATAACCAACTCTTTATCTATGACATAAACACGAGGTATTCCCGATTTAGCAAACTGATAGTATACCGTGCGGTTTTCTTGGGCCGAATAGGGCAAGGTCAAATGATTTTCGTCCCAATAACGGACAATCTCTGCCGAGCTCTCTTCCCTGCTAATACAAACCATCCGGATTCTTCGACCGTAATCCGTATATATTTTTTGCAGCACAGGAAGTTCTTTCCGGCAGTCCGGACACCCCGTATGAAAAAACACAATCAAAGAAACCTCTCCTTTCAGAGTTTCGGAAGTTATTATTTGTCCATCATCCATTACCACAGAGAAAACAGGAATGCTCTCTCCTGTTTGTAAATCAACAGTACCTTCCTCCACATCATCATCAATACACGCCGTACACATTACACAGGTCCAAAGCAGAAAACAGACCGTTTTTATCCAATTCTTCATTTCCATTTTCATTTCCATTTTCATTTCCATTCCCATTTCCATTCCCATTTTTCTTCTTTACAAAGATAACATGATTTTCATGAAATTACTACTTTTGCAGCATGAAACAAGAATTAAAGAAAACCAAGGACTACCTGCCTCCTTACTTTGGACGCTAGCAATTATTGCGGGAATCTCCGTTGCCAATTTATATTATAACCAACCTTTATTAAACCGCATCAGCCGTGATCTCCAAACATCCGAGTTCACCGCCAACCTGATAGCAATGATTACCCAAATAGGTTATGCCATCGGATTGCTGTTCATTATTCCTTTGGGAGATTTATTTAAAAGGAAAACCATTATTCTAATCAATTTCACAGTCCTGGTCGTTTCATTACTAACCATCGCACTGACTCCCTATATCCATCTCATTTTATTTGCCTCTCTACTGACCGGCATTTGTTCGGTGATGCCACAAATCTTTATCCCCATAGCTGCCCAATTTTCCACTCCCGAAACCAAGGGAAAAAAATGTAGGTATGATTGTATCGGGATTGCTGACAGGTATCCTGGCCTCGCGCGTAGTAAGCGGAATTATCGGTGAATATTTAGGATGGCGGTTCATTTTCTTTGTGGCAGCCGGGATGATGGTGATATGTGTCATCATCATCATGCGTGTACTACCCGACATGCCGTGTAATTTCAAAGGCAGATACAGTGATCTGATGAAATCCTTGTTTTCATTGGTTATGGAATACCCCCAGTTGCGTATTTCTTCCTTACGTGCCGGAATTGCTTTCGGCTCATTTCTTGCTCTATGGACTTCATTGGCATTTAAGATGGAACAAGCCCCTTTTTTTGCGGGAAACAACATTGTAGGGTTATTGGGATTATGCGGCATAGCAGGAGCTCTCACCGCCTCGTATATAGGAAACTATGTACAGGTTTTGGGAGTCAAACGACTGAATTACATCGGTTGTGGTTTGATATTTGCAGCGTGGTTCTCGCTTTATTCCGGTCAGAACTCCTATGTGGGAATCATCATCGGAATTTTTATCATAGATATAGGCATGCAATGCATCCAATTGAGTAATCAGACTACGATTTTCTCTCTTAACCCGAAGGCGGCCAACCGTATCAACACCATTTTTATGACGACCTATTTTATTGGCGGTTCCATAGGTACACTTCTTGCCGGAATATTTTGGCACTGGTTTGGATGGCAGGGAGTAGTAGGAACAGGTATCACACTGGCAACCTGTTCCTTTATGATAAATATCTTTTCAAAAAAATAAATCAGGAATCCATATCGCTTAGATGCAATTCCAGCGCCTTGACCGAAATATAAATCTCGCGCACAGAAATCCCCAAAGAAATAATGAGCAGCACAAGCGCCAGTCCAAAAATATATACGGATATAAGGTAGAACTGTATATACATTAAAAACATACTGACCACACAAAGCAACAAACTTCCGATACCTGTCACCTGCATGGCACGTGTCAGATAAAGACGCTTGCGGAGATTAGCAATCTGTGCTGCTGTCACAGCCGAATGATTCTCACGATATTGGTCCTTCAACGTACGCACTAATTGAGCGTATGAAAGAAAACGATTAGTATATGCCAACATAATCAGCGATATGGCAGAAAATAATAAAGCAGGAGTTGTTAAATCTATTTCCATTTTTATAGGTATTTCAAAGTTAGAATATTGCAAAGATAAAGTAAATATCCCGATATTCTCCTTCCTTTTTACAATGAAAGGAATATCTTTGCAATAAAAATAATTCAAATAAACTAATATGCAAACCATAAAATTATACATAAAAGATTGGTTGGCTATCCATCCTTACATCCAACAACAGGCTACAGACAGATATTTTGTCGATCTGGCTAACCGATTATACTCCACTTGTACGATAAGAGAGATTCCCGAATCCATAAAAAAGAAATTATGTCTTTACACCGCTGCCTATTTTGAAGATGTCATTTCAGGTTTAGGTCTATGGCAAGCATTCATCAAAAAACATCTGGAACTATATGATACGTCACTTCCTTTCTATACCATCCGGCCGGATTATATAAAAGATGAGATCAATGAAGAAGATATCCGCTTCATCATTTGGAACACTTTAGAGAAGGCTCCATATAAACATCCGTATATCAATCCGATGGACAGGAATATCGAAGAAACCTCGCATTCATTTTTCCGGATATTGGATGAAGAGTATGAAACGGCTCCCGCCAATGACACGTTACAGGATTTCTTTATGGACTTCAAAGGAAAAGAGAACGCAAACCATAAACTACGCTGGCTGTTCGGACATACTTATCTCACAGAACCATCTGTACAAGAATATATTGCACAGGTTACAGAAACCGACAAATTCATCATTCCATGTGGCCCCCTTGCCCTGTTTCTTCATGAATGGATTGACCTGCTGACCAACGGAGAAACCGAATGTTGGGAAGAGATAGAAGGACTATACCCTGCCATTCCCGAAATATCGGATGAAATGAAGGAAAGGAACCACCATACCTATCAATTGTTCACGCAAGGCACAAACGGTGCCCGTATCGTATATCTGGAAGGATATAAGGAACTACACCGTTTCCTTACCCAAGTATTACAATGGCCGGACGATTCCAATCACACTTTGCCCCAAATGAAGGAACATAAGGATTTCATCATGATGGTGAATTCCGAAAAAGGTATTCTACTGGCGAAAGATATATGCAAATACATCAGTGACCCTCTTAACCCGATGTATGATGCCGCAACGGCTGCCCAAGAGGCATTCAGCCTGCTTACTATCCCGACCAAATGCCCACCGGACCTGATGGAATATGTAATAAACAACCACTATATCCCCGATGCACAATTCCCCGAATTTGGTGAAAGGGAACTGGTTCAAAAGAATGCGGACTTTATAGCCCGCCACTCCTTATTATATTACTACAGGGGAGATTAGACTCTCCCCACCGCTACTTCGTTCACCAAAAATCTACTTTCAGCAAAGTCTTTCACATTTTGCAGAGTAGTATGAGCAATATTCGTCATTGCTTCTTTGGTAAAGAATGCCTGATGAGAAGTCACAATCACATTGTTGAAAGACAAAAGACGGGCTAAAGTGTCATCATCAATAATCTTGTCGGACTTATCTTCATAAAAATAAGGCTCTTCTTCCTCGTATACATCCAGACCGGCATATCCTACCTTTTTAGTCTTCAGTCCCTCTATCAAGGCATTGGTGTGAATCAACTGCCCACGCCCCGTATTGATAATCATCACTCCGTCTTTCATTTTACTGATGGAATAATCATTAATCAGATACTTTGTCTGTTCTGTCAAAGGACAATGCAGGGAGATGATATCCGAACTATGATAAAGTTCATCCAAAGTACAATAAACCACCTGATGTTCACGGGCAAAATTGTAATCGGGATAAAGATCATATGCAAGAACATTCATACCGAATCCACGTAATATCTGAATTAAAATCTTGGCAATCTTACCCGTACCGATAATTCCGGCAGTCTTGCCATGCATATCAAATCCCATAAGCCCGTGCAGGGAGAAGTTCCCGTCACGTGTCCGCATTGTGGCACGGGGAATCTTGCGGTTGAGTGATAACATCAACGCCACTGTAAATTCGGCAACGGCATAAGGTGAATAAGCCGGTACCCGTACCACTTTCATCTTACCTGCCGTTGCCGCTAAATCCACATTATTATAACCTGCGCATCTTAAAGCCAGCAGTTTAACACCATTATCCGCCATTGCCCGGATAACTTCGGCATCAGCCGTATCGTTTACGAAGATGCAAACCACATCCACTCCTTTGGTCAACACCACGTTATTCATATTCAAATGGCCTTTGTAATACCTGATATCAAAGCCAAACTTCTCATTAGCCTCCGTAAACGAGCGTTCGTCGTAGGGTTTCGTGTCGTAAAAAGCTATTTTATAAGCCATAATTGTTTTTCCATTTATAGTTCATATAAATAACAAAAACACGGCCCCTACTGTTCACATACTGACTTATAGTTTTTTCAGTTCCGTGTACAGGCGCTGTACAGGAAGCCCCATCACATTGAAGTAACTACCTGAAATACCACGGACACCAATGAAACCTATCCACTCTTGTATACCATAAGAACCAGCCTTATCCATCGGCTTGTAAACCCGGATATAATAATCGATCTCCTCATCGGACAATTCTGCAAACGTTACTTCTGTCACAGCTGAAAAACTTCGCTGAGCCCCGGCGGTAGTCAGACAAACTCCGGTTATCACCTGATGGGTCTTGCCGGAAAGCTTCCACAACATTTGCCGTGCATCATCCTCGTTATGAGGCTTGCCCATGACTACACCATCCAACCATACAATGGTATCGGCAGTAATAATCAATTCGTCCGGATGCATGGTATTCCGGTAAGCAGCCGCCTTCTCGCAAGCTATATACAAAGGGATTTCCTCTGCTTTCAATGTATCCGGATAGGTTTCCTCTATGCCGGGTAGTGTTTTTACTTCATATTTTATACCTAAGCCGGATAACAATTCTTTGCGGCGCGGAGAATTGGAAGCAAGGATTATTTTATATTTTTCTAAATTTTCCAACATAACTTTTCTTTATTTCATTACCACCCGAAGGCCTTTTCATGAGCCATCCATTTTCCTTGAGCCTTCAAGACCTGTTCCACCACGTCACGGCCACATCCATATCCCCCGTTACGATGAGAAATATAAACAGCTGTTTCCTTTATCTCAGGTGCCGCATCAGCAGGACAACAAGGCAGCCCACACAAACGCATCACTTCATAATCGGGAATATCATCGCCCATATAGAGTATCTCCTCATCCTGCAATCCATATTTTTCCTTCAAATGGGCATACTCCCGGGTCTTCACCGCAGCAGCCAGATAGACATCTTTGATACCTAGCCCCTCATAACGCTTACGCACCGCCTCGGTATTTCCACCGGTAATGATGGCAACATGCAGCCCGCATTTCACAGCCAACTGCAATGCATACCCATCCTTGATATTAACCGTACGCATGGGTTCACCATTGGGGTGCAAATAAATAGTTTCCGCACTCAATACCCCATCTACATCAAATACCAATGCCTTTATTTTCTTTAAATCATAGTTTATCATACCACTTATGAGTTCTTTCCCTCTTTATTTGCCTGAATGACAGACAAAGGGAGATTATGAATACTTTTACTTATCTTTTCGTACAATTCCTGCAAAGACTCCTCATCCGCCAACATCTCCAAATGTTTGCTTATTACGTTTTCATCGTAGCGTACAGCCGGACCTGTCTGCGCCTGTGTGGGAGAAAGTTCATGTACTTTGCCGGCAGTTTCGTCTATCAGCGGAAGCATCACTTCAAAAGGAATCCCCTGCTTTTCCAGTATATGTGAACTTAATGCATACATATGATTTGCAAAATTACAAGCAAAGACTGCCGCCAGATGCAAATACCTACGTTGCCCGGAAGTCACTTCATACACTTTAGGACTGAGACGAACTGCCACCATACGCAGCAATTCCACTTCTGCCGGAGCAGATGCTTCTATAAAAAAAGGTACAGTATTGAAATCCACTTCACGCTGCTTGCTAAAAGTCTGCATAGGATAAAGTACCCCATAGCGTTTTACCAATCCCTTCCATAAATCCATAGACATACTACCCGCCGTATGTACAAACAAGGCCTGCTCCCTTCCTTTCACCAATACAGGAGCCAATTGTCGCAAAACTGCATCTTTCAGCGCTACAATATACAAATCGGCATCCCGACGTATCTCGTCCGGCACAATTGTGTAGTCTACTGAAAGTCTGGCAGCCAATGCAGAAGCAGATTCCTCTGTACGGCTGTATACCTGCAAGATAAGACACCCCGCCTTTTGTAAAGCAATTCCCAGATGGGTTGCCACATTGCCGGCTCCTATCAGAACTATTTTCATCATCGGGTCGAAACTAAATATAAAATAACTCCCACCAGCAACAAAGCCGCCGGCAACAAATAAGCAGACATCTGTCCCAACAAAGCTATCACCAAACCGATATTCAATATCAGCCATATACCCGCCAATACAATTCCTACTGACTTATCGGCCTTGAACCAAAGGAAAATAACAGCTGCATACAGTAACAGATTGTCTTTCTGCATAACCCATGGCAACCCGTGTGAAGCAAATCCTATAAACTTATCGATCAGATAAAGCATCCCCATCACAATGAGAAACACCGCAGAAGCTTTATACGTATCCTTATGATTGACAGCAGCCACGTTTACTTGCCTCCATATTTATTAATGTGAATTTTCTCCCATTGTAAATGCTCCTCATTAAAAGGCTTGCGTTCCATACTCTTATGTCCTACCGCTATAATGGAAACCACCTGCAACTGCAACGGAATATCAAGCAACGTATGCACGTATTCACCCGAGGGCATCCCGGTAGCGGTAAAACGTTCACGCACCTGTATCCAACAACTTCCCAACCCCAAATCTTCTGCCTGCAACTGGATCATTATGGAAGCAATTGACGCATCTTCAATCCAGACATCACTAGCCAACGGATCAGCCATCACAACTACAGCCATAGCAGCATCCGCTAGGAAAGCCGCCCCCATCTCCTTACAATGGGAAAGTTTTTCCAACATATCCTTATCATCTACCACAATAAACTGCCAGCAATTGCTACGTTTAGAAGACGGAGCCATCAAAGCAGCCTTCAACAAAGCAATCACCTCTTCCTGTGTCAACTCTTGATCCGTGAACTTACGCATGCTGCGTCTGTTCTTTATTAAGTCACTAAATTGTTCCATAATATACCCTGTTAATTTATTTTTCTGCACAAATATACAACTAGAATGTGGATTGATAAACAAAAAACAATAAATTTGCAATTAGAGATGCCTGTCAGATTAAGTACATATCGCAAAGGAAATGCCATTCCCCCTCTGCCGGGAACAAACATTTTCCATTCTACCGAGCTGTTTCATGTCTTTGAAATGACCCGGGGATACGAACCTTTGCTTATCGTTGCCTATATAGGAAACCGTCCTGTAGGCAAACTGCTGGCAGTCATCCGGAAAAGTGTGCGCCTGTTTCCCCCCGCAATCATCAAACGATGCGAAATTTATGGCACAGGCGAGTATTTTGATGAAGAACAGAATAAGGAAGACCTGTTCGGGGAAATATTGGAACATCTCACCAACGAAGTATTATGCAAATCGTTCCTCATCGAGTTCCGCAACTTGGAAAATCCGCTATTCGGATACAAAGCCTTCAGAAGGAACAACTATTTCGCCATTAATTGGCTAAGAGTACGTAATTCACTGCACAGTAAAACTCCTTACGAACGGCTGAGCATGTCTCGCAGAAGACAAATAAACAAAGCTCTGAGAAATGGTGCCATCATGGAAATAGCCGACAATGAGAAAGATATACAAGATTTCTCACGAATGTTGAAAAAAGCCTATTCCTCACAGATAAGAAAACATTTCCCGGACATCGGCTTTTTCCGGTTATTAGCATGGCAGAACCCGGAAAAAGAATTAGCCAAAGTGTTTCTTGTGAAATATAAAGGCAAAATCATCGGTGGTTCTATCTGTCTTTTCTCAAAAGAAAGTGCCTACCTGTGGTTCTCAGGAAGTATGCGGAAAACCTATGCTTTTCTTTACCCCGGTATTCTGTCCGTATGGGCACCTATTACCTATGCTTACGAAAAAGGATATGCACATTTGGAATTCATGGATGCAGGATTACCGTTCAAAAAGCACGGTTACAGGGACTTTGTACTCCGCTTTGGCGGCAAGCAGAGCAGTACACGCCGCTGGTTCCGCTTTAGTTGGAAGTGGCTGAACAAACTCTTGTGCAAATTCTATATTTAACTCATTTTTGTCTTTTTGTCTAAAGTGTTGTGAAGCATCTTGCAAATAAGAAATAAAATTGAAGAAATATTTCTTTATTTAACTCGAAATTACTTTCTTTGTGCAGTTTTATCTGAAAACTTGAGTATAAAACCAAACTATTAAAATTATAAGATCATGAAAATCTCACACATTGAACACCTGGGCATTGCCGTAAAGAGCATTGAAGAGGCCCTGCCGTATTATGAAAACGTATTAGGTCTGAAATGCTACAATATCGAAACAGTAGAGGATCAGAAAGTTAAAACCGCTTTTCTGAAAGTAGGTGATGTTAAAATAGAACTGCTGGAACCTACAAGCCCCGAAAGCACTATCGCAAAGTTCATTGAAAAAAATAATGGCAACGGTGGTATGCATCATCTGGCTTTTGCAGTGGAAGATGGTGTGGCAAATGCGTTAGCCGAAGCTGAAACCACCGGCATCCGTCTCATTGACAAAGCTCCGCGTAAAGGTGCTGAAGGTTTGCAAATTGCTTTTTTACATCCCAAATCAACTTTGGGCGTCCTGACCGAGCTTTGCGAAAAACCATAAAACACGAGATCTGACTATTCACGATTGAAGTCAGTATATTTAGTCTGGTTCAAGCGTAAATAGAATTATTTTTTAATCGTAAATTGTAAAATCATAAGTAAAATGAGCAATCAACTTGAAAAAATAAAAGAGCTTATCGAACGCCGGGCTACAGCACGCATGGGTGGAGGTGATAAAGCAATTGCAAAACAGCATGATAAAGGAAAATATACAGCCCGCGAACGCATAGCCATGCTGCTGGATGAGGGCAGTTTCGAAGAAATGGATATGTTTGTGGAACACAGATGCACCAATTTCGGCATGGAGAAAAAACATTATCCGGGCGACGGTGTAGTAACAGGTTGTGGTACCATAGAAGGACGTTTAGTTTACATCTTTGCACAGGATTTCACTGTTTCTGCCGGTTCTCTTTCAGAAACAATGTCTCTGAAAATATGCAAAGTAATGGATCAAGCCATGAAAATGGGTGCTCCCTGTATCGGTATCAACGACTCGGGTGGCGCACGTATTCAAGAAGGTATCAATGCATTGGCTGGTTATGCTGAAATTTTCCAACGCAATATTCTTGCTTCAGGTGTTATTCCGCAGATCTCAGGTATTTTCGGTCCTTGTGCAGGCGGAGCTGTTTACTCTCCTGCGCTGACAGACTTCACCTTGATGATGGAAGGCACATCATATATGTTCCTTACCGGACCGAAAGTGGTAAAGACTGTTACAGGTGAAGATGTAAGCCAGGAAAACTTAGGTGGTGCAAGCGTTCATTCAACCAAATCCGGTGTTACTCATTTTACAGCCAAGACGGAAGAAGAAGGGTTAGCCATGATCCGCAAATTGTTAAGCTATATTCCTCAGAACAATCTGGAAGAAGCTCCCTATGTAGACTGTACCGATCCTATCGACCGTCTGGAAGACTCTTTGAACGAAATTATCCCCGACAGCCCCAACAAACCATACGATATGTATGAGGTGATCAGCGCCATCGTAGATAATGGTGAGTTTTTGGAAGTCCAACCTCACTACGCTAAAAATATCATCATTGGTTTCGCACGTTTCAACGGCCAGTCTGTAGGTATTGTTGCCAACCAACCCAAATACCTAGCGGGTGTGCTTGACAGCAATGCGTCACGCAAAGGTGCTCGTTTTGTACGTTTCTGCGACGCTTTCAATATACCTCTTGTTTCATTGGTAGATGTTCCGGGATTCCTTCCGGGTACAGGACAAGAATACAACGGTGTAATCCTCCACGGTGCCAAGTTGCTGTATGCTTACGGCGAAGCGACTGTACCCAAAGTGACAATTACCCTGCGTAAATCATACGGCGGATCTCACATTGTAATGAGCTGTAAACAACTTCGCGGTGATATGAATTATGCATGGCCTACTGCCGAAATCGCCGTTATGGGTGGTGCAGGTGCAGTAGAAGTATTATACGCACGCGAAGCCAAAGAACAGGAAAATCCTGCCGCATTCCTAGCCGAAAAAGAGCTGAATACACCAAGCTGTTCGCCAATCCTTACAATGCTGCCAAATATGGCTACATTGATGATGTGATTGAACCGCGTAATACCCGTTTCCGCATCATCCGTGCATTGCAACAGTTGCAGACTAAGAAATTAACCAATCCGGCTAAGAAGCATGGTAATATTCCTCTTTAATTAAAATTAAAAATTGAGAATTGAACATGAAGAAATTAAATATAGGAATATCCTTTCTTTGCTGCTGATGGTGGGGTTATGTTCTTGTGGAGAACAGAAATCGAACACCAAGCTGGTACTGAATGAAGTGCTGATTGAAAATGAAAGCAATTCCAGGATGACTACGGAGTACACAGCGCATGGATTGAAATATTCAACAGATCATTTGGTAGCGCAGACCTTGCCGGTTGTTTACTGAAGGTGAGCAGCCAGCCTGGAGATACTGCTACTTATTTTATCCCTAAAGGTGATGTATTGACTTTGGTCAAACCTCGCCAGCACGCTTTATTCTGGGCAGACGGCGAACCCAACCGCGGTACTTTCCACACTAATTTTACACTGAATGCCGCAACCGACAATTGGATTGGATTGTATGATTCAGGCAAAAAATTATTGGATCAGATTATTGTTCCGGCAGGTACATTGCAAGCAAACCAATCATACGCACGTGTCAGCGACGCAGCAAATGAATGGGAGGTGAAAGGTTCCAGCGCAGACAAATATGTGACTCCGAGCACCAATAACAAGACTATCAACAGTCATGCAAAGATGGAAAAATTCGAAGAACACGACGGTAGTGGTATCGGTATGGCCATCTCTGCTATGAGCGTTGTATTCTGCGGTCTTCTTTTACTTTTCATTCTCTTCAAATGTGTAGGTAAGATTTCTGTAAACCTGAGCAAGCGCAATGCCATGAAGGTAAAAGGTATTACCGACAAGCAAGAAGCCAAAGAAAAGAAATTGGGTGAAGCTCCGGGCGAAGTATTCGCCGCTATCGCCATGGCCATGCATGAAATGCAAAGCGATGTACATGACGTGGAAGAAACCGTTCTTACCATTACCCGTGTAAAACGTAGTTATTCACCGTGGAGTTCCAAGATTTATACCTTGCGTGAAACTCCCCACAAAAAGTAAGTCACCAATAAAAAGATAAAATGATGAAAGAATATAAATATAAGATCAACGGTAACGTATACAAAGTTGCCATTGGAGATATAGAAGACAATATCGCTCATGTTGAAGTGAACGGTACTCCTTACAAAGTGGAAATGGAAAAAAGCTCCGAAAGCTGTAGTGAAACCGGTAGTTCGTCCTGTATCAACCAGCCCTGCTCCGGCACCAGCTACAGTAGTAAAGCCTGCTGCAACTTCTACAGGTAAATCGGGCGTTAAATCTCCGTTGCCGGGGGTAATCCTTGATATCAAGGTAAATGTGGGTGATACCGTAAAAAAGGGGCAAACCATCATTATCCTTGAAGCTATGAAGATGGAAAATAACATCAATGCAGACAAAGACGGCAAGATCACCGCAATCAATGTAAGTAAAGGAGAATCCGTTCTCGAAGGTACTGACCTTGTAATTATTGAATAATATGGGAGAATTTATCAACTTTTTAGGGAATAACCTAGCTGACTTTTGGACATATACGGGTTTTGCCAATGCTACTGTTGGTCATATCGTAATGATCCTGATAGGTTTATTCTTCATATACCTTGCCGTGGCCAAGGAATTTGAGCCGATGTTGCTCATTCCTATCGGTTTCGGTATCTTGATCGGTAATATTCCTTTCAACATGGAAGCCGGACTGAAAGTCGGCATCTATGAGGAAGGTTCTGTTCTTAATATTTTATATCAAGGAGTTACCTCCGGATGGTATCCACCACTTATCTTTTTAGGTATCGGTGCAATGACGGATTTCTCGGCATTGATTTCAAATCCTAAACTGATGTTGATTGGTGCTGCCGCACAGTTTGGTATTTTCGGTGCATACATGATTGCATTGGCAATGGGCTTTGATCCGATGCAGGCTGGTGCTATCGGCATTATCGGTGGTGCGGACGGTCCGACAGCAATCTTCCTTTCATCCAAACTGGCGCCTAACCTGATGGGAGCTATTGCGGTATCTGCCTATTCATACATGGCATTGGTACCGGTTATCCAGCCGCCTATCATGCGTCTGCTCACTACCAAGCACGAACGTTTGATCCGTATGAAACCACCACGCGTCGTTTCTCATACAGAAAAAGTAATGTTCCCTATCATTGGTTTGTTGCTTACTTGTTTTCTGGTTCCGTCGGGTCTGCCTCTATTGGGTATGCTTTTCTTTGGTAACTTATTGAAAGAAAGCGGTGTAACCCGTCGCTTGGCAGAAACTGCCCGCGGTCCGCTGATTGATACCATTACCATCTTATTAGGATTGACAGTAGGTGCTTCCACGCAAGCTTCAGAATTCCTTACCATTGATTCGATTTTGATTTTCGCGCTGGGTGCATTGTCATTCATCATTGCTACCGCTTCAGGAGTTATCTTCGTAAAGATATTCAACTTGGTATTAGGTAAGGATAACAAAATCAATCCGCTTATCGGTAATGCCGGTGTATCTGCTGTTCCTGACTCGGCACGTATCTCTCAGGTTATCGGTCTGGAATATGATCCTACCAACTACTTGCTGATGCATGCCATGGGTCCCAACGTAGCCGGTGTAATCGGTTCTGCCGTAGCTGCCGGTATTTTACTTGGGTTCTTGATGTAATTCATTGAACAACAATAAATAAAATCCTCTTCAACTAATATGTGGAAGAGGATTTTTTATTGATATAGATTAAGAAATGAATGATTTATTATGATTTTTGAACGATTAGTTATATAAGATATGCTGAAAAACATATAAATTTGCCGCCGTAAAACCAAACTAAATTAAACGAAGATGGAAAAGAAAACAGTTAAGTACCATATTCCCCAACACGGAATATATATGTACGCACGTACTAATTCTGGGAAAACTGAACTCATTGTCCTAAACAGCACCGATGCCGAACAAGTGGTGGCAAATGACCACTACCGCATAATGACAAATGATTCAAAAAGCGGTAAAGAACTTATCAGTGGCAAAAAAATTGACCTTACCAAAAATATGACAGTCGGTGCACGTCAATCATTGATTATTGAATTATAATTGTTTTTTTAAGGTAAGAAGGTAAAATGAGAAAGTAAGAATAAAGGCGGCTTTTATTAAAGGGCCGCCTTTATTTATATCTCTGTCCACCTCTTTTATTTACGTGAAACAATTGTCCCTGTAGCTTGATTAGTAGGCATAACCAACATTTCTGCAATCTGCATATATTCCGGTACGGAAGCTGCAAAATAAACCGTTTCCGCAATATCATCTCCCGTCAATGGACGAATGCCTTTATATACATTATCCGCCTTTTCCTTATCTCCCCGGAAACGAACAACTGAAAAATTTGTTTCCACCAGCCCCGGTTTGATATTAGTCACTCTCAATGGAGTATCAACTAAATCTATACGCAGTCCATCCGATAAAGCTTTCACAGCAGCCTTTGTAGCACAATACACACTACCTCCCGGATAAGCAGCATCTCCGGCAATAGAACCAATATTAATAATATGTCCTCGCTTACGTTCCACCATTCCCGGTACGATCAGGCGTGTCATTGCCAGCAAAGCCTTAATATTAGTATCTATGACAATATCCCACTCATCCAGACTGCCTTCCTGTTCTTTATCCGTACCGATAACCAACCCAGCATTATTCACCAATATATCAATGGATTGCCATTCCTTGGGCAATGATTCCAAAGCAGACGTTGCCGCTTTACGGTCGCGCACGTCAAAAGGAAGCAAATATATTTTCGCACCATATTGCTTTTCTAATTCTTCTTTCAATGCACTCAGTTTATTTACGTTACGGGCATTTAAAATCAAACTTGCTCCCTGTGAAGCAAACTTGCGAGCGCATCCGGCACCGATACCGCTGGAAGCTCCTGTGATAAAAACAATCTTATCCATTTTATTATTTCGATTTATTAAAGAACTTACTGAAAAATAGTATTTGATAGTCTATGGCATTATTCCAATACCTGCCTGTATGCCCACCCGGACGGATGATAAAGTCATGATTTATTTTCTTCTTCAACAGTTTTTCGTGTACAGCCTTATTCACTTCCAGAAAAAAATCATCACAACCGCAATCTATTATAACAGCCAAATCACCATTCTTTATCTTATCCAACTGATTAATTACCGTATGTTCGTCCCATCTCTGCTTGTTGCTCGCTTCTTCACCTAATTGCTTCTTCATCTCCCAATTATTGGGAAACGGACGGATATCTAAACCTCCACTCATACTACCTCCTCCTCCAAAGACATCTTTATGACGGATGGATAACCATAAACTTCCATGACCACCCATACTTAACCCGGTGACAGCACGTCCCCCTCTCTCCGCTTTCGTAGTAAAATTCTTATCAATATAGTTCACCAATTCTTTTGACACGAATGTTTCATAACGGTACTCCTTGTTCAAAGGGCTGTCCCAATACCAACTGTTCTTCCCGTCCGGACAAACAAAAATGATTCCTTCCTTATCAGCTATCCGAGGTAATTCCGGTTTTATCCCGAGCCATGTTCCCGCATTGCCCCCATATCCGTGAAGCAGATAAAGTACGGGACATTTTTCACCTGCCATGGCTTTATCCGGACAGATGGTAATTACCTGAACCTCTTTATTCATTGCATCGCTATGTACCGACAAAGTATCCACCTTAGCTGCCTGCATTCCTACAGACAAACAGCAGCTTCCTATCAAAAAAGCCCAATATCGTTTTTTCATGTATATAAAAAAATTACCCGATGTAAAGGTACAATATAATTTGCAATTTAGTTGCATCTTCTTTCCGCTATCTTTGTTGTCATAAATAAAAAGAAACAATGAAAAAAATAAAATTAGAATCAGTTTTCAATGAATTCACTTTAATGGGAATAGCTGTATCAGGAGCATTCTATCTAGGAGAATACTGGGAAGGTATTGCCGTTATTCTGTTCTATCTCATAGGTGAATGGTTCCAACACAAAGCTGTACACAAAGCACGCAGCGACATCAAAGCATTATTGGATGTACGTCCCGAAACAGCCACTGTAATATATAACAACACATATAAAATAACAGTACCGGAAAAAGTACAGCCAGGAGAAACCATTGAAGTAAAAGTTGGAGAAAAAGTACCTTTAGACGGATTTTTACTGGAAGATTCCGCTTCATTTAATACGGCCGCCCTAACCGGAGAAAGTGTTCCCCGGACTCTATATAAACAAGAAGAAGTTTTAGCAGGAATGATCGCTTCAGATAAAGTGGTACGAATCAAAGTAAACAAACCGTATGATCAAAGTACGTTAGCACGTATCCTCACTTTAGTACAAGATGCAGCAGAAAGAAAAGCCCCTGCCGAATTTTTTATCCGCCGTTTTGCACGAATTTATACACCGATAGTGACAGGACTGGCGATACTAGTTGTCATACTCCCCTATTTATACTCTCTGATAAAACCTGAATTCATTTTTGTTTTTGATGATTGGTTCTATCGGGCTTTAGTATTCCTAGTCATATCATGTCCTTGCGCATTAGTGGTCAGCATTCCATTAGGATACTTTGGAGGTATTGGTGCCGCATCTCACAAAGGGATTCTTTTCAAAGGGGGTAATTATCTAGATGCCATAACCCAAATAAACACCGTAGTATTCGATAAAACCGGAACACTCACCCAAGGTGTATTCAGTGTCCAGGCAATATCGGCAGCCGAAGGTGTTTCGCAAAAAGAACTGCTTCAATTTATCGCCTCTATAGAGAGTTTCAGCAATCATCCTATCGCAAAAGCCATTGTCAAATATGCAGAAGAACAAAGTATATCCCTTAACTCGTCACTGAAAATAACCGAATTTGCCGGATATGGAATAAAAGCCGTAACAAACGGTAAAGAAGTATATGTAGGAAATGCACGGTTATTATCAAAATACGGCATCTCTTTTCCCTATGAAATCAGCGACATGACAGAAACAATCGTGTTATGTGCAATGGAAAACAAATATTTGGGATATCTTTCATTGGCGGATACACCAAAACCAGATGCTGTACAAGCCATCCGCGAACTGAAAGACTTAAATATTAATAATATTCAAATATTATCGGGAGACAAACAGACAATTGTTTCTAATTTAGCCGAAAAGATAGGTGTCACACAGGCTTTCGGCGATTTACTACCCGAAGGTAAGGTAGCACATTTAGAACAATTAAAAGCAAATTCTGAAAATCGTGTAGCTTTTGTAGGAGACGGTATCAATGATACTCCCGTACTGGCACTCAGCGATGTTGGGATTGCCATGGGTGGCCTAGGATGTGACGCTGCTATAGAAACTGCGGATGTAGTGATACAAACAGACCAACCCAGTAAAGTGGCGGAAGCTATAAAAATAGGGAAACAGACCCATCGCATCGTATGGCAAAATATATCAATGGCATTCGGAGTGAAATTGTTAGTATTGCTATTGGGAGCCGGCGGAATGGCCACTATGTGGGAAGCCATATTTGCAGATGTAGGCGTAGCTTTACTCGCCATTTTTAATGCAATGAGAATACAGAAATGGAAAGAATAAAATGATTTGACCTATGAATGAAACAATCTATTTAAAAAAACTGGAACAGCGGGAAATCAAACCGACAGCCATACGTCTGCTTATTCTAAAAACCATGATGCAGCACAAAGAAGCATTTTCACTGTTGGATTTGGAAAACGAATTGGATACGGTAGACAAATCAACCATCTACCGCACCATAACCCTTTTTTTAGCCCATCATCTGATTCATGGCATTGATGACGGTACAGGATCGTTAAAATATGCAGTTTGCAGCAATGATTGCAATTGTGAGGTAGACGACCTCCACACTCACTTCTACTGTGAGAACTGTCACCGCACGTTTTGTATGAAAAGTATCCACGTGCCCATCGTGACACTACCTCCCGGATTCACCGTACAAAGTATCAATTATGTCCTGAAAGGTCTATGTTCGGAATGCTCTCATCAGCATGTATAACTATTGCCAGAAAAGGAAATCAACCCCAAAGCCCAGTTGATATAATCCAATGCAGGCATCCGAATTTACTGATCGGATGCCATTCATCTAATTGTCTGTTATTCAAAGCTGTAATATTTTCTTATATAGTATCCGCCCTTTTAATGAACATCAATCAAGAAATACAGTATTTTTATTTGGGAGCAAGAAACTTCTTAGTCAGCCATTTTCTCACAGGCTCATCATACAGTTTCAGACACAGGCAAGCCAAAATGACACTCAAAACAAAAACACCCACAGCTACATACCAAGTTTCTCCCAATGTATAAAGTTTATTCTCAATCAACCATGCGTAGAACAAATACATCAACGGATAATGTACTACATAAACCGGATAGGATATATCTCCCAAGAACTTGCATATCTTTGTAGACTGCTTATCCGTAGTAGTACCCGACGCCCCCAGCCACACAAGAAAAGGAAAAACCACAATTACACAAAAAGCTTCATAAATACCATTCATGCAAATCGGCTCCAATCCTTCCAGATAAGGAACCGAGAACAGCGCAATCAGTATAATAGTACATATCCAAAACGCCCCATTCACCTTCATAGGCTTGAAGTTACGCGACATCAACATACCCAATGAAAATGGGAAAAGCATACGCAAAGTTCCACCTAAAAAATTCACTCCGTCGAGTGTCCATCCCACTCCCATATTCCCATAACCAGACACATTGAAAACAGCGAATGACGCTAATGCCATACCCAGCATCACAACCAGCACAGCCAATGCTTTATTAGATAACCGACGAATGAACAACGCATAAAGAATATTACCTATATATTCAAAAAACAGGGACCAGCAAGGTCCGTTCAACGGAAACATCTCACCATTACCACGAACTTCATATCCCACACCCGGCATGGCAGGAATAAAGAATATTGTACAAAGTAAAGACAACATAATCATGGAAATAGCGACATGCGTTCCATCCCATTGCACACAACCCTGAATACAGAACGTAATAGCTCCCAAAACAGCACCCATAATTACCATCGGATGAAGACGGATCAAACGGCGTTTGAAAAAGTCTTTCATAGTGAAATTCTTCCCCCAACGGTCATCATACGCATAACCGATAACAAACCCCGAAAGAATAAAAAAGAAATCCACAGCAAGATATCCGTGGTTGAGAGTTTCGATATTGCCGGCACTAGCAAAAGCAAAACCTTCAAATACATGATACCATATTACCATAAGAGCAGCAACTCCTCTCAATCCATCAAGAAGATCATAATGAGGCTTTGTATCAGTAAATGCTGCAGAAGAGATTTTTTCCATAATAAATTAATAGATTTAATAATTGATCTTTTTAACTGTTACTAATAATGCTGCAAAGTTACACAACTTAAAGGCTTTTAAATTTGTCCTATGACAAAAAATCAGCAATACATAAATTATTTCTTAGCTCGGAGACGACTAAGTGTGGGAAGTGTTATACCCAAATAAGATGCAATATACCTTAACTTCACCCGTTGGCATATCTGAGGAAACTGTTGTTTAAACTCCTCATATCTTTCCTTTGCTGGCAAAGTCAGCCGTTCTTTGTGAGAACGATGCAAACGCCTGTACTCATTTTGATGAATAATCCTCCCCCAATTAGCCAATTCAATATTAGTCTGAAACAGTCTGGTTAAATCAGCTAATGATATTTTGTAAACAACTACATCTTCAAGCGTTTCCACAAATTCCTCGCTCGGCTTATTATAGTACAACTCGTCCATACTGAAAACAATACCTCCTTCCCATGAAAAGGAGGTTGTTATTTCTTCTCCATTTACAAGCCAGAAAGAACGTGTCATTCCTTTTTCTATGAAATAAGCTGATTTACAAAATGTATTCTCCTTTATTAACTGATATTTCTTAGGGAAACGACATAAAATCATACATTTTTTCAGTTCTTGTATCGTATCTTCAGAAACCGGACACAAAGAGAGCATATTATCTATAATGTTTGTCATAAAACCGTAGTCCATTTAAAATACATATAAACACACCCGATATAAACACGGGATATACCTTTTTTTTCTTTTCAGCCAAAAGTACAAATATATATTGGAAAACGACATCATTTTTCCAAATAATCGGAGTTTCCAAGACCACTCCATACAAGAATGTCCATATACCTCTTTTATTTATTACTTTTTGTTCAAATTACAAAGATAAAGCATTAAAATGCCAACCAGACTTTTAAAACATCCCATCGCTTAATGCACCACTCTAAAAGAATTTCAATAGCCTCCAAATCACTTTTCATATAATCTATCAGAAATTTCATACCAAGAAAACCCCAAAGAAATACCAAAGAATTGAACATTTTTTATGAAAAACAGCCCTTGACAGATTAGCGGATGCAGGCTATTTTTGCATTTTAACAATTATAACCCTTAAAACAAAAAACATTTACTTTGCAGTATGAAGTATTTATTATCGGAAGAATAAATTCTTAATTAATAATCTGCTACTGCTTTAACCAACAAGTCCAATCACATGAAAAAAATTATAACATTACTTTTAATATTGTTGTTTGCCACAAAAAGCACTTTCTCCCAATCGCCAAACAATATAGAGAAGTTCGTCGTAGTCAGTGTAAATGATAAAGATAGTATTTTAAACAAAATAAAAATGTCTGCTCCCCAATTCTACAACATCGGAAAAGGTAAACGTATAGAGGTAAAAGTATGCAATGAAGACAGCATACAAATAAGAAGAGTACGCTGTCTTTTATATTATTCCAACTCCGGCAAGAAAGAATGTATAGGAAAAATATGGATTTCTCCTCTTATTGGCTACGAAACCTGCTATTTTTGCATGAACGTGGATATCCCCCTAACAAAAGATGAATGGCATAAACTAACTTTCCGAATAAAGAGAGGAAAAAAATTATAAGGATTACAAATTCTTGAAACAGCAAGTACAAGAATAAAACATTTGATAATAAGAGAGAGATTGACAAGAATAAGAACAAGTAAGAATTGTTTTTATTTTAAGTTTCAGCCTTAAAATAAATCTAGATTTATTTCACACCATTCTGATTATTTGTATATTTGTCTCTTGATAATAAAATTATGCAATTTATTAATTTACAAAAACGATGAGCTATATCCAAAACAATCTACAAGCTGGTGAAGAAATTAAATACAAAGCAGATATTCACTGGTATATATTTGCATATCCGGTAATACTACTATTATTAAGCGCCTTCTTTTCTTCCGCACAAACCGGATTATTCTATTATGTCAGCATATTTCTATTGTTGTCAGGATTATTCCAATTGATAAAAAGAATTCTTCTTAAGATGGGAGCTGAATATGTTGTCACAAACAAGAAAGTCATTCTAAAATCCGGTATTTTAAACCGGGATGCCCTTGAATTGGTTTTAAACAAATGCGAAGGAATACGGATTAATCAAAGCCTCATGGGACGTATGCTCGGTTTTGGTTCTATTGTAGTTACTACAGGCGGGGTCACCAACAAATTTGACTTTATCACCAATCCTATAAAGTTCAGAAACGAAATCAATGCACAAATTCAATAAGAATAAGTGAAAAGCATTTAAAGAAATACAAAGAGAACGGGTATAAACACGCTTTTGCACATACATCCATACAAGGCTATACCTACGTACGAGCTTATGCGTATGTATATGTAAAATGCCTCAGTCCAGAATAAAATTCCATATCAAAGACAAGGGCGTTTTAAAAAAAATCAAGAGCTTTTTAAAAAAGATAACCGCCTTTTTTTAAAAGAACAAGAGCTTTTTTTAAAATGTCTTGTTCTTTTTTACCGCTGCCGCGAATCCGTAAGCTATCATTTCGTGGAAGTTTCCTCTTTCATGCGCATTTCTTACGAGGAAAAGGCTTGAAAACGCCCTACTTTATACCAGGCAGGAACTGTCTATAAAAAAGGATATATAGCTGACAGCAAGCATATTATGTGAAAATCAACTTCAAAACGTAGTGAGGGCATGAGAGTATAAGTGAGAGCAATTTTTTTTACTATTATCATATAAGTCATTCATAATAAATCCATTATACATACAGTGAGGGCATGAGGGTATAAATACCCCGAACTTTCCAGCGAGAGCTGAAGCTTAAATACCATTGCTTTGACATACCACGACCACTACAAGTTGTACCCCATTTCCAACAGCTTTTTTTAGAAATGCTCAACAAAAAACAAGCCAGCCAATTCATTCTAAAAATATTTGAATTAGCCGGCTTGTTTGTATCCTTAGGTGTTCCCCTAAATAAGATTCGCCTAAACGGAAAAATGGAAAACTATCCGGTTATTCCTACGGATCAGTATCTCACATCGCGCACACAGAACACACCGGCTCTGCCGTATTTTTTCCGTTCTTCCTTGTCTTCCTCCACCATGCCTCTCTCATCTGAATAGTAGGGCATCATATGCATTTCTACCCGGCGAATTTTCAGCAACTCCAGTTCCGAATCGGTCTTCCAATAGTTCAGTATGTAGCCGGTAGGCGTATATTCGTGTCTACCGGGATAATAGCGGCTGTAAGAATACGCCGTACGGCAATGGAACACGGCGCAAAGCCGGTGCTTAAAGTTATGCTTCCTTTTATCACTTAAATCGCATGTCAGACTGAGTGGGTTGTACCAGCCGTAAGCATCACCTACGGCATCCTTGTCTCCCGGCTTCACCATGGGCGAGAAAGGCAGGTTGTCCTCATCCTGGAAGAAGTTGAATGCCAGCTGAATCAATGTCAGCTCGCGTTCATTGGGCAAGCGCCACGCTCCGGCGGGGGTCACTCCGTCTCCTGCTTCGTGATAGTCTTGGGCTATGGTAAACTTATCTCGTTTGGCATTGTCTATCTCAATAAGTTTCAATGTCGTACCTGTCCATGTTACCTTACTGGGAGTATCTTTATCAAATCTCAGGTGATTCGGATCCTTGCACTCAAATTCCGCAGTCACATCCATTAGCATGGGTTCTTGTGCCAGCTGGAATTTCTTGTACAAGCGGTTCTGCGTATCACGTTCGTTATGGGGTTGAAGCTCCCGGTAACTGAACGAGCGCATGGCTTCGTCCGCCAAAAAGACTTCCAGTGTACGGCTTGCTTCATCGTATTTGTAATAAGGAGACGAAACTTCCCTGTCCATCCTGCCACTCACGACTCCGCTTCCCAAGCTCCTCACACTAATCATGTGCCTCAGATACGTATGACTTATGTATCCTCCCAGTTCCGACCATATTGTGGAATAAGGACCGTATGTACTGGCCGTATATCCCTGTACGGGATCCTTGTTTATCTTTTTCCCGTCTGCTCCTATATATATATCGAAAGACGATTTCCACAAGGCAGCTTCTTTTGCCATGGCAGGCTCTCCCAGCCACATACCCACCAATTGCCCTATGGCAGGTACATACCAGCGCAGTTCTTCCTCGTCCAGATAGCCGTTGCCGTTCAAATCACGGTTACGTATCAGCATGATAACCGGATCGTCGGCCTGTCCGCTAATCGGTCGGGATTCCTTCAGACTTCCATCTTTCCTCAGTATAAAACCGGATAGGAAAGGTGATTTTTTAAGCCCCCATTCCATACCATGCATATTACAATTTCCAACCTGACCATCCAGCTTTTGCCAAGTATTCTTTCTGCCGTCCCAAACTTCCCTCTCGCCCGGTTCTGGCTCATACAGGATGTGCTTCTGCTCTTCCACCGACTCCAAGCCGAATTTATTGAGAGTCTCATCGTTCATATCATAGAAGCAGGCAATGGAACGTTGTTTCAGCGTATAAACCGACTGCGACACCGCGCTCTTACCATCTTGGCTGAACTCGAGGTCGGTAGCAAGCGAGAAGATACGGTCCTTGCAGTTGATAAAATCTTTCAGATGCACCGGTACCGTAATGCGCGGGTCGGGATGTCTTTCATAAAAGTTCTCATCCACAAAGCAGGTGTAGTACGCCGAATCCTCCTTGCTTGCATAAAACCCATCGAGTGCATCGAACACACTTTTCACCTTGTCAGGATGATAGTATTCCAGGAGATAGGGGCTTTCCTTATCCGGTTTTGTTCCATTATAGAAATAGTTATCCTTTTTCGTCTCTTTCGCAAACTCCAGCCACGCCAGATAGCCTTGTGCCACCTCTTTGGTAATACCGAAACTGCTCACGGATACACATTTGCCTTCCGAACCTCCGTCGGGAGTACCTTTAGGATAATACATCACTCCCATGACCCCGAAAGGTGTGTCGGTATACAGATAGACACCCTTCTCAATATCTTTCCGCATGAATTTCATCTCCACCTGGTCAAAATGGGCATCGATATGTGCGAAAGCCTCATGCTTGAACACCACTCCTTCCGCTCCCGGAGTCTTTTCGTTCTCATCTTCCACTTCCACCACTATATCATCCACTCCGTTGATGGTTACATTATACGTATAGTGATGGTCGCGCTCCACGCTGAAGTGATTGAGGTCTTTCCCGAAATTACCCAAATGGATATAATAACGGACATCGGCAGCAACCGTCTTGTCTGCATTTTCAAACCATCCGGTCAGTTCAATATAAGTAGAAGCTTTCGGAGCAAACTCAAACTTGTAGTGCCCTTTGTGATTATCGGCATTATCAGCATGAAAATCATCGGGAGCGGTCTCTTCCGTATTTTTATTGTCGGCAGTCTTCACCACCTTATCCCGCTGCCTGTATTCGGTAATCTCCACGCCGGGTCTTACCTTGCGTATGTTCTCCGGCAGGTATATAGTAAAAGTGAGAGAATCCAGTAAACCGAAATTCACCGGCTTGGCATCTTCCACCAGGATACGGTCCCGCTCTTCTTCCGTCCACGCCTGTGCGGTGGGCGACACATAATGAGGTATATGGCGAACCGTGTAATCTCGCGCCGTAAACTTCACTCCTTTACCTTCCCTGATATTCATTGTAATCTTGCTCATCAGGCGTTTCAGCACAAACGAGTTGTCTTCATCGTGTTTACCGTCCGGCAACAGTGTATGAGTTTTTCCCTCTTCATCCGTATAACTGATTTGCCCCTGTTCGTTCACATGACATAATCCTGTATTGTTGTTCACCATACCCGTAAGCGGCAGATAACCGTCTACGCTGTGTATGTTTCCGTTCCACTTCGGGGTTGCTTTTCAAAAACTCCGCCTGAGTGCCCAGCGCATCCCCACCCGATACTCCCGGAAAGAAATTAAGGAACGAACTTTGCGCATTGCCCAACAGATAGATATACACATCGCCCACCGGAACATAGAACTTGATTTCACCGCACGTAGGGTCGTCATTATCGGCAATCCATCCGCCGGTAGCGCCTTCCAGCGGCTTATTGGACGGATTGGAGAACAGATGATAGGCCAACAACTCATTTTCTTCCGGATTGTCGCTCTTCGCTTCATATACAAAAGCCATCACGCCCGAAAGCTGGGAGTCATAATCAATCTCTCCACCTGCCGCACGGGTTGTAATCGTGGTAGTGATGCCACGTCCCACACCGAACGGAAGCCTCACCTCCACCCGCTTGTCACGGTCTACTCCCTGCAAGTCGTTTCCTTCGATGAACTCATCGGTGCAAGATGCAAGCGACAGGAGCGCCAACAGTCCCGCCGCCAGAATATGATTCACTGTTTTTTTCATCATGCTGTATATTTTTGTCTGTTATTCGTCTGCCTAATTAAATTCCACATCTCCGCCTCCGGTTTCCCACGGAACAATCATCCAATGTGCTGTCATAGCCACGTGTCCATGCATGGAAATAACGGAAAACAGCCGCAGGTTCATGTTGGCTTCCACTTCGGGCAAAGCCACATATTGCATATCAGCCTCATGTCCTTCCGTACCGTCACTTCCCACTTTATGTTCATGCGACAGTATTTTCAGATAATATCCTTTCTCCTTGTCACCGGCAGGGGCGGAAGGATAAAGGTCGGCTATCCCATTAGGGTTGGCAAAGAGATAGACAGGTTTGGCCGGCATCCACTGAAATTGCTCCGGGTCTGTATTTCCCGCGTGTGCCAGTGCATTAATCTCGTTGATATGGGTTTTCTCTTTCAGGTTCTGTTCGTACTCCTCATACGCATCGGTACCCTCCTGAGGGGCATTCTCCGGTTCTTCCGGCCACCCCGCACTCAGAATCACCTTTCCGTTTTTCTGATGCCGGGAATCGGAACTGTCACCCGCTCCTTCCAGACAATTGAAAGCTCCCGTATATTCGTACTTCTCTTTTGGAAACAGATACCCGTATTCCGGTATATTATAAAGGTACAATCCGCGCCCCATATAGAGCTGTCCCTTTCCGGCATCGGTCACGTCCGCTTTGGCAAAGTACAGGTTCAGCTTCGCCACGCTTCGTTTCAAAACCAGCTTTATCTCCTGATGGTCGTTAGCAACCGTTTCGCGACACTTACCGGTCATCGGCACAATGGCAGAACAGTAAATTTTCCCGTTTCATCCTTGCCTGTCTCCGTTCCGCCCGACACATATTCCGCTTCTGGCAGCCGGCTGAAAGTCAAGGACTCCAGTTTATCCGGCGTCACTTCCAACCCCTCAACCGGATGTACGCCTCCGGCAATCTCACCGGGCAGCACAAAAATATCTCCCTTGTTTTCGCAAAGCAGTTCTCCAGCCTCCTGCTCATTGGCCACTGCATAAAACCAGACTTCTCCCTTCGGCAATTTCCATTCAAAAGTATGAGCCGGCACATCCTCCCCGCCATAATAATACCCCACCGGGCTGCCATTCTGGAAAGCATACACCCTGAGCGTTTTCACCTGCGAGTCGAAATCATCCGTTTCTGCCACCCTTGTATCGATTGAAAATTTCACCGTCACCGGTTCTCCCTTTCCGGAAAACATCCCTTCCTTTTCGTCCGGTGTACAAGCCGTCATTATCCCCGACGTTGCGGCAAATATCCATATATATGAGTATTTCAGGATTTTCATATCTTACTCCTTCCTGTTTATGAGATTACCAATCTGCCGAAATATCCTTGCTGTCCCAATCACCCACACTCACTTTGACAGTAATGTCGGCATCACCGGCAGGTAGCGTTATTTTATAATGGTAAGTGTTCGACTTTATCCATTCCGTTGTCTGAGCTACATCCAAATATACTATCGCTTCTTTTGCCTCCGACAGCGGTTTGCCGTCATAGGCATACTTAAAGGTTACCGCCACATCCTCCGTCACCGGCTGTGGCAACAGCAACACGCCATCCAGCACGGTAGCACTACTTCCGGCTTCTATCCGTACACTCCCGCTGCGTACGAAAGGAGTTTCCTCTTCCGCACAGTTCACCCGGCTTTGCCATGTCGAGTTTTCCGGTGTCCACAGCAAGTCACCTTTATAGTCCACACCAAAAAGTCTGATGTCCGACACTTCCGCCAGCTTCTCCCCGGTACGGACAGTTAATTTCACCTGTGCCAGTTCATGTTTGAATGCCAGAAGCACAGGCGCCATCGTTCCACCACCCTCATAAGTCACATCTGTCTCTGTTGCCGTCATCAAATCCACGGCATCCTTCCCCATTCCGGAAGAATCAAAACCCGTAACCCTGAGTTCGCCCTTGTCGTTGCAGGAAACTTCGGCAGCAATCCCCTCCTCCTTCATTTTTTTCCGGATGCAACGCGAAAAAATCATAAGGCCTGCCTACAGCCCAGAAACGTTTCTCGCCATAGTTTCCCGACGGAGTAACTGAAGCGGCATCGAAAAACAGTTTCGGTCCGTCGCTTTCCCGTACCCATCCCCACAGTGTAAAATTATCCATACCCTCCTTGTCACTTTCCACCACGGAGCGGGTGGCAACTTGTGTGCCAAAGGCAATCGGCACCTGTTGTTCCGGATTGTTTGCTTCCGTCATGCTATCGGAACAGCCGGCAGCGACCAGCATGGCCGTGACAAGAAGGAAATCCTTTTTAAAATCAAGTCGCATAGGCATTTATTTTTTTATTTGAATAAGTAGTGACCGGGAGGGGAACATTCAACCCCGCCCGGCCTGTTTATTTCCGCAACCTGATGGATGAAAAAGACAGGTTTGCAGCGGTTCAGTTTATTTTCCGGGTTTTGAATCAGGAACGCTGGCATCGAGATCCTGAGGATATTCAACAAAATCATCCACTGTCACATCAAATGTGATAGGAACCAAAACAGGTTCCGGATCCGGATTTTCAGGATCGGGGTTTTCAGGGTTAAAGCCACCGCCTTCACCAAAGATAAGGGTATAAACATAACGCTTGCCTTGTTTCCAGACTTGTTCGGTTTTTCCGCTTATGTCCTTGGGTTCTCCTACCAGAGAGACACCCACCCATGCGGTTTCCTCTTGTGAGTCCTTGTCTGGCCACAATTGTACATCAGATGCCGTATCTACCAGCTTGCATTTAACAAGCACACGTGCTGTCCCCGTGATTTTGTACTCCGGATTTTCATCTGTTCCACCGGTCTTCGTAATCCAGGGATTCAATGTCTGCGGCAAAAGGAGCAGTCCCTTATAGCCATTGTCTGTTTTAACAGTCAAGTCCCGCACAGATGCATCTTTGGAACCTGTAAAGCCTGGTTCCATAATCGGAGTAATCTCAGCGGGATAGCCGTTCTGCTTTGCGTTCTCTTTGTTATATGCGATATCCCATGTTCCCCATGAGTCGTCAGTTTCCGTGTCTTTTTCAGTTTCCTGCCATTGGGTAGTAGTGCTCAAAGTCGGCCAGGAGAATGTACCCTGTTTCTCTATTCCATCCACTTTCACCCCGTCTACAAACACTGTCAGGTTGGAATTGGTATTTTTGATTTTGAATACAATCTGTGACAGGGCATGGCGGAAGTTGACCGTAACCGGTTGTTTGCCCTCATGTTCGGCTTTCTTTTCAGCCAGGTTCAAGGCATAAAGCAGGTCTTCATCGCCGGATACGTTATAGTCTACAATTTTCTTGTCGCCTTTGACCTCGATGCTAACACTACCATTCTGCGTATCCATCGGACTATACGAATAGAAGTCCACATCTGTTTCCGGCCAGAATTTGGTATCACCGTATGTCCATGTGTCGTCGGTTCTCGTCACATCGTGATTCATATACTCCAATCCTTGTGTAAAGGCGTACACATGGAAGTTATCAATACTATTTGTCGTGGTAGCCTCACTTCCTGCACGGGTAGCTTTTCCTGCTACTGCACTCAAGCTGATACCTTCACCTCGGTTCATTTCTATCGTTTCGTCATTGGTACATGCCGTTACCAATGCCATGGCCGATAGTGCCATCAGAATTGATTTCGTCTGCATAACATTAAAAAATATAAAAACTACATAATGATATCGTTTTCGACTTCCACCCAATCATCAACCTCCACATCAAATCCGCCCTCGTCCGGAAGCGGTTCCGGAAAGTCCGCATTGTCAATGATGATGTGTACATGTTTTCTATCCG